>OGPV01002478.1_pt1 | contig 10799 bp, 28 predicted proteins | sample 1553001 | NCBI WGS metagenome assembly OGPV01 (sample SAMEA2580268, study PRJEB22360) | human gut metagenome | biome: human gut; feature: human-associated habitat; material: faeces | place: Denmark | collected 2008/2010
GGCGGCGTTCGCCGTGGCGTGTTCGCCGGTGTGCAATCCCGTGCCGGTGGCCGACCCTCATGGGACGCCTGAACAGCAATGGAATTGGTGGCGTGAGACGTATGCGACGGCTGACTATGGTCAGGCCGACTTGGCTGGCTACACGTCGCTGTCGGATATTCCCCAGTGCGGCATGGAAGACGGCAGTATGGCTGGGGGGGAAGAGCGGAGCCTCGGGGGGGGGGGTCGATACCGAGCGTATCTGCGAGTGGCGGGCTGATGCTGTCGGCAATCATGCCGGTGAGTCTTACGTGCTGGTTGACGGCGGCAAGGTGCTGTCGTGGGGCGGCACAAGGGAAATGTGAAAGTGCCGGTCTCAGGTAGGACTGCGACCGGCCATGCAATCAATCAATCAAATCTAATTGCAAGGGAGATTATACCATGAAATTCGACGATTGCATTTATAAGGAAATCACTTGGTTCAACGCGGATGAAATCGTTGAGCATGAGACGTTCGACGGTATCGACTCGTATGAGCTGCTGCGTAATCTGGCGACGCTTGAGGCTGGCTATTCGCTTGACGACAGGCTGGATGACGAGGCCGTGGAGCGCGTGGAAGATGAGGAGAACAGCTTAATCTGCGTCGGACGGTTCCGTTTCGACTCGCTTCTGGCTGAGGGTCTAGCGGAATGGTTCAAGTGCGACCGTTACGACGGTCTTGTCAAGCATGTGCGTTCGTGCTGGCTGAGCCGTGGTGGCGATGATTGGTATTTCTATTTCGTTACCGGCTGCGGCTATGACGTCATCAGCAGTGATTTGCTGGGCTGTGACGCCGATGGTGGGGCACGGCGGAAGTTCGTTGATTTCCTTAACGGCGAGGAGGTGGCGCGATGATCGACGTCAACTTGCTGCCGCGTGAGCTGACCGGCTATGTGGGTTACGTGTGCTGGCAGTGGTTCGAGAGGCATTTCAGCCGTGACGAGGTGCCGTATATCCGTGGCGGCGCGTGTGGTCTGGTGCCCGATTTGCGGGACAATCTCATCGATGTCGTGCAAAACTGTTTCGCTGACGGCGGTCTGGATGACGAGACGGTCGGACGGTTCGTCGCATTGTATGCCACGCTGCCGTTCGACGTCGATGAGGCGCGGCGGTTGGCCGAGAATGATTTCCGTTATGTCGCCGACGCGGACACGCGGCTGGCGTTCGAGCTGTGCGTGCTGGTGTTCGACGCCATGTTCCCGCAGCATGTCGAGGTTCGTCAGACGGATGTGGACGGGACGTTGGAGCATATCGCGTTTCCGGCTAGCTGGCAGCATGACCTGGCTGTGTCTTCGACTCCTGAGAATCGCATGTCCGCGTACCGCAATGGCCTGTCGGCTGTGCGCAAGGCGTATGACAAGATGTTCGACCGTCTTGGGGAGGTTGACTGACATGGCCGCGTTGTGGACTGTCGAATATGTGGGTGGCGCAATCCGCGTGCGCCGTCACAGGTCTCAGGCCGATGCGGAGGCGTATCGGGATGCGGTTCTGCGTGCCGATGGCCGGTTTCTGACGCGTTGCACTGTCGGTAGCGGAGAGGCCGTGCGCGCGGCGATGGTGAACCGGCTGGAACTGGCCGGTGTCGGCTATCGTTCGCGTCTCATGCGGACGTCGTTGAAAAGACTGGTGGAACTCACCGACGAGTTCTGCTGCTGAATGAAAGGAAAGAATGATGATTACCGTTGACGAGCTGAAGGCAATGCCATTGGATGAGCCGATTGGCATGGCTGTCGTTTGCGATGTTGAATGCATGGCAAACGAGGGTTTGCAGCCGTTCTACCAGCGTGAGTTTGAACCTTATGAGGGTGTCTATCGCGTCAATGATTTCGCCAAATATGTTTCCGAGGATTCGTGGCGGAAGTTCTGGTCAGCGTTCCCTGAATGGTGTGAGCAGGTGTTCATGCTGCACGACAATACTCGTTCCGATGATTATTGTGAGTTCACTTCTGAAGTGCTTTCTGGTCTGACGCCGATTGAGATTGGGGAACAATTCGAGAAGTCTCGTGAATACGACCTTGATTATGTGTTCTGGACGCAAGCCGATGACGAGGGGCATGTGTGATGGACGCCCATGATTCCGACGTGTGTGTGAATGTGGTCGGCAAGTCGTTGGAGGCCGTCAGATTGCTGTCGAATCTTGGGAGCGGGAACGCTCCCGATTCGGCTTACGTGCTGGCCGCTTACGACCAGTTGACGACGGAGGCGTACCTGTTGCATCAGATTATCCCTTGGACCAAGGAGGAAAAACAGTGAGCAAACATGGCTTCTTCTACCCTATCGCCGAATACGATGGGTTCGATTATGCGTCCGGCAGGTCGTTTTGGCGTCGTCGTTCGTTGCCGTCGCTCCTGTGCGAGTGGCTTGGCGAGTGGTTCCGTGGCGTGAGGGCGGCTCGCATGGGCTATTCGACCTGGCTGTACGTCCAGTGTTCCGGTGGCTGCATGATTCCAGTGGACATGCTGGACTGGAATGAGGATTGGATTGATTGATGTCGGCGGCGTCCCCCAGCCGTCGATGATATGGTGTTTTTGATCGGAAAGGAGTGTGGCATGGGGTTGCGTGAGCTGCGGAAACGTTCGAACATCACGTTGGAGCAGTTGAGCGCGTTGACCGGCTATGACATGCCGAGGCTGAGCCGGTATGAGACGGTTGACGATGACGCTCGGAACATGTTTCTGGGCACGGCGGCATCGTTGGCGCGGATACTGCATTGCAACGTGCTGGACCTGTATCCAGATGAGCATGTGTGGCGCGGCGGCGTGTCGGCTGGCGTCGTCGGCTTGAGGAACATCCGCTTGTTCCGTGGGTTGACGCAGACGCAGTTGGCTGGCATGAGTGGTGTCGCACGACCGAACATCTCATGGTTCGAGACCGGTTATCGTCCTGTTTCGCAAATGTATTTGCGGACGGCGTTACGATTGTCTGAGGCGTTGCAATGCGACCCTGTGGATTTTCTTACGGAAGGATACTGACATGGGCATGAGGGAACTCAGACTGAAACGCGGCATGACGCAACAACAGCTGGCTGACAAAGCAGGGTTGAGCCAGTCGCGTGTTGGCGCGTTCGAGACCGGACAACGTAATGTCGGTGGGATGAGTCTCGCAGTCGCGATTCGTATTTGCGACGCGCTCAAGGTGCGCAACCCAAGGAAACTTCTTGACTCTGACTCTTCTGCGGATTCTAAGTGATCCGCTAGGGCTATTGCGCTCTTTACGGGCGCGGTAGTCCACGAATGAGTTGAGCCGGATAGCTGCAACTATCCGGCTCGATTGCTCAGTAATTATTACCAATCTAACTAGAGCCCTCTCATTTTAGCAAGGGGGCTGGAATGGAGTGTGTGTTATGAGTATCCATTTTTATGCCGGGTATTGGCAGTTTGGTATCGGCGTTACCAATTTTGAGGGTGAGCCGTATTGTAGCCTGTTGTCTTTTGACTCGCGTAAGGAACGCGACGCTTGGGTTGCTGCGGATCATTTCGACAATAATTGGCATCGTAGCGTGGTGTCGCGTCGTGAGGCGTTGCCGCTTATGCGCGCTGAGCTTGCCGATCTTTTCGACGGTTATGACGGCTGGCGTGTTGATGGCGTGTTTTATTCGTCCATCGGCGACGCTTTCGCGGCGTTCTTCAAGGCTGAGGCCGCTGCGCATAGGCGTGCGGGTGTCTGATTCATTCAGTCTGTTTGTTTGGTTTCAGGGCGTGGCGATTGTGCCGCGCCCTTTGTTTTCAACGTTTTCTTTTTAAGGGGTTTGAAATGTCTAATAAGGTTAACGGTTTATGGGCCGTCAATTCCGATGGTGTTTTCATGTTTTTCAATTCCGTTGACAGTCCGAGCGTATGGCGTTTCGTCATGTCGGGTGACGTCGAGTCGTGGCGTATGGTTCCTGGTGTCGTCAATGCTCAGGCGGTGCGTGGTGTTGCCGCCGTGTATCGTGCCGAGGGTGGCGTATGGCTTGACCCTAACGTGGCGGATTGATTGCGTCCGATGATTGCGGGGATTATACGGTTCATGGCGTGAGTCTTCCTGATGTTGACCGTGAGCGTGGCTGGGTGTTGTCGTGGGAGCATGGCGGCATGGTTGTGTCTCGTGACGTTTCGTTTCTGACTCCGGTTGAGCAAGATCATCCTGAGATGTGCGAGACGTATGATGATCTGCCTGTTGTCGAACCGGTGGCACCTGTCGCACAGTCGATTGAGGTTGTCGAACCGGAGCCGGTTACGGCTGAGATTCCCGAGATTCCGCCGCAGGCTGAGCCTCATGAGGTGGTTGCCACTTCCAGCGCGGTCATAGTGCGCAAGGTGGTGATTCCTGGCGGTAAGTCGGTCAAGGAACTAGCCGACGTGTTCGGCGCTTACGCGCATAAGCCTCGTGGTTTCCGTGATTCCACGGGCCGTCGTGTGGCGTATGTCGCGTTCGATGGTACCGGTGGTGTGATCGCATACCGTGACTGTTACACGCAAGGCGTTGATACGCGGCTTGAAAAGGATATTGCCGACTATCTCGCAAGCCATAATCTCAAGCTTGCCGCATAAAAGAATTTGCCGCCACTGTTCTGAGCGGTGGCGGCGCCTTAATTACCTCTATCAAAAATAATTACTGAAGAATAGTGGGGGCGGTTTTTGAATCCGCCCCCCATTCATGTGCCATTGTAGATCACTCAGTTACGTTTAACGCAGCGTGTAGCCAATTGTCCACCAATTCGGCTTCGTTGACCGGCTCGAAACACCATGCGTCCAATCCGACGTTGATCTCATTGTGATGCCTGCCGAACTCAAGCGGGTCATGCGCGTGCGTATGTCCGTGCAGGAGCAGCGTGTTGTCCATGTATGGTAGCGCGTATTTGGCTAGGTTTGGGTCGTTCCAGTTGGTTGAGAATTGATATTTTGGTTTCGCTTCTTTGAAGTCCTCACGCCATTGGTAGTGGCTTAGCAATACTGGATATGTTCGGGTTCCGTCTCCGCTTGTGATGTCGGTTAATCCGACTTGTCCGACTTCCCCGAACACACTTGCCAACTTTTCCAGCGTGCGGCTGGAACTGTGCATTTCGTGGTTGCCGAGAATCAGATGCCTGTTCTTGCGTGGTACATGCAGGTTTTGGATGCGCATTATCGCTTGGTCTACGCTCCACGTACCACCGGAAGTGATGTCTCCGAGGATGTAGAGTTCGTCTTCCTCGCCAACATACGTGTTGATGCTTCTGATGATGTCGGCATCATGCTTCCGCCAGTCAACACAGTTCTTGAGCGGCTTATGCTCATGTTCGGCTTGTTGTTTGATCGATGCATCCTTAGCGTATCCGAGTAGCGCGTAGCCACGTAATGCAGCCACGAAAGGGTGAGCGAAATGCAAGTCACTGGTAAACCACTTCATTTGTTGTCCTTCAACATGTTCCTGTAGATGCGTGTCCCGGCTTTTATAGCAAGTTCCGGCGTACTGTAGCAGCAGAGTTCCATGCATGGGCCTGATAGCGGGTGAATCGTCGGGTTATCAATGTCGAGGTCCACGCGGCATTCCTTGTATATCACGGGAACGTATACGCCTTCATCCTCGATAATCATGATCGCACTGTACTTGGGTTTGTCCTCGTCAATGTGTCCAAAAGGCTTGAAATTCGAGAGGTCGGGGGACGGCTTGCTATCACTTGTAAATACGAATTTCTTCGTGCTTGAAGTGTCATCCACGGTTCTCTACCACCTTCCCGTACTGCTTATCCCACTTGTCCAATGCTTCTAAAATGTTCGGCAGTCCAAAATAGTCGTAGTATTGGCTGTAACGTTCGCCGCTTTTCGTCTCGAATGCGATGGTCAGCATTTCGGGGTCATCGCCACAGGTTTCGCAGACCGCTTCGCAGAATGGCGAATAATCGTAGCCGACTACTCGTACCGGCTGATCGTCGCTTCCGTCGAACAGTTCCGGTGATTCGACTTGCAACACGCGCATCAGCAGTTCGTTCGTTGATTTTCCAGTGGTGTTTTCCGTCATACTCCCCTACTTTCCGTTGACTTCGATTACCAGTTCCGTGTCACCATGAACGGTCGCCTTGATATCGTCGTTGACTTGGTTAGACAAGTGCAGAATGATGTAAACGTTTTTCCTGTACCTCAATGGTTTGGGCATGTATTCTTCGCAGGGGCCGTAAGACACGAAATCGGGCATGATGGCGTAGTCGGCGCTGATTTTTTTCAGTTTGCCCGACACGACGGTGCCATGCAAGCCGTTGATGGTGATTCGCTTGCCCAAGTGCGTGGCGTTCAGATGGTCTGCTGTGATTGTCTCGCTCATTCCGCGTGGCCTCCTAGTTCTCGTTGGAGCCGTTTTCGTTGGATGTTTCCGGGCGTGGGAATGTGCTGCCGTTGCTGTTCGTGATCTGCTGTAATTCCTTGAACTCTTCGACCGACATGGTGACGCTTATGTTAGTGCAATCATCGGTTATCCTGACGTATTTGCGCGGTATTGTAATCAGTTCGTAGTTTTCGCCACGGCATTCGTCATACGTATCGATGATTTGCAGGGTCACGCCATTCATGACGTTCGCTCATGTGGTTATCAGTCGTGCGGGTTTTGGCGGACGCTCTTCCTTGTCGGTGCTTTGATAATGGAATCCGAGTTTTATCAGCTTGTTTTCCAGTTCGTCTGTTTCCTTGGTGAAGTCGAGTACTTTCATTGTGCCTCCTTGGTGATGTTGTCCTGTGTCGTGTCGATGACGCACGCCACATCCCCGTTACTGGTGTTGCCGCTAATCTGCAATTAGTCTCCGAACTTTTCGAGAATGAATACACCTATGACGCCGATAATCCAAGCGATTATCAGGATGACTGTGATACCGGCCAGTACGAGTAGTGGTATCCAAATGGGTGCTATCACCCATATCCACGAGTATGGGAATAGTCCCATGATCTTCAGGAGTGCCAGCACGCCGGACAATAGCAGTAGGATTGGCGAGCATTTGATGTTGACGTTCAATTCAATCCTCCGTGTAGAAAGTGAGCGTGTGGAGCTTTTTCTTCGCGTTCAATTGTTCTCCGAACATGCCGTACTGTTTGACTGGTTCGGTCACGTCGCGCATGTGATGCGCGTGATAGGTGATGGTCTTGCCTTTGTCGGTGATGCTGATAGTGGCGGTCATCGGATTACTTCTTCCACTAGGGCGAGATTGCTTGCCTGAATGGTTTTGCTGACGCCGTTTCTAAGGTTCTTGAACGTGAATGAAAATGGTTTCATGCAGTTCTCATCTTCGAAGTCGATGATGCATTCCATGTCATCCCAACAGCTAATCCATGGAGAGCCGACCAGTCTGGGTTCGGCGTGAGTGTAGACGATGATGCCTTTCTTATGGTCGGTGTGCGAGTATGCGAATCCGAGATCATTGAGTTTGACCGCGTATGGCGGTTTGGAGAGGTCGATGTTCATGCTTGTTCCTCCTGTAGGAGCATCCAAATGTTCGTTTCCTTTTCGGGGTTTCTGACGGCGAGCTTGTACACGTCGGACAGCCGGTAGCGTTGCTTGCGCGTGTCTTTGACCGGTGTGACGGGTTTCAGGTCTCCCCTGCTGACCCAACTGCGCATGGTGCCGGGTTTGACGATGATGCCGCATTGCAGGAGCAGTCTGCGGATTTCGGTCTGCGTGCCGGTGATGTGCGTGGCGAGGAGTTTGCGTCGCCTGTTCTCACGGATGGCGGAGACCGGATACACTTGACCGCAGTCGGGGCATTTCGGCGCGAACGCGGCGTTTGGAATGACTTTCACGATGTGATGGCAGTCTTCGGTCGGGCATTCGCCGATGATGATCTGGTCTTCGAGGGTGAAGTCCAGAAGTTCCTGGGCCTTACGGCGGATACGGTGGATGATTCGCATGTAGGTTGGTGTTGCCTTGCTGGTCTTCCACTTGTCGGTGAGCCGGATGTTGCGGATAAGTGTTTCGAGTTTCCGGTCGTATGGGGCGGTCACGTTCAGGCATCGCGCGTATTCGTTGATGATGTCACGGAGGCTTGGAATGTCGTCCATGCCGTTGCCTTCGATGAGTTCGAACGCGGTTTCGCGTAATGGTGCCGGGGAGGTGGCGAGTCCGTTATGTCCGCCGCCTCCGCCGTTGCCTGTCTTGTCCATGCGGTTTGTGCGCCATTCGAGGTCTTGCAGGTGGTTTTCGAACCATTGCAGATCGAATTGGAGTTGGGTTTCGCAGGATGTGCAGAGGATATGCTTGTCGTCGGTTGTTTTCCAGCATGTCGCGCATGTGGTTTGCGTCAAGTGTTGGCTCCTTGGTTGCGTTTTGGGTGTGTTTGGTCTTGTTGCCTCAACCCTTTGTTTGCAACCGTTGGGCGACTTGTCCAGTATAGTGTGTGTGTCAGATTAGCGTTGGCTGTTCCGTATCCTGTTGTGGATGGTCGTCTTGTTGGAGCCGGTGGGATTCGATGTCGAGCACGAGCCGCTTGTCGATGTCGAGCAGGCGGCTGATCTCGTTGGCATCGTATCCTATCGCATCCATGTTGAGCACTTGCTGACGGATTCGATAAGACGGATACGCGCTCATTTCTTTTCCTTTTCGATCACGTACAACACGACGGCTTCATTGTCCAATGACAGTGGGTTCGCTGCCGTGACGTTGATGATTTTCCACCCATCGTCCAAATAGTCGATGAGTTTTGAATCATTCTGCACACGCACGCCGTTACCGTTGAACTTCGTGTATACGGGGATTAGTTCATGTTCCATTATTTCGTTTCCCCGTCCTTGCCGCTAGCATTGTCCCAATCGCAGGAAAGACCGCCTCCCCCCTTGTAGGTGTCGAAGTTGATGCATGTCACAGTTCTGCCGTCGTGCAACTTGATTCTGCACTCATAGGCCGTGAAGTCGCCTCGCACATCAATGCAGTTGCTACCGTCTTCAACCTCGTCAGCATCCGCTTCGTTCCCGCATCCGGCCAGTGGGAAAACCATCGCTACGGCCATAAGCACGGCCATTAGCCCTCGTTGAATATTCTTGTTTCCTATCATTTCGTCTCCTTGATTTGCTTGATGATTCTCTCGTATGCCCGATGATGGAATATTCGCGCGCGTAAGACTGAGCATGGTTTCCAATGGAAAAGCTCGACTTCACTGGCGTACACGGGTAGGAACCATTTATGACAGTCCATGCAGTACATCAGGTCGGAGTGGAATGTGACCTTCGGATGCGGATGATCGCATCCGCTACCGCAGGATACCGCGACGAAGCATCGCACTGAGCTTTCATCCTTGGTGGGATACCCGTACACATAATCCCGTCTCATTCCGTCACCGCATGTCGTTCCACTTCGAGTACTTCCTTCGCCCGATCGATGAAGTCTTCCCGATAGCCACAGATTTCCCCGGCGTAATTCCACGCATCGTCTTCGTCCTTCGCCACATAGTCGCTTTCGATGCCATCCCACTTCTTGCAGCTTCGCCATAGCAAGCGTTTTGCCACGGCCTCCACCTCAACGTCAGACGGTGGCGCTTCGCGGCCTCGCAGGTAAGCTTCCTGCAAATCGTCCGTGTCGCAGTAGAACTTTTCCTTGACATGCGTTCCATCCCAATAGCGGGTCGGGTACACCCTCTCCGCTTCATCCTCTGCGATACTCATTTCTTCCTCCTGAAGTACTTGTATTCATCGTGATGGAACAGGAACAGGTGAAGTCTCCACACCTTGACTGCCAACAGGCCCTTGAGTGTGATCGCATACCCGCCATGGACACGCTTCATGAGCTTCCTATCGGCCAATGATTCAAGTATTCGGGAAAGCTCTTGGTTCCCTTTTTGTTGCCAGATGTAGCTCATCCCCTCAGCGATATACAGGCAACACATGTCCTTGTCGTATTGACTAATCATCATTAGCCTCCCTCTCAAGGATGTAGACGTTCGTCGCTGCGACGGCGTTATCACGCAATTCCGTTGGCGGCATGGTATCCACCCGCAGAATCTGCCAACCCTCGTTCAGCAACTCTTCAAACGCACCCATATTCATCAAGGTGCGTTTACAGCCGTAATCACTCCAAAAAAGTGGGCAAACCTTGTACCGTTTACTTATTTCGCGTCCTCGTTTTGATTTGGCACTTCGGACGGCATGGAGCCGGTGTAGCCGAGCATGGAACGGCAAAGCTCTAGCATTTTCATGGAATGCGTTAACTTGGCCGTCATAGAAGTCTCGGTCGCTCTTTCTGCGGACATCGAATCTGGAAAGTCCGGCTTCATGACAGCGACTTTTCGCCCAGTCGATGATCTCGTTGAGCGTCTTGTCTTTCTCGGTGACGTTCACTGCCATTTAGAACACGCCCCATTCGTTGTCGGTCTGGTTGAGCGAGTTGGTCGGGCCGAACGTGTCGGTTCCCGGCCACTGGTTGCCGGACTGCTGAGTTTGCTGAGTCTGCTGGTTCTTGGCTTTGAGCATGGCGAGACTGATGGTCGCGTGTTCGATAATGAAATCGGTGCGCGGCTGCCCTTGGTTGTCGGTGCCGGTCTTCCATTTCAGGACACCCTCGACCCTTACCGGTGTGCCCTTGCGCAGCATGCGTTCGTAGGTTTCCGCAAGTCTCAGGTCATACTCGAAGATCGTCGCCCACATGGTGTCGTGGTCAACCCACTGTTTTGTGGTCTTGTCCATGTGTCCGCCTGTGGCGGCGACTCGGATAAGCATGTAGGGGGTGCCGTTGCGGGTCTGTTTGCGTTCGGGGTCTGCCGCCAAGCGTGCGAGCGGCAGTGTGATTCTTAGGTCATTCATCGTTGATCGTTGCTCCTACGGGTAGTGGTGTGATGTCGGGGTTGAAGT
>OGPV01002485.1_pt1 | contig 10770 bp, 8 predicted proteins | sample 1553001 | NCBI WGS metagenome assembly OGPV01 (sample SAMEA2580268, study PRJEB22360) | human gut metagenome | biome: human gut; feature: human-associated habitat; material: faeces | place: Denmark | collected 2008/2010
ATAAATGAGATAAGTAATTAGTCGAGAAAACGAAAATATATTGTTATAATCTCCTTATAAATGATAAATGGAAAAGACAAAAAATATCCATATCATAATTATAAGGAGATTTTTTTATGAAGATTCAAAATGTGAGTGATACATCTTTTAAAAAGTATGGAAAAATTTTAAAAGGTTATCCAACCGATAAGATTTTGAAAGAAATGCAGCACACACCATTGCCAGATGATGTGATCTATGTGCCATCTGTCGACACATTAGAAGCAACAAGCGATGCAAAAATATTTCAGGGAAAAGGATTTGGTGGATTAGATATTGAAGTCGGATACTGCAATGGAAATAATCATAAGTTAAATGGATTAGAATACCATAGATCCTCAGAGATCAATATTGCAGTGAATGATCTTGTTCTGATTCTTGGTGCACAGCAGGATATCACAGACGAATTCAAATATGATACATCGAAAGCAGAAGCATTTTTGGTCCCAAAAGGAACAGTGATCGAAGTCTATGCAACAACACTTCACTATGCACCATGTAATGCAGAAGGTGAAAAAGGTTTCCGTTGTGTCATCATTCTTCCAAAAGGAACAAACGAAGACTTAACATTTACACCAGACAAAGACGGAGAAGACAAACTTTTAACTGCACAGAATAAATGGCTGATCGCACATGAAGAAACTCAAATACCTGGAGCGTTTTGTGGATTAGTTGGAGAAAATATCACATTAAAATGATCAAAAAAGGAAAGGATGGAGAATCAAATGAGTAATATGCCAAAAGTAAAGATCGGAATCGTAGCTGTCAGTAGAGATTGTTTCCCAGAAAGTTTATCAGTGAATCGTAGAAAAGCAGTCGTAGAAGCATATACAAAGAAATATGGAGACGCAGATATCTATGAATGTCCAGTTTGTATTGTTGAAAGCGAAATTCAAATGGTTGAAGCATTAGAGGATATCAAGAAGGCTGGATGTAATGCATTAGCTGTTTATCTTGGAAACTTCGGTCCAGAGATCGCAGAAACATTACTTGCCAAACATTTTGAAGGACCAAAAATGTTTTTTGCAGCAGCAGAGGAAAGCGGAGATAATCTGTTAGATGGACGTGGAGATGCATATTGTGGTATGCTGAATGCAAGTTATAATCTGAAATTAAGAGGTGTGAAAGCTTACATTCCAGAATATCCAGTTGGTAATGCCGAAGAATGTGCAGAGATGTTACATGAATTTGTACCAATCGCAAGAGCTGTCGTTGGATTAAGCAGATTAAAGATCATCAGTTTTGGGCCTCGTCCATTAAACTTCTTAGCATGCAATGCACCAATCCAGCAGTTATACAACTTAGGAGTTGAGATCGAGAAAAACTTCCCTCATCATGGAGCTGTAGCATTTGGTAATTTCGGAAAAACATTATATGAAGTATTTAAATATGTTGGAGTTCCAGTAGAAGAGATTGGATACAATCAGCCAGCTGGAGTCAGATATCCAACAGAAAATCCTTGGGGATAAGATCGGAGGTTTGTATGTTATACATTGGTGTAGACCTTGGAACATCCGCAGTGAAATTACTGTTAATGGATGAAAAAGGTGGAATCAAAAAAATCGTTTCCAAAGAATATGAGTTGCATTTTCCGCATCCAGGATGGTCTGAGCAGAAACCAGAAGACTGGTACAGTCAGTCTATGGAAGGAATCAAAGAATTGATCAGCGAATGTGATAAATCACAGGTTGCCGGGATCAGCTTCGGAGGGCAGATGCATGGACTTGTCGTTTTAGATGAAGATGATGATGTGATTCGCCCTGCAATCCTATGGAATGATGGACGTACACAGAAAGAAACAGATTATTTAAATAACGAGATTGGAAAAGATAAATTATCTGAGTACACAGCTAATATCGCTTTCGCAGGATTTACGGCACCCAAAATCCTGTGGATGCGTGAAAATGAACCAGACAATTTCAACAAGATCAAAAAGATCATGCTGCCAAAAGATTATCTGGCATATAAACTATCTGGAACATTTTGCACGGACTATTCCGATGCATCCGGAATGTTATTATTAGATGTAAAGAATAAATGCTGGTCAAAACAGATGATGGAAATCTGCGGAGTGAGTGAAGAACAGCTTCCGAAACTGTTTGAAAGTTATGAAGTTGTCGGAACATTAAAAGAAGATATTGCAGAAGAACTTGGTTTATCCAAAGAAGTCAAGATCATCGCAGGAGCTGGAGACAATGCGGCAGCAGCCGTAGGAACTGGAACAGTCGGAGATGGAATGTGTAACATTTCCCTTGGAACATCCGGAACGATCTTCATTTCCAGCAAGACATTTGGTGTAGATTCAAATAATGCTTTACATTCTTTTGATCATGCAGATGGATACTATCACCTCATGGGATGCATGTTAAGTGCAGCATCCTGCAACAAATGGTGGATGGACGAAATCTTAAAGACAAAAGAATACAGCAAAGAACAAGAAGGAATCACCAAACTTGGAGAAAATCATGTATTCTATCTTCCATATTTAATGGGAGAGAGATCTCCACATAATGATCCAAAAGCCAGAGCAACATTTATCGGAATGTCCATGGACACAACAAGAGAAGAAATGACACAGGCCGTGTTAGAAGGAGTTGCATTCGGACTTCGTGATTCTCTGGAAGTTGCAAGAAGTCTTGGAATCAAGATTGAACGCACAAAGATCTGCGGCGGTGGAGCCAAGAGCCCATTATGGAAGAAGATCATTGCAAATGTGATGAATCTTAAAGTCGATGTGATTGAAAGCGAAGAAGGTCCAGGATACGGCGGAGCAATGCTTGCAGCCGTTGGATGCGGAGAATATGACAGCGTACAGGAAGCAGCTGATCAGCTTGTGAAAGTTGTGGATACGGTGGAACCTGATGACAAGCTTGTTGCGAAGTATGAGGCGAAGTATCAGCAGTTTAGAGAAATTTATCCAGCACTTAAGGGTGTATTTCAGAAATTTGATTAACTATAAGGTAACTATAAACTAAATATAAATAATGAACAACAACAAAGAACAGGTATGCATAAGGAATTTAATGAATTCCAAAACATACCTGTTCTTTATGAAGTCATTGTCATACAACTGTTCATCTTGTGATATACTAAATATAATAGAAAGAAAAGGAGGAACAACCTATGCGAATGTACGATCTCATATTAAAAAAACGACAGGGCAATGTCTTGACAAAAGATGAAATAGATTGGATGATCCGTGAATATACAGATGGGAGGATCCCAGATTATCAGATGTCTGCGATGATGATGGCGATTTGTTTTCAGGGGCTTGATAAGGAAGAAACTTATGAGCTTACGATGGCAATGGCACAAAGTGGTGAGATGTTAGATCTGTCAGGAATTAAAGGCATTAAGGTAGATAAACATAGTACTGGAGGAGTTGGAGATAAGACTTCTCTTGCATTGACTCCGATCGTTGCATCTCTTGGAATTCCTGTGGCGAAGATGTCTGGACGTGGACTTGGACATACGGGCGGCACGATTGATAAACTTGAAAGTATTCCAGGATTTTCAACGCAGTTGACAGATGAACAATTTGAAGAACAAGTAAACTCTATAGGTGTTTCCATTATGGGACAGACAAAGAATCTGGCACCTGCGGATAAGCTTTTGTATGCATTGAGAGATGTGACAGCGACAGTGGATCAGATTTCTTTGATTGCAAGCAGTATTATGAGTAAGAAACTGGCAGCTGGTGCAGATGCAATCTTGTTAGATGTGAAAACTGGCAGTGGGGCATTTATGAAAGAAAAATCAGAAGCTGTGAAATTAGCACAGGAGATGGTTGATATCGGGGAAAGTGCTGGAAGAAAGATGACAGCAGTGATCACGAATATGGATGAACCACTTGGAATGGCAGTTGGGAATATTCTGGAGGTTAAGGAAGCGATTGATACGCTGAAAGGAAATGGACCAGAAGATTTCACGGAACTGGTAGAAACACTAGCCTCTCATATGCTGATGCTTGGAGGTGTTGCAGAGAAATTTGATGACGCAGTATCCATGGTAAGAACTACGATCAGAGATGGAAAGGCACTTGCAAAATTTAAACAGTTTGTGGCTGCACAGGGCGGTGATACAAGATATATAGATCATCCAGAACTGTTTGAACAGGCACATGTAATAGAAGAAATACGCTCAGAACAAGAAGGATTTGTTGAACATATTAACGCACAGGAGATAGGAATCTGTTCATTGATCCTTGGTGGTGGAAGAGAGACGAAAGACAGTCAGATCGATCCGACAGTTGGATTAGTATTTTCAAAGAAAGTTGCAGATCCAGTGAAGAAAGGAGATTTGCTGGCAACGATTTATGGAAATGAAGAGGAGAAAGTCAGACAGGCAGTGAAACATTTTAAAGAAAATTTCCATATAGCAAAGGATCAGCTAGAGAAACCACAGATGATCAAACAAGTATTATCTTAAATCAAATTGCATAAAATGATTAAAAAGGAAAATATCTGTGAACAAATGGAGACTTTGCATCATTTTATTTTGCATGTTATCAATCATACAGACAGGTTGTCTTAGAAAAAAAGAAAATGGAGAACAGGAGAAAGTCACGTATGTAGTATGCACAAGAAATGTAGTTCCGGAGGAACTTGGAAAGTTGATCGACCAGGAGAAGAAGAAAACTTTTCATTTTACATATACAACAGGAGACTTTACTTATTATGTCATAGGTTACGGAAGACAGCCAGGGAGTGGATATAAGATCAAAGTAAAAGAATTTACACAGGATCAGTCACATATTTATATTGATACAACGCTGATCGGGGTTACAAAAGAGCACCAGAGAAAGGGAATATCTTATCCATATATCATATTAAAAAGCCAATTTTACGAAAAAGATGTAATTTTTCACTAAAATTATAAAAAGTTTAGAATAGTTTTATTGATTTATAAAATCAGAAAACATATAATGGTGCTTATGAATCAAAGGAGGAGCTGACATTTGAATAATCAACAGAATAATAAAAATGATAAGAATGACAAAGATAACAAGAAGAGAAATGCCAAGTATTTAGCTGTTTTTCTTGTAGTTTCTATTCTTGGAACAATCTTTTTCAATTCCATCATAACAAAATGGAGAAATGGAACCGAGACAACGATTTCATACAATAAATTTGTCACAATGGTTGACAAGGATCAAGTAAAGAGTGTAAAAGTAACAGACAATCAGTTAAAAGTGATACCAAAGAAAGAGGGAAATCCTTTTTACAAAACAACTTACACAGTACAGAGAATCAGTGGTGATTATGAACTGGTTAATCGTCTGATCAAGAGTAAGATCGCATTTGAGCAGGAACCAGAAGATCCGATGGATACATTCTTATCCGTAGCGATCAGTTTGATCCCTACTTTACTGATCTTTGGATTCCTTGTTATGATGATGCGCAGAAGCAGCGGTATGATGGGAGTTGGAAAGTCCAATGCAAAAGTATATGTTGAGAAGAAGACGGGCGTGACATTTGCAGATGTTGCAGGTCAGGGCGAAGCGAAGGAAACACTGACAGAGATGGTTGATTTTCTCCATCACCCAGAACGGTATACAGAGATTGGTGCGAAGCTTCCAAAAGGTGCATTGCTTGTAGGACCTCCGGGAACTGGTAAGACATTGCTTGCCAAAGCTGTAGCTGGTGAGGCAGGAGTACCATTCTTTTCACTTTCCGGATCTGATTTCGTAGAGATGTTCGTCGGAGTTGGTGCATCAAGAGTCCGTGATTTATTTAAACAGGCACAGCAGATGGCACCATGTATCATTTTCATCGACGAGATCGATGCGATCGGTAAGAGCCGTGACAATGGTATGCATGGTGGAGGAAATGACGAACGTGAACAGACACTGAATGCCTTATTAGCAGAGATGGATGGTTTTGATACATCCAAAGGTATCATTATCCTTGCAGCCACAAACCGTCCAGAAGTTTTGGATAAAGCCCTTCTTCGTCCAGGACGTTTTGACCGTCGAGTTATCGTAGAACGTCCAGACTTAAAGGGAAGAATTGAGACATTAAAAGTACATGCCAAAGACGTTAAGATGGATGAGACTGTTGACTTTGAAGAAATCGCATTAGCAACAAGTGGAGCTGTAGGATCTGATCTTGCAAATATGATCAACGAAGCAGCCCTAGGAGCTGTCAAAGCCGGAAGAAAAGCTGTTTCACAGAAGGATTTATTTGAGGCGGTTGAAGTTGTCATCGCTGGTAAAGAGAAGAAAGACAGAATCCTTGGTGATGAAGAGAAACAGATTGTTGCATACCATGAGGTTGGACATGCATTGGTTATGGCATTACAGAAAGAATCAGAGCCAGTACAGAAGATCACCATCGTGCCTCGTACAATGGGAGCACTTGGATATACAATGCAGCGTCCAGAAGAAGAAAAATATCTGAATAAGAAAGACGAGATGTTAGCAGATCTTGTAGCATTTTTCGGTGGACGTGCTGCAGAAGAAGTGAAATTCAACACGATCACAACTGGAGCTTCCAATGATATCGAACGTGCAACAGCGATCGCGAGAGCAATGGTTACACAGTACGGTATGTCAGAAGAATTTGGTCTGATGGGCGTAGAATCTGTGGAGAACAGATATCTGGACGGACGTGCAGTGACAAATTGTGGTGACGATACCATCGCCAAAGTCGATGAGGTTGTAAAAGTAATGTTGCAGAAAGCATACGATACAGCAAAAGAGATGTTGTTGACTCACCGCGATGTGCTGGAACGTATTGCAGGGTATCTGTATGAACATGAAACCATCACAGGTAAAGAGTTTATGGATATCTTCAATGAGATGGCAGAAGCGAAACAGCCAATCGATGTAGACGCGGAAGATGTTACCGTACAGACAGAGGAGCAGACTGCTGAGATGTCAGAGAATGAGACAGAACTTTCCGGAAATGAGCCGGTTGCACCGGAAGAAGCTTTTGAAGAATAAGAAAGCACGGAGCAATCCGTATAATCAAGACAGAAACGGTCAGAGTGGAGAAGTAATTTTCTGCCCTGACCGTTTGGAAATTCCAAGAGGATTACGAAACATATATGGGAACAGAAAAACTATTTGACATTCGGGAGGAACTGAAGAAGCTTCCGGACCATCCGGGAGTTTATATTATGCATGACGACCGGGATGCGATCATTTATATCGGAAAGGCCATCAGCCTGAAAAACCGGGTGCGGCAGTATTTTCAGACCAGCCGGAACAAGGGACCAAAGATTGAAAAAATGGTGACGCATATTGATCATTTTGAATATATCCTGACAGATTCTGAACTGGAAGCACTGGTGCTGGAGTGTAACCTGATCAAAGAACACCGGCCCAAATATAATACGATGCTGAAAGATGACAAGACGTATCCGTATATCAAGGTGACTCTTGGGGAAGCCTATCCGCGGGTGCTGTTTTCCAGACAGATGAAGAAGGACAAATCAAAATATTATGGTCCCTATACCAGTGCCGGAGCTGTGAAAGATACCATTGAACTGGTGCAGAAGCTCTTTCAGATCCGTACCTGTAACCGGACTCTGCCGCGGGATATCGGAAAAGAGCGTCCATGTCTGAATTATCACATCCATCAGTGTCAGGCTCCCTGCCAGGGATATATTTCCAAAGAGGATTATCGGACACAGATCCGCAGTGCAATGGAATTGTTAAACGGAAATTTTAATCCTGTGATCCGGGATCTGGAGGAAAAGATGCAGGCGGCTTCCGAGGTACTGGAGTTTGAAAAAGCCATGGAGTTCCGGGATCTGCTGACCAGTGTGCGTCAGGTGGCGCAGAAGCAGAAAATTACAAGTTTTGACGGAGAAGATCGTGATATACTGGCTCTTGCCATGGATGATCGTGATGCGGTAGTGCAGGTGTTTTTTGTCCGGGAGGGAAGGCTGATCGGACGGGAGCATTTTCATGTCACCATCGGAGCAGAGGATACGAAGAAAGAAGTGCTGTCTACTTTTATCAGTCAGTATTATGCGGGAACTCCGTTTGTCCCAAAGGAGATCATGCTCCCTATGGAAATCGAAGATGCAGATGTAGTGGCACAGTGGTTGTCTGCAAAACGAGGACAGAAAGTATATATCCGTGTGCCTAAAAAGGGACAGCGGGAAAAATTGGTGGAACTTGCCGAACAGAATGCCGTCATGGTGCTGACACAGGATAAGGAAAAAATCCGTCGGGAGGAAGGACGTACCATCGGAGCTGTCAAAGAGATTGCAGATCTGCTGGAGCTCGGTTATGTCAAGCGGATGGAAGCGTATGATATTTCCAATACCAACGGTTTTGAATCCGTAGGTTCCATGGTGGTTTACGAACGGGGAAAACCCTGCAGGAGTGATTATCGCAAGTTCAAGTTAAAAACGGTGACGGGACCGGACGATTATGCTTCCATGCGGGAAGTGCTGACCCGCCGGTTTACGCATGGAATGGAGGAACGGGTGCAGAACCGGCAAAAAGATCTGGCCCCGGAGTATGGCAGCTTTACAAAGTTTCCGGATCTGATCCTGATGGATGGTGGAAAGGGGCAGGTCAATATTGCACTGGAAGTGCTGGATGAACTGAAACTGGCGATTCCGGTGTGCGGTATGGTAAAGGATGATCATCATAGAACCAGAGGATTGTATTTTAATAATGAGGAAATTCCCATTGACCGGCATTCCGAAGGTTTCCGGCTGATCACCCGGATCCAGGACGAGGCACATCGGTTTGCTATCGAGTATCATCGTTCCCTGCGCAGCAAACAGCAGGTTCATTCTGTGCTGGATGATATCCCGAATATCGGCCAGACCAGGAGAAAAGCACTGATGCGTCAGTTCCAGTCTTTGGAGAAAATCCGGGAGGCAACGGTGGAACAGCTGCGGGAAGTAGACGGGATGAATGAGAAAGCGGCACGGTCCGTATACGAGTTCTTCCATAAGCAGTAAAAACGTGCTATACTGTAGCTGTTTAAAAAAATAATGTACGTTCGGAGTCTTTTACATCAAGGATTCTGCGTGTACATATTACAGAAATGGAGAAAAGATAATGCAGGGAGTCAGTGTACAACAGTTAGCAGAGAGAATGAAATTTAAATGCTTCACCCCGTGTGTGGATATGTCAAAACGAATGATCGTTTCTTCTGAAATCAACCGTCCGGCTTTGGAGCTGGCAGGCTATTTTGAACATTTTGCAGAAGAACGGATTCAGATTATCGGTATGGTGGAATATTCTTATCTGGAAAGTCTGGAAGATGAGGTGCGGACAGAGCGTTACCGCAAGCTTCTTGGATTTAACGTGCCATGTGTCATTATGTGCAGGGACTACGAGCCGGATGAAGAAGTGTTGCGTATCGCTGGTGAGCGTGGTATCCCAATCCTTGGATCTCCGGATGCGACATCCAATGTGGCAGCGGAAGCAATCTATTTTCTGACCGGCAAGCTGGCACCGTGCATTTCCATTCATGGTGTACTGGTAGATATCTACGGTGAAGGTGTATTGATCATGGGTGAGAGCGGTATTGGAAAGAGTGAGGCTGCGCTGGAACTGATCCGTCGGGGACATCGTCTTGTTACAGATGATGTGGTGGAAATCCGTAAGATCAACAACAATACGCTTATTGGTACCTCGCCGGATATCACCCGTTACTTTATTGAACTGCGTGGTATCGGGATCATTGATGTAAAGACACTGTTTGGTGTAGAATGTGTCAAAGAGCAGCAGACTATTGATCTTGTCATCAAACTGGAAGACTGGAAGAAGGATAAGGAATATGACCGTCTGGGACTGGAGGAAGAATATACAGAAATTTTGGGCAATAATATTGTCTGCCATTCCATCCCAATCCGTCCGGGACGAAATCTGGCTGTTATCTGTGAGGCGGCAGCAGCAAACCACCGGCAGAAGAAAATGGGTTATAACGCAGCGAAAGAGTTGTATCGCAGAGTAGAAAATAATCTGAGGAATGGAAATTCCACAGAAATTTAATAAATTGAGGAGAATGAATATTATGGAACGTAAAAACGCATGGAAAAAGTATACAGAAGAAGAGAAAGCAGCCGTATTCGCTTATGGCGATGAATACCGTCAGTTTATTTCTGACTGTAAGACAGAGCGCGAGTGCGTGACAGAATTAAAGAAACGTGCAATAGCAGCCGGTTTTCAGGATATGGAAGCAGTGATCGCAAAAGGAATCACGTTGAAAGCCGGTGACCGCGTATTTGCAGATAACAAAGGGAAAAGTTTTGCCATGTACATCATTGGTCAGAAGCCAATGGAAGATGGCATGAATATCCTCGGCGCACATATCGATTCCCCGCGTCTGGATCTGAAACAGAATCCGTTGTATGAGGATACGGATATGGCATTGCTGGATACGCATTATTATGGCGGTGTCAAGAAATATCAGTGGGTGACACTTCCACTGGCTATGCACGGTGTCATTGCGAAAAAAGATGGTTCTGTGGTAACTATCAACATCGGTGAAAAACCGGAAGATCCGGTTTTTGGTGTCAGCGATCTTCTGATCCATCTGTCTGCTGATCAGTTGGAGAAAAAGGCCGCAAAAGTGATCGAGGGCGAGGCACTGGATATTCTTGTCGGCAGTATGCCGTTAGAGGCCAAAACAGAGGAAGAGAAGAAAACAAAAGAACTGGTACAGGCAAATGTTCTGAAAATTTTAAAAGATGCTTACGGTGTGGAGGAAGAAGATTTCCTGTCCGCTGAAATCGAGATTGTTCCGGCCGGACCGGCTA
>OGPV01002493.1_pt1 | contig 10737 bp, 8 predicted proteins | sample 1553001 | NCBI WGS metagenome assembly OGPV01 (sample SAMEA2580268, study PRJEB22360) | human gut metagenome | biome: human gut; feature: human-associated habitat; material: faeces | place: Denmark | collected 2008/2010
ATTTTTGTTCGCATGAAATCGTTTTTTATGAAAATATATGCTTATTTTTCCATGTTTTCTATAAAAGCATATATAAAATTAATCATTTCTTTTTTTACTTAGTCATAATATTATGGGAAAAATAACAAAAAGGATACTTGCTAATATCTTTTTTTTCTTATTGATATTTCAGTCTTTGAGTGCCCAAAATTCTCAAAGAATAGATTTATCTTTGAAAGAACAAACGCTTAAAGTCTTTCTTGAGATAGTCGAACAGAAGACGAATTATACATTCATGTATAATAATCTTGATTTGGAACAAAAAATATCGGTTCAAGTTAAACAGGCTACTATTGATGAACTGTTGAAAAAAGCATTGACTCCATTACACATTAATTTTGAAATTGCCAATGCTAAAATCATTTTAACGAAACAAGACCAGGTAAATAATGGTTCAGTCACAGTAACAGTGAAGGGATCTATTGTAGACGAAGCGGGTGAGCCTCTAATTGGAGTTAATATAGCTGCAATGTCCACAGGTAAGGGAACGATTAGTGATATCAATGGAGACTTCACGGTCGAAGCGGCTAAAAATGAAATTTTGAATATATCTTATATAGGTTATGTTTCACAACAAATTAAGGTAGGTACTCAATCATCTATACATGTAATCCTTAAAGAAGATACTCAGACTTTGGACGAAGTGGTTGTTACTGCATTGGGTATCAAGCGTGCAGAAAAGGCATTGAGCTATAATGTACAGCAGGTTAATACAGACGCGGTGACAGAACATAAAGATGCCAACTTTGTTAATTCCCTTAACGGTAAAGTGGCGGGTGTCACAATTAATGCTTCTTCATCAGGAGTCGGAGGCGTATCTAAAGTTGTAATGCGTGGAACAAAATCCATTATGCAATCTTCCAATGCATTGTACGTAGTAGACGGTGTCCCGATGTTTGCCGGTAGTAGCAAAGGTGGGGGAAAAGAATTTGATTCTCAGGGAGCTACCGAGCCTATTGCAGATATCAATCCGGATGATATTGAATCTATGTCGGTTCTGACTGGTGCCGCTGCCGCTGCATTGTATGGTTCGGAAGCTGCCAATGGTGCCATTATCATTACAACTAAAAAAGGAAAAGTCGGTAAGGTTAGCATATCTGTAAATTCAAGTATGGAGTTCAATCAGCCTTTCGTAATGCCTCGTTTCCAAACCCGTTATGGAACCGGTGTAGGAGGAAGCTTCCTGGATGGTTCAGACCGTAGTTGGGGAGAAAAATTAACAGTAGCTAATTATCGTGGCTATGATCCTAAGGATGATTATTTCCAGACTGGTATTATCAACACGGAAAGTGTTTCTTTCTCTACCGGTACAGAAAAAAATCAAACTTATGCATCGGCTGCTGCCATCAATTCAAAAGGTATTACTCCTAACAATAAGTACAGTCGTTATAATTTCAGCGTACGCAATACCACTTCTTTCTTGAACGACAAGATGACTCTTGATATAGCTGCCAGCTATATTTTGCAAAATGACCGCAATATGGTGAATCAGGGAGAATATAATAACCCGTTAGTGGGAGCTTACCTATATCCTCGCGGTAATGACTGGGAAGATGCGAAGTTGTACGAACTGTATGATCCGGCACGTAAAGTTTATCTTCAAAACTGGTCGATCGGTGATGCTGCAATGACGATGCAGAATCCATATTGGGTGAATTACCGCAACTTGCGTGAGAATAAGAAAGACCGTTATATGTTGAGCGCAAGTTTGAATTATAAAATATTGGATTGGCTGACTGTTTCAGGACGCGTAAGTCTGGATAATGCCAATAATGATTATACAGAGAAATTTTATGCTTCTACCAATACACAGCTTACGGAAGGTTCTTCTCGTGGTTTGTACGGTATAACCAAGACTTCGGACAAACAATTGTATGCAGATTTTCTGGTAAGTATCAATAAGAACTTTGGTGAAGACTGGAATCTGAGTGCTAATATCGGTGGATCATTTACTGATGTGCGATCAGATCTAATGACAGTCCGCGGTGGAATTGCTGATGGCAGTGATGCATTTCCGGGTGAGCAGGTCGGTTTGACCAATTATTTCGCTATTCAGAATTTAAGCCAGAAAGCCCGTCGTCTGCAAGAAGGATGGAGAGAGCAGACTCAGTCTATTTATGCTTCTGCTGAATTGGGATATAAGAGTACTTATTATTTGACGCTTACCGGACGTAATGACTGGCCTTCACAATTAGCCGGACCTAATTCTACATCAAAGAGCTTCTTCTATCCGTCAGTAGGTTTGTCTGTTGTTCTCTCAGAACTGATGCCTAATTTGAATAAAGATTATTTGTCTTATCTTAAACTGCGTGGTTCGTTTGCCTCTGTCGGTTCGGCTTTCCAACGTTATCTTGCCAATCCGCGCTACGAATGGAGCACTTCTGCCAATCAATGGAGCGTACTGACTCAATATCCGATGTATTCATTGAAACCGGAACGTACTAATTCTTTTGAAATCGGTTTTAATGCTCGTTTCTTGAAATATTTTGAGTTGGATGCTACTTATTATAATGCAAAAACTGAAAATCAGACTTTTAATCCGCAACTTCCGATTAATAAATATTCAAAAATGTATATTCAAACCGGTAGCGTACGCAATCAAGGTATAGAGCTTGCTCTGAATTTTGAAAATACATGGCGTAATTTCACATGGATGAGTGGTTTGACTTATTCAATGAATAAGAACAAGATTGAATCTTTGGCGGACAATGTTATCAATCCTATAACCGGGCAGCTTTTCTCCATACCTTCACTTGATATGGGCGGATATGCAGATTTACGTTTTATCCTGCGTGAAGGTGGCAGTATGGGAGATTTATATTCACGTACAGATTTACGTCGTGACGCTAACGGTGCTATTTATATGGATGAATCGAATAACGTATATACTCAGAAAATAGATAACCCCGATTCTTATATCAAGTTGGGAAGTGTATTGCCGAAGGGAAATCTTGCATGGCGTAACAACTTTATGTGGAAGAATTTCCATGTAGGATTCATGATTTCTGCTCGTCTGGGTGGTGTAGTATTCTCAAGAACACAGGCTATACTTGATAAGTTTGGCGTTTCCGAGGCTTCAGCCGATGCGCGTGATAATGGTTTTGTATTGATTAATGGAAATGACAGAGTTAATCCGGAGAATTGGTATACAACAGTAGGTAGCACCGCTGTGCCGCAGTATTATACTTATTCGGCTACCAACGTTCGTTTGCAGGAGGCTTCGATAGGTTATACTATTCCGAGAAAATGGCTGGCTAATGTCTGTGACATTAAAGTTTCATTGATAGGTCGCAACTTGTGGATGATTTACAACAAGGCTCCTTTCGATCCGGAGGCTGTGGCATCGACAGATAATTTCTATCAGGGAATCGACAACTTCATGATGCCTTCTTTGCGTAATGTAGGTTTCAGTCTGAATTTCAAATTCTAATAAAAGTGACTATGAAAAAGATATTAAATACATTTATTTTCGCTTCATTAATGGCGGCTGTGTCATCCTGTACCGCCAAGTATGAGGATATCAATTCAAACCCTTACCAACCAGGCGACTTGTCTGCCGACGACTATGCGCTGGGTTCGGCCATGAACAACCTTGCCGGTTGTGTGGTCTCTCCGGATGTCAATACGGCACAGTTTACAGATTGTTTGCTGGGCGGTCCTATGGGAGGATATTTTGCCGATTCCAAAGCATCATGGGAACGTACGATTTCGAACTTTAACCCTGAAGATGGCTGGACAAATGTTTTTCTGAAAAGTGATAAGGTACTTCCGGTACTTTATTCCAACTTGAGTATTGTAGAGGTAGTATCACAAAATACGAACAACCCGGTTCCTTTGGCTATTGCGACAATTATAAAGGTTGCAGCCATGCATCGTATTGCGGATGCTTACGGACCGATTCCGTATTCTAAAATAGGAGCGGATGGTTCTATAACAACTCCGTATGATTCGGAACAGGAAGTTTATAATAAATTCTTTGAAGAACTGAATCATTCTATCGGTGTGTTGAATGAGCATCCGAATGACCGTTTGACTGCTTCGGCCGACTACATTTATCAGGGTGATGTGAAAAAATGGATTCGTTTTGCCAATTCGCTTAAACTTCGTCTGGCTATTCGCATAGCCAATGTTGACAAGGTGACAGCACAGAAGATGGCGGAAGAAGCTGTTGACCCCCAAAACGGTGGTGTGATCGAACAGAATACAGATAATGCGGCATGGAGTTATTTCTCCGGTTCTGTAAATAACCCTATTTATGTGGCTAAGGAATACAATCATGTCGATGTTCACAAAGAAGATAATAGCGCCTGTTTGACAGGTGGAGATACACATGTAGCAGCCGATATTATCTGCTATATGAATGGTTATGAAGACCCTCGGCGGGAAAAATATTTTGTCAAGTCGGAATGGAAAGGACATGAGTATGTCGGATTGCGTAGAGGTATTATTATCCCGGTGCTTGAAACTACCGGACACAAATATTCCGGAATTAATATGAAGCCGAATGATCCGTTATATTGGATGAATGCTGCGGAAGTCGCTTTCCTGCGTGCAGAAGCGGCGGCTATCTATAATTTCAATATGGGAGGTGAAGCCGGTGAGTTTTACAATACCGGTATTCGCTTGTCATTCGAACAGTGGGGGGCGGACGGAGCAGAGGAATATCTGAATAACGAGACTTTACGCCCTGAAACTTATGTAGATCCAGACGGAAAGAATTCTTATGACAGAGACTTGTCCAGAATCACTGTGAAATGGGATAATGCTGCTTCACCAGAAGAAAAACAGGAGCGTATTATCATTCAGAAATGGATCGCTAACTGGCAGTTGGGTAATGAGGCATGGGCGGATTACCGTCGTACCGGCTACCCGCATCTGATTCCTGCTACTGCGGCCGGTAATAAGAGTGGCGGTATCGTTGACTCGGAAAGAGGTGCGCGGCGTATTCCTTATCCAGCATCGGAATATGGAGATAATCCTGTAAATATAAATTACGCCGTGGCTACTTATCTGGGTGGCCGGGATGATATGGGACGTGATCTTTGGTGGGCTAAAAAAACAAAGTAATATAATAAAGTAGATAATGTTTATGAAAAATACATTTGGATATAGCGGACTGTGTGTTGCGATATGCATGACTATGTCACTCTCATTCTGTTCTTGTGAGGACTGGACGGATGTGGAGAGTCTGGATATACATACTCCTTCGCTTGAAGAACAAAATCCTCAACTATACGCTGATTATCTGAAAGATCTGAATATTTATAAAGCAAGTGAGCATAAATTGACTATAGTATCTGTGGAGAATGTGGCAGATCCTTCCAAACAGGCCGAAAGATTGTCCGCTTTGCCTGACAGTATCGACTATATCAGTTTGAATAATCCGGATAAATTGTCCGGAAATATGCTGGACGAAATAAGAATAGTCAGAGAGAAAGGTACGAAGGTGGTGTACAGTATTGATTTTTCTAAATTTGAGGAAGAATGGAAGGAGATGAAGAAAGCTAATCCTGACTTGACGGAAGAAGAAGGTCGGGCTTATTTGGACAAACGTACAGATGAGATGCTTGCTTTAGCGGATAATTATGATGGTATTATTGCTGATTATACCGGTCGTTCTTTGGTTAGCTTGAAAGGTGAGGAGCTTGAGGTATATACATCTCGTCAGACAAACTTCTTGAATAAACTGAAAGAGTGGAAGCAAGCATCCGATAAGTCGTTGTTCTTTTATACTAATGTACAATATCTTACAGCTGAAAATATGGGAATAATAGGGTTGGCTGATTATATTATTCTTAAAACAGCTTTGTCAACAAATGGTGATGATTTAAGTGTCAAGGCGTTATTGGCTGTTCAGGCAGGAGAAGATGCGAAAGAATTGTATGAAGGGATAAACCCTGTCCCTGCTGACCGTTTTATTGCGTGTGTTCAACTACCGCAGCCGGATGACAAGAATCAGGTGGTAGGATATTGGAATACAGTTGACTCTGAAGGAAATAAAACTTTAGCTACTCAGGGAGCCGCATGGTGGAATGTGCAGGCGTCAACTGGATTTGAAAGAAAAGGAATGTTTGTTATGAATGTACAGGATGATTATTATAATAATACGTTCTCTTCAATTCGTGAGGTTATTAGTATAATGAATCCGTCAAAATAGAAGAAGATATGAAATTACATAAGTATATGTTTGCTTCCCTTTCTTTTTGCTCATTAGTATTGGGAAGTTGCCAAAATAATGATATTGATGATGAACACCATTATGATAATAAGGTATTTGTCACTTCCCAGCAAGTTAGGGATGATTTGTTGATTAAAGAGACCATTTCGGAAGCTACCCGGTCCATATCTTATCGCTTGGCTGATCCGTTGGATAGAGAGGTGAATATTTCTTTTGATGCTGCTCCGCAATTGACTGCTGCTTATAATTTGGCTTTTAATGATAACGCACAGGTTTTGGCTGCTGATTATTATGAGATTCCGGTCAAGTCGGTTACGATTAAAGCGGGAGATATCAGTAGTGATGATGTTGTTGTTAACTTTAAAAACACAAATAAGTTGGACAAGTCAAGACGCTATGTGTTACCGGTTACAATAACGGATGCGGATATCGAGGTACTTGATAGTAAAAGAACTGCTTATTTTATATTCAAGGGTGCGGCATTGATCAATGTGGTAGCTAATATTGAGAAAATATATTTCCCTATTTCATGGAAGACAGATATGAGCAATGTAAATGCGATTACTGTGGAAGCATTATTGCGCAGTGATGATTGGGAAGCTGGGCGTGATAACGCATTGAGTTCTATATTTGGTATTGAAGGTCGTTTCCTTTTACGTATTGGAGATGCTGACCGTCCACGTGACCAGTTGCAATGTGTTGCTCCCGGCGGGAATTTTCCTGCTCCGAATGCAGTTGCAGGTTTGCCGACTAAAGAGTGGGTGCATATTGCTGTCGTTTATGATGCAGGTACTCACGAACGTATCTATTACAAGGATGGCGTAAAAGTATATTCGGATGAGAATGCCACTTATGCTTTGAATTTAACATCTGGATGTTATATTGGCAAGTCATACGATAATACGCGCTGGCTGCCTGGTGATATTTCAGAAGTGCGTATTTGGAATATCCAGCGTACAGGTGAGGAAATAGCAAAGAATCCATATGAAGTAGATCCACATGCTTCAGGATTGGTAGCATATTGGAAGTTTAATGAAGGAACAGGTAGTGCTATTAAGGATCATACAGGAAACGGAAATGACATTACTGCTTCTGGAGCTCCGACATGGGTAAATGTGGAACTTCCTCCGGTAAAATAATTGCAAACTAAATATAGAGTACATATGAAACGAAAAAATATACATACATTGTTATTGGGTGCTCTGTTCTTTGTAGGGGCATCACTATGTTCTTCTTGTGCAGATGATTTGGAAATAGGAAAACAGTTTGATGAATCGACTTTAGATGGCATTTATGAAAATTGTGCATTTTTAGCTGATGGAAAGTCTAATAAGTCAATTAATGTAGTGGAGTTATATACGGAGAAATATTCCACTGTGGTGAAGATGAATCTGACTAAAGAGGCAACTTCTTCCTCTTCAGCTAAGGTACTCATAGATGAGTCTTATCTGGCTACGTATAATCAGCTGCATGGTACTGACTTTGAAATGTTTCCGGGAACTTTAGTTGCATTGGCAAATAATGGCGTGCTACAAATTGCTGATGGAAAAACTAAAGAAATGGAAGTAGAGGTGACAATTACGGCGGATGACAAATTGGAAGCAGAGAAGACTTATGCTTTGCCTCTTGCTGTTGTTGAAAGTAGTTCAGATATAACAATCAAGGATGAAGAAAGTCGTCACTGTGTTTATCTCATAAAAGATATGAGAAAATCGGGTGATGTTTTTAAAGGAGAAGATGTGGTAAAAGGATTTCTGTTTTTTGAAGTAAATGATGTAAATCCTTTAAATGCCCTTTCTTTCCAGTTGGAGAATGGAAAATATCTTTGGGATGTTGTAGTATTGTTTGCCGCAAATATCAACTATGATGCAGAGGCCGGACGTCCTTATGTGAAATGTAATCCGAATGTTCAGTATTTGTTAGATAATAATGAAACGCTTTTGCAACCATTGCGCAAGCGTGGCATTAAGGTATTATTAGGAATATTGGGTAATCATGATGTAGCAGGAGTTGCTCAACTTTCAAAGCAAGGAGCAAAAGATTTTGCACGTGAATTGGCTCAATATTGTAAGGCATACAACCTTGATGGAGTTAATTTTGATGATGAATATTCTACGGAACCAGGTCCTGATGACCTTGACAATCCAGCAATTACAACTCATGGTAGAGAAGCAGCTGCAAGATTGTGCTATGAAACAAAGTTAGTTATGCCGGATAAGTTAGTCACTGTTTTTGATTATGGAGCAATGTATGGAGAGACCATTGTAGACGGTGTTGATGTTAAAAACTGGATTGATATTGTAGTACCGAATTATGGTAGTGCTGCAAGACCTATTGGGGAATTGACATTTAAAGAATGCGCAGGTATGGCTATCGAGTTTAATTTGGGTATAGGAAGCTTGGGAGAATATGGAGCTCAGAGTCTTATAGATCAGGACTATGGTTGGTTTATGGGATTTGCTCCTAGTCCGAATAAGTATGAGTCGGTATTCTCTAAATTGAGTGGTGTTAAGACTCTTTATGGTTCCCCTTTGAAAGCACCAAGTATTTTTTATAAAAAGAATGATCCTACTCCTTACCGTTATCCGGAAGATTTGTAAGATAATACATTAAATTAGAAAGATATAATTATGTCGTATAAATATTTATTTTTTGCATTATTACCTTTTCTGGCTATTTCTTGTCAGGAAGATGAAACATTGGATTTGGTTGATTATCCAAATACTGCTATATCTTTGTTTCTTCCAAATTCGGAAGATCCGTTGAATGGCAGTTATCAGGTTACTTATGCAGCAGATGGAACTCTGAATGTTGATAAGGAAGTGGCTTTCAAGGTTCAGTTGGCTACGGCTTCTCCTAATGAGGTTACTGTAGATTTGGCTTATACGTTTAAGAATATTTCAGGTGAGGAAATAAATCTTCCTCAACAGGTAACCATACCTGCTGGTGAAGTGGAACAGTCTGTATTATTGGACGATTTTTCTTTTATCAATGATTTATCCGAACAGAAGTATGAGATAGAGGTGAATGTTGCTGCTATTCATGGTAGTAACGGTGAATTTGTAAAGCCTGTTTCAGTTAAAATGCTCCTTAATAAGGCATCTTTCTCTTCTAATGTAGCTTTGGTGGGGGAAAGCGGAATAATCTGTCTTTTACACGTATTTATGCTAATGGAGAGATTCTTAATGAAGATAAGATGGCTTTCAAGTTTACTGTCCAGTTGGATAAAGTGTTGAAAGAAGATGCAGAGTTTACGCTGAATGTGCAAGGGTTGGATGAAAGTCTATTGAGTAACATAGCTTTTTCATCTAATTCAATTGTGATTCCTGCTGGGAGCTTGGTTTCAGAAGAGATTATTTGTGAAATTTCAGATGATTTTCTGAAAATTACCGATAAGGATGAAGAGTATTCAATTTCTATTTCAGCTTCTGCTACACAGGAGAATGAGTATCTCAACGGAGATGCAGAAACCAATAAGATCGATGTTAATATTATTAAGACTTCTAATGTTTTGGAACAAGTGTCTAAACCGGATCCTATGTGGGCTAGCAGAGAAAGAACAGGATGGAAGATTACGACTTCTCCGGGTGTTGAAGGTAATCCAAGTTCAATTCTTGATGGTAGTACTTATTCTGGAATTACTGCCTATGGGGCAAATAATAAACTTTGGTTCATTGCTGAATTGCCACAGTTGTTAGAAGAGGTACAAGGCATGCATATTCATTTTGAATTTTCTTGGTATCCACCTAAAAAAATTGCAGTTTCTGTTTCTGAAGATGGAGGTAGTTGGCGTTCTTTAGGAACTTTGGATGTGAAGGTTATCAGTGGGGCGGATTTATATATAAAATTTAAATCTCCTACATCTTTCAAATTTCTTAAATATGAGGTTTTGTCTTCTGAAAGTAGCAATAAGTATGTTACAGAGTTTAACTTGTATTTGTAAGTTTGAGAGATAAATAAAAAGGTGCGGGATCTGAAAAAGGATTTCGTACCTTTTTCTATACCGGTAATGGATTGGGGTATATAGTTTTCTGAGATTTGTAGACTTTAATGGTATCTTTTAGCATATTTGTTTTATTCATCGGTTGATATTCTTTTTTATATTGAAGTTATGAGAAATGAACCCTCCTCAGGAAATGTTGGCGTATTCTTGCAGTTGTTTGAGGTCAATTATTCTAAAGTAAAGAATTTGGCTTATAGTTTATTAAAATCAGAACTGGATGCAGAAGATGTAGCTCAGGAAGTTTTTACTAAACTTTGGGAGCAGCAAAGTATATGGATTGATAATAAAAGGGAACTTGATGCCTATATTCTGATTATGACTAAAAATATAGCTCTGAATATATCTAAACATCAGAAAATCAGGTTGGAATATAAGGAGCGTTTTTTGGAAGAGTCATCAGATTTGACAGATCGTGATTTGTTGGAGAGTATTTATTTTCGTGAAATATTGCAAGGTATTTATTTAGGGATATTCCTAAAATAATAAAATTTAAGGCAACTAATTCATTGCGAGTTAG
>OGPV01002504.1_pt1 | contig 10701 bp, 15 predicted proteins | sample 1553001 | NCBI WGS metagenome assembly OGPV01 (sample SAMEA2580268, study PRJEB22360) | human gut metagenome | biome: human gut; feature: human-associated habitat; material: faeces | place: Denmark | collected 2008/2010
CTAAAAATATACAATATATGAATACCCGTTTCAAGAAAACTCTTTTTTTACTGCTGTGAATAGCTTTTTGCACGACTGCCGCCTATGCCCAGGGCGACGGCACGGCGGGCCTTATCAAAGCCGAGGCGATGGTCAAGAGCTATTTCGAACCTGCCGTACGGCTGATCTATGCCATCGGCGCCGTAGTCGGACTGGTGGGGGCCATCAAGACCTACAACAAGTTCAGCTCTGGCGATCCCGACACGGGCAAGCCCGCGGCGAGCTGGTTCGGCAGCTGCGTCTTTCTGATCGTGGCCGCCACGGTCCTCAAATCCTTTTTCTTAGGAGGCATCCTGTAGGCATATGGAATATAACGTCAACAAAGGGATCGGCAAGCCTGCGGAATTTTGCGGGCTCCGCGCGCAGTACCTCGTCTTTTTCGCCGGGGGACTGATCGCCCTCTTCCTGCTGTTCGTAGTGATGTACATGATCGGCATCCACCAGGGAATATGTATCGGCTTCTGCACCGTGGCGGCCGGAGCGCTCGTCTGGAGTGTATTCTACCTGAACCGCCGCTACGGACAATTCGGGGTCATGAAACTACAGGCACGGCAGTACCGCCCCCGTTACATCATCAACCGCAAACGGATCTCCCGTATCATAACACGCACCTATTAAAGCTATGGTCAATACACTGAAAACCGCAACGCTGGAGCGCAAGCTCCCCATCCTGGCCGTCGAACAGGGCTGTATCCTCTCCAAAGACGCCGATATCACCGTCGGTTTCCGGATACGCCTGCCCGAACTGTTCACCGTCTCCTCGCAGGAGTACGAGGCGATCCATACGGCATGAACCAAGGCAGTGCGCGTACTGCCGCACTATACGATCGTACACCGGCAGGACTGGTTCGAGAAGGAGTCGTACCGGGCCCGGCTGGACGACCCGGAGGCCAGCCCGCTGAGCCGAAGCTATGAGCTGCACTTTAACGAGCGGCCCTTTCTGAATCATACCTCTTACCTATACATCACCAAGACCACGCGCGAGCACAGCCGCCAGCAGAGCAACTTCTCGATCCTCTGCCGGGGCAACATCATCCCCCGCGAGGTCAAGAACCGCGATGCCGTAACGGCTTTTCTCGAGTGCGTAGACCAGTTTGTGCAGATCATGAACGATTCGGGGTTCATCACCCTCGAACGCCTCACCACGGACGATATTATCGGCACGGCAGAGAGTCCCGGCGTACTGGAGCGTTACCTTTGCCTCTCGCAGAGAGATACCACCACGCTGCAGGATATGCAGCTTAACCCTGAAGAGATGGTTGTAGGGGACAAGATACTCTGCCTGCACACCCTCTCGGATGTGGACGACCTGCCCGGAAGCCTTCAGACAGACTCCCGGTATGAGCGCTTCTCCACCGACCGCTCGGACTGTCGTCTCGGTTTTGCGGCGCCCATAGGGCTGCTGCTGGGCTGTAACCATATCGTGAACCAATATGTGTTGATTGACGATTCCGCCGAATCGCTCAAGAGGTTCGAGAAGCTGGCCCGTAACCTCCATTCGCTCTCCCGCTACAGCCGCGCCAACGAGATCAACAAGCAGTGGATCGATGCCTATCTTAATGAGGCGCATTCCTTCGGACTGACCGCCGTGCGCTGCCATGTCAACGTCATGGCCTGGAGCGAGAACCGTGAGGAACTCAAGACCATTAAGAACGACACCGGATCGGCTTTGGCGCTGATGGGCTGCAAGCCCCGGCACAACACCATCGACACACCGACGCTCTTTTGGGCGGGGATTCCCGGCGGCGAGGGCGATTTCCCCGCCGAGGAGTCGTTCTACACCTTTATCGAACAGGCTCTCTGTTTCTTCATCGAAGAGACCAACTACCGGGATTCGCTCTCTCCCTTCGGAATCAAGATGGCCGACCGCATCAGCGGCAAACCACTGCATGTCGATATTTCGGATGAGCCGATGAAAAAAGGCATTACGGCCAACAGGAACAAATTGGTCATAGGCGGTTCGGGGTCCGGGAAATCATTCTTCATGAACCATATGCTGCGCCAGTATTGGGAGCAGGGAGCGCATATCCTCTTGGTCGATACGGGGAACTCCTATCAGGGACTCTGCTCGCTGATCCACGAAATGACAGGCGGCCAGGACGGCGTCTACCAGACTTACACCGAGGAGAACCCGATATCGTTCAATCCTTTTTTTACCGATGATTACCAGTACGACATCGAAAAAAAGGAATCGATCAAAACGCTGATCATGACCCTCTGGAAACGGGATACCGAGCAGCCCACACGTTCCGAGGAGGTGGCCCTCTCGAATGCCGTAAGCCTCTATATCGAGCGTATCCGGCAGAACCGCGATATAGAGCCTTCGTTCAACACCTTTTACGAATATGTCCAGGGCGACTACCGCGAGGTGCTCCGCAAAAAGAAATACCGAGAGAAGGACTTCGATGTGGATGGGTTTCTCAATGTGCTGGAGCCGTTCTACCGAGGTGGTGAGTACGACTTCCTGCTCAATTCTGACAAGAGGATCGACCTGCTCAACAAGCGCTTCATCGTCTTCGAAATCGATTCCATCCGCGATCACCGGGTGCTATTCCCTGTGGTGACGATCATTCTGATGGAGGTCTTTATTAACAAGATGCGCCGCCTGCACGGGGTCCGCAAGCTGATCGTCATCGAGGAAGCCTGGAAGGCTATTGCCAAAGAAGGGATGGCAGAGTACATTAAGTATCTCTTTAAAACCGTCCGCAAATATTTCGGCGAAGCTATCGTAGTAACGCAGGAAGTAGACGACATCATCTCCTCGCCGGTGGTCAAGGAGTCGATCATCGGCAATGCCGATTGTCAAATCCTGCTCGATCAGCGCAAATACCTCAATAAGTTCGACGCTATCCAACAGCTTTTAGGCTTGAGCGACAAGGAGAAAGACCAGATACTCTCGATCAACCTCTCGAACGACCCCTCGCGCAAATATAAGGAGGTATGGATCGGTCTGGGCGGAGTGCAGTCGGCCGTCTACGCTACGGAGGTATCGATGAGCGAATACCTCTGTTACACCACCGAAGAGTCGGAGAAGGTCGAGGTGCTCCGGAGGGCTGAAAAAGTGGGCAGCATGGCCCGGGCGATCCGGGAGCTGGCCCGGGAGAAAACGGAAGGTCGATAACATTTTAACGTAAAAGCATGAACATGAAAAGATGAATAGCCATAGCAGCCTGCGGACTATTGTTCGCGGGTAAAGCGCAGGCCCAGTGGGTGGTGACCGACCCTTCGAACCTGGCGCAGAGTATTGTCAACAGCGTGAACGAGATCGTCGAGACCTCGGCCACGGCCGAGCGCATGCTGGCCAACTTCAAGGAGACGGTAAAGATTTATGAGCAGGGACGCGAGTATTACGACAAGCTCAAAGCCGTGCACAACCTGGTGCAAGATGCCCGCAAGGTACAGCAGTCGGTTCTATTGTTAGGCGAGATATCGGATATCTACGTGAACAACTATGCCAGGATGCTCAGCGACAAGAGCTACACCTCCCAGGAGTTATCGGCCATCGCTTTCGGGTATAACAACATCATGCAACGGGGCAGCGAGGCCATCCTCGAACTGAAGAACGTCATTAATCCAACGGGGATGAGCATGACCGACAAGGAGCGTCTCGACCTGGTCGAGCGTGTCTACAACCGCATGGTCTGCTACCGCAACCTGTGCGATTATTACACCCGCAAGAACATCGCCGTATCGTACTACCGGGCACGGAAGGCCGGGCAAACCGAGCAGATCATGGACCTGTACGGCAGCAGCGAGGAGCGTCACTGGTAAACGAACTTTAATACGAACGGAATATGTTACCACTCATATCGATCGAAAGCATGCACGGGCTGCTGCACAACCTCTATGAGGATATGAGCCAAATGTGCAAGCCCATCTCCGACGTAGCCCTGCCGCTGGCGGCCCTCGGAGCCCTCTTCTTTATCGCCTACCGCGTTTGGCAGTCGATGGCCCGCGGGGAGCCCATCGACGTATTCGGCCTGCTGAGGCCCTTCGTGCTGGGTATCTGCATCCTGTTCTTCGACACGATGGTACTGGGGACCATCAACGGGATCTTCCATCCCATCGTGGAAGGCACGGGAGCCATGCTCCGCGACCAACAGTTCAGCGTGCGGGAGTACCAGAAAGAGAAAGACAAGCTCGAAAACAAAGCCCGCCTGTACAACATCCTCTCCGGCGGTTCCTACGTCCGGAACAAAGAGTTCGACAACGAAATAAAACAGTTCAACTGGAGCGAACAGGACTATGCCACCATGGAGAATATGTATTACACAATCAATGTCTTCTCGCTCGACGGACTGATACAAATGGCCATGCGCAAGGTCGTGGAGGTCATCTTCCAGGGAGCCTCGCTCGTCGTGGATACCATCCGCACCTTCTTCCTGGTCGTGCTCTCGATACTCGGTCCCCTGGCCTTCGCCATCAGCGTCTTCGACGGGTTCCATAATACGCTTATCCAATGGCTCGCGCGCTACATCAGCGTCTACCTGTGGCTGCCCGTGGCAGACCTGTTCGGGGCCATGCTGACCAAGATACAGGGACTCATCATACAGAACGAGATCAAAAACATGATGAATCCGCTGGCCATCTTCCACATGGACGGCTCCGGGGCGATCTATATTATTTTCATGATCATCGGAATCGTCGGATACTTCTGCATCCCGACCGTCTCAAACTGGATCGTGCAGGCCGGCGGCATGAGCGCTTATAATCGCAATGTGAACAATACGGTAAACAATGCCGGCAATGTCGTAGGGGCCGCCGCCGGCGCCTCGACGGGCAACGTGTCGGCCGTACTGCTGAAAAAATAAAACTGTTATGCAATTCAAGTCATTAAGAAACATCGAGTCGTCGTTCAGGCAGATACGCTTGTTCACGGTCGCACTGCTGGCCATCTGCGCCTGCGTGACCCTCTACGCGCTGGGCAAGTCGTATGCTTTCGCCGAACGGCAGCGCCAGAAGATCTACGTGCTCGACCAGGGCAAATCGCTCATGCTTGCGCTCTCGCAGGATGCGGTGCAAAACCGTCCCGTGGAAGCCCGCGAGCATGTGCGCCGCTTCCATGAGCTTTTCTTCTCGATGGCCCCGGACCAGGCGGCCATCGAGTCGAACATAGGCCGGGCGCTCTTCCTCTCGGACAAGAGTGCCTACGGTTACTACAAAGACTGGAACGAGAAGGGATACTACAACCGCATCATCGCGGCCAACATAACGCAGACCGTCGCAGTGGACAGCGTGCGCTGCGATTTCGAGCGATACCCTTACCATGTAGTCACCTACGCGCGGCAGATGATCATCCGCGAGAGTAACGTTACGGAGCGTTCGCTTATCACCGAGTGTGACCTACTGAACACCGTCCGCTCGGACAACAACCCGCAAGGGTTTATGATCGAGCGCTTCCGCATTCTCGAAAACAAGGATTTACGAACCATAGAAAGATAGTTAGCGATGAAACCTCTGAAAATGAATTTTACGAGCCGACTGCGCGAGTGCTGCGACCGGCTCTCGCCCCGGCAGCGCAAGGCGGTCGTGCTGGGCATGATCCTGCTGATGCTGGGCGGCTGCCTGCTCTCGATGCTGCGCGGCGTGGACCGCCTGATCGAAGGGAGTCAGCCCCGGCAGCCGGCCATCACGCTCGACTCGCTGGGACGCATGGCCCCCATCGATGATACGTCGAACTCTGTAATCCCGGCCGAAGATGAGCGAGCAAACGAATAATACCATACAGACACCCACGCCGGAACCCCCGCAGAAAAAGGAACTGACCCCCGAACAGCTCCAACAGCGCCGCAAGCGCATCGCCATTCCGCTGTTCGTGCTGATCTTTCTGGGCGCCATGTATTGGATATTCGCTCCGGGAGGAGATGCCGGACAGCCGGCCCAAGGCGGCACATCGGGGTATAATGTTGAGGTGCCTGACCCCAAAGAAGAAGATATGCCCGGCAGCAAGAAGACGGCCTACGAAAAAGCACAACTGGAGACGGAAGGCAAAGCCCGCCTGTCGCTCTCGGAGCTGGCTGGCGAACTGATGAAGGCCAACGCCCGCAGTGACGAAAAGCCGAAACCGCAGAAAACTCCCGAAGAGAACATCCGCCAGTCGGCACAGACCTACGGACAGATCACCCAGCAGTTGAACGACTTTTACAAGCCCACCAAAGAACAGGAAAGTCGCAAGCTGGAGGAGAAGGTGGACGAGCTACTCGCAAAGCTCAAAACACAGGAGCAGGTGCAGGAGGAGCGCAGCCGGCAGGAGCAGATGATGGAACGCTCCTACCAAATGGCTGCCAAGTACCTGAACCCGGGAACGGCAGCAGAGCAACCCGTAACCGTCGCGCCGCAGTCTGAAAAAAAGGTGGTCGCCGTGCAGGGTGTTGTCCGGGACGATCCGACATCGAGCCTGCCCCAGCAGGTGGGCGACTCCGCGCTGCTGGCCGCACTCTCAGCACGCCGCAATTATGGTTTTAATACGGCCGTAGGTGAGAGTTACCACATGGGAGCCAACACCATCCCGGCCTGCGTGAGCGAGGACCAGACCATCGTACAAGGTCAGCGCGTGCGTTTGCGCCTGCTGGGAGCCATGCAGGCCGGACAGGTCGTGATTCCGGCGGGAAGTCTCGTGACGGGAACAGCATCCATACAGGGCGAACGCCTGGAGATCAACATCCAAAGCCTCGAATACAAAGGCAACATCCTGCCCGTGGAACTGTCGGTTTACGATGTGGACGGCCAGCGGGGGTTGTTCGTCCCAGGCTCGGACGACCGCAATGCAGCCAAGGAAGCCATCGCGGACGTAGGGAGCAATATGGGTAGCAGCATCTCGGTCACCCATTCTGCCGGACAACAGATAGCGATGGATCTCTCGCGGGGCCTGATTCAGAGCGGCACGCAGCTGCTCAGCAAGAAAGTCCGGGCCGTGCGCATTACGCTCAAGGCCGGATACAAGGTCCTGCTCGTACCTAAAGAATCGTAAATTATAAAATGATATCCATATGAAAAAAGTAAAACTGACGGCCGCGTTGCTGGGGCTGCTGCTCTCGGGAGCGGCCTACGGACAGCAGGGCCGCGATATCGCCGCAGGGCAGGGCATCGTACCCTACCGGCTGGAAGTGACGTTCAGCAAAACCGTACACCTGATCTTCCCCTCGGCGGTCAAATACGTCGACCTGGGAAGCACGGACATTATCGCCGGCAAGTCCGACGGTGTGGAAAATGTCGTACGGGTAAAAGCTGCCGTAGAGGGATTCAGCGAGGAGACCAACTTTTCGGTGATCACCTCCGACGGGACCTTTTATTCCTTCATCGTGGTTTACGCTGACAGGCCTGCGCTGCTCAACATCAACATGGACCAGTGGAAGGCCAGGGAGCGTCCTGCAGCCGGCGGAGGCGGCGTACAGGTCGCCGAACTGGGAACGGAAGACCCGGCCCTGGTCCGCAAGGTGATGTACACGATCTACCAGCGCAACCGCCGCGACGTAAAGCACATCGGCAGCCGTGAGTTCGGCATGACGGCCCTCTTGCGCGGCATCTATGTACACCGCGACCTGCTCTTTCTGCACATCAGCCTGGCCAACGCTTCGAACGTACCCTTCGACGTGGACTTCATCCGCTTTCGGATCGTCGACAAGAAGGTAGCCCGGCGCACGGCACAACAGGAGACGACGATCGAACCGGTACGAACCTACAGCGCCCTGACCCGCATCGAGGGACAGAGCTCGGGGCATATGGTCTACGCCTTCGGCAAGATCACCATCCCCGACGACAAGTTCCTCGAAGTGGAGATTTACGAGAAGGACGGCAGTCGCCACCAGCGGTTCCACATCGAAAATGCCGACCTGGTCGCTGCACGCCTGATCGAACGCTTAAAGAAGTAGGCTATGAGAGGAACGATTATCATCTTATCCCTCGGCCTGCTTCTGCTGGACAACGTTCCGACACGGGCGCAGCGTTACCTGCCCGCTCAGACGGGCATACAGATCACCGCAGGCCAGGTCGACGGACTCTGGTTCCGAAACCCCGAAGGCGAGCGGCTCTTCCACTGCGGCATCGCCTGGAGCCGATACAACGGAAACCGCACACGCTGGGTCGTGGGGGCCGACTATCTGCACAAGGAGTACCGATACCGGACGCAGCTCATCCCCCGCAGCCAGTTTACGATCGAAGGAGGTTATTACATCCCTTTCCTTTCGAACCGGGGTAAGGATCTGTTCCTCTCGGCGGGGTTATCGGCCCTGGCGGGTTACGAGGTCGTGAACTGGGGCGAGACCCGCCTCCGGGACGGAGCCTCGCTGCGCAGCGGGGATGGGTTTATCTATGGACTCGTCCCTGCCCTCGAAGCGGAAGTATTCCTCTCCGACCGGATCGTGCTGCTGCTGAACCTGCGCCAGCGAGTGGTGTTCGGATCGGATATAGGAAATTTTAATTCGCTGGTGGGGTTCGGAATAAAATTTTTGATCGATTAATATGCGTTACTGACCTGTCGGCCGGGCATCCGGGAATCCCTTCCTGTGACGGGATAGCCGTCACGATCCCCGCACCCGACATCATTCGTCTGCTCTTACCGTTCCCTGATCCTGTGCGCTGCATGGATGCAGGGGAGAAGGTCTCCTCAGGTAACACAGGTAACAACATTGTAACGAACACGAATGATATTACTGGAATTATTTTCGGGTATCGGAGGCTTCTCGAAAGGATTCGAGAAGGCCGGATACCCCATAGAACAGACCTATTTCTCGGAAATAGACAAACACGCTATCGCCAACTTTAAATTCAATTTTCCCCATGCACGACACATCGGACCGATCGAAAAGATCGCAACGGCGGATATCCCGCACCCCGACATACTCACTTTCGGAAGTCCTTGCCAGGATTTTAGCATCCTCGGAAAAGGAGCCGGAATGGAAGGCCGCAGAAGTTCCCTTATCAGCTACGCAATTGAAGCGGTTCGGCATTTCAGACCTGACGTTTTTATCTGGGAAAATGTTAAGGGAGTGCTCTTCGCAAAGCATCGCGCGGATCTCTTCTCCATACTTAAAGCGTTTGCCGACATTGGGGGTTATCGACTCGAATGGCAACTGCTTAATACAAGCTGGTTTCTACCCCAGAATCGAGAGCGGATATACCTTGTCGGACGTCTTGCTGAGCGATGTACCGAAAGCGTTTTTCCTATCGGAGAAGTCGATTGCGAGAATGGTGAGGTTAGGAAAGACACGGGTTATACTGTGGGGGCGATAGTCAGAGGATACTCCAATCCTTCTATCACCACCAGGTATGTAATGGAATCACTCGATGGAAAAGATAGCTGAAGTTTTATGAAGCCGGAATATTACAAAAAAGTGCGGATGCTCACTCCCGTGGAGTGTGAGCGGCTGCAGGGATTTCCGGACAACTTCACACGATTGGGAAACTATGACGGTCAGATACGGCCCATATCCCTGGTACAGCGTTACTGCCTGCTGGGCAATGCGGTCAGCGTCCCCACGGTAGAGGCCGTAGCCTCGCGGATTAAAAACAACACGATTTTAGATTAAACGATATTTAACTCATCATTATGGAAAACAATAATTTGAAAAACAGACCCATTATAACTGCATTCGTCTTCGATAATACCGATGATCGACTGCGGGCGATGGCGGGAACACCATCCCTGGACACATCTATGGCAAACATGTTCCCCGAATGTATGCAACGCGCGGTACTGGTCGACGGCATACGCGATATGCGTATCGTCGCGTATGAGTTTCCGGACGTGGCCTCGATACCACAACCGAATCAGAAAAACTGCAGACGTTATTACCGCGACCTGCTGATGCCAGCCGTAGATAAATTGGGATTGAAACCCTGTGTAGAGCTCCACGCTCAAGAGATCGTGTTTGCCATGCTCCATGACCTGCCGATTGAGCTGAACAAACCGGAGACCTGCATCCGTCAGCGGGCCGATTATGCCGAGCATTGCAAATCGTTCAAGGGAGGCTATATCGACTTAATGGGAAAAAAAACAACGATCGTCTTGCCGTCCGGGGACAAAGCCGATGTCGGATTGCTGTCGGCAGCGCTCCATGAATTCGAAACCGAGTCTGTTGTAAAGCGTAGGAATCCAACGAAGGAAGTCAAATCCCCAAAACAAAGAATACATTAAACCGATGGAAACGATTATGACGAAGATATTGGCCGTCGGATGCGTGGCCGCACTGGCCGTACTGTTCCTGTATGCCTGTAATGATAAGTTGGACGTACAACAGGAGTATGATTTCTCGCTTACCAGCTGGCATCTGCAAAGCGCCATCCGCAAGGACGAGAGCGTGGAGATACGACTCACACTGCATCGCTCGGAAAACTTCCAGGATACCCGCTATTACATCGGATATATCCAAATGAAGGGTAAAGGCGAAGTATATGACAAGAATGGGACCCGGCTGATAAACCGTGAGCTACATGAGCTGGAGGCCATGACTGATTTGGACAAGAGCGATCCCTGCAAGCAGGTATTTACGCTCTTTTACAAGAGCCTCTCCACGAAAAGTTCGCAGATACAGTTTGTCGTCATGGATTCATTCAATCAGGAACGGACGCTGGACATTGCTTTCGAGAATGACTCGGAGACCGAATAATAATACACCTTTCGAATATTGTATGGCCAGCCTGGAAAGGCTTGGGACCCTGAAC
>OGPV01002516.1_pt1 | contig 10655 bp, 8 predicted proteins | sample 1553001 | NCBI WGS metagenome assembly OGPV01 (sample SAMEA2580268, study PRJEB22360) | human gut metagenome | biome: human gut; feature: human-associated habitat; material: faeces | place: Denmark | collected 2008/2010
GCTTCTACGGCCGCGTGGCCGGCAAGGGCAACGAGGAGCCGCTCGACGGCGCCGACGTGGTGACCACGCTCGACCTCGACCTGCAGGACGTGGCCGACAAGGCGCTGCGCCGGCAGCTCGAGGCGCAGAACGCCATCTGGGGGACGACCATCGTCATGGAGACCCGCACGGGCGAGATTCTGGCCATGGCCAACCTCGGCCGCACGGGAAGCGAGGGGAGCTTCGCCGAGCGCGAGAACTACGCCCTGGGACGCAGCATGGAGCCCGGCTCGACCTTCAAGCTCGCCTCGATGCTGCTGCTGCTCGACGACGCCGGCATGTCGCCCGACACGGAGTACGACACCCACAACGGCGACCCCGTGACGGTGGGCCCGGCCCGCAACATCCGCGACTCGCACCGGGGCGACCACGTCATCGACTTCCGCCGTGCGGTGGCCTCGTCGTCGAACGTCTACTTCGCCAAGGCCATCTGGGAGCGCTACGGCGCCACGGGCAAGAAGATGGACTACAGCAACTTCCTCCACGAACAGCTCCACCTGGGGCAGACCGTCGGGCTGGAGCGGCTGGGCGAGCGCAAGCCCTCCATCACGCGCGACTGGAAGGTGCCCGACCCGGGCGTGATGCTCGTCAAGATGAGCTACGGCTACCGCGTGCGGCTGGCACCCATCCAGATGCTCACCTTCTACAACGCCATCGCCAACGGCGGCAAGATGATTTCGCCGGTGCTCGTGCGCGAGCTGCGGCGGGGCGACGAGGTGGTACGCCGCTTCGGAAGCGAGACCATCGAGAGCCGCATCTGCTCGCACGGGACGCTGCGCGAGGTGACGCGCGACCTCGAGGAGGTCTGCCGCACGGGTACGGCCAGCCTCTATTTCCGCGACTCGACGCGCTACCGCGTGGCCGCCAAGACCGGCACGGCGCAGATTACCGACAGCCGCATGGGGGGACGCTACTACCTGGGCTCGATGATTGCCTTCTTCCCCTCGGACGACCCCCGATATACGGTGCTGACCACCATCGAGACCCGCGCCCAGCCGGGCAAGGCCTACTACGGCGGACCGCTGGCCGGTCCGGTCGTCAAGCGGATGGTCGACTACATCTCGAACCGCGAGCAGGAGTGGCACGGCCGCGTGGAGCAGAGCGGCGAACGGCACTATCCCGAGCATATCAAGGGGGGCAGCATCGAGCAGATGCGCGAGGTGGCCGGCGAACTGGCGCGCAACGTCCGCAGCGAGAGCCGCCGCGGCTGGGGCCGCGCGACGGTCGACAGCACGGCGCGCGTGACCATCGAGACGCTCTCCGAGAAGCGCAACGCCATGCCCGACGTACGGGGCATGGGGCTCAAGGATGCGCTCTTCGTGCTCGAGTCGCACGGGCTGCGCGTCGCCTTCACGGGCGAGGGTTCGGTCCGCCGGCAGAGCATCCCGCCGGGGGCTCCCGTCTCGCCGGGAGCGACGGTCTCCATCACGCTCCGGTAGCGGCCGAATGCGAAATTCCCCTGACGGCGGGATGACGCCGGGCCGAGAATGATGCAGGGCGGCGGGATGATGCAGGACCGAGAATGATGCATGGCGGCGGAATGATTCGGAGCCCCGGAATGATTCAGGGCCGCAGGGCGGCGGGAGAAGGGCCCGCAGGGCGGAAGAGACCCGCAGGGCGGAAGAGACCCGCAGGGCGGAAGAGACCCGCCGAGAACAAGGATTTGTCAGAAAACAACAGAGATACGCAATGAAACGTTTGGAAGAACTTTTGCACGACATAGCCGTCGAGGAGCTGGCAGGGCCCCGCGACGCCGCAATCGAGGCACTCGTCTTCGACTCGCGTGCCGTCGGGCAGGGCAGCTGCTTCTTCGCCATCCCCGGCACGCAGTGCGACGGGCACGACTTCATCGCCGCGGCACTCGCCGCCGGCGCCTCGGCCGTCGTCTGCGAGCGCATGCCCGCCGAGCGGCCCGAAGGGGTCGCCTTCGTACGCGTGAAGGACGCCCACGGCGCACTGGCCGATGCGGCGGCGGCCTTCTACGGCTACCCGCGGGGCCCGCGGGCGCCGGGAGCCGCTCGCTGAAGCTCGTCGGCGTGACGGGCACCAACGGCAAGACCACCACCGCCACGCTGCTCTACGACCTGGTGCGGGCGCTCGGCTACCGCGCCGGACTCATCTCGACGGTGGTCTACCGCATCGACGAGGAGTGCATCGAATCGACCCACACCACGCCCGACCCCGTGCGGCTCAACGCCATGCTGCGCCGCATGGTCGACGCCGGCTGCGACTACTGCTTCATGGAGTGCTCGTCGCACGCCATCGTCCAGGAGCGGACGCGCGGGCTCGACTTCGCCGGAGGACTCTTCACCAACATCACCCACGACCACCTCGACTACCACAAGACCTTCGCCGAGTACATCCGCGCCAAGAAGCTCTTCTTCGACCGGCTGCCGCGCGGCTCCTTCGCGCTGACCAACGCCGACGACCGCAATGGCGCGGTGATGCTCCAGAACACCGCCGCCCGGAAGTTCTCCTACTCGCTGCGCTCGATGGCCGACTTCCGGGCCAAAATCCTCGAGCAGCACCCCGACGGCATGCTGCTGCGCATCGACGGCAGCGAGGTGTGGGTCGGGTTCCTCGGACGCTTCAACGCCAGCAACCTGCTGGCCGTCTACGGCACGGCGCGCCTGCTGGGATTCGACCGCGAGGAGGTGCTGCGCGCGATGAGCGCCCTGCACCCCGTGAGCGGCCGGCTGGAGTTCATCCGCGCCGTCAACGGCACCACCGCCGTGGTGGACTACGCCCACACGCCCGACGCTCTGGAGAACGTGCTCCAGACGCTCGGCGAGGTGCGCCGCCCCGCACAGCAGCTCATCGTCGTCTGCGGCTGCGGCGGCGACCGCGACCGCACGAAGCGGCCCGAGATGGCGCAGATTGCCGTCAAGTACGCCTCGACGGCCATCTTCACCTCGGACAACCCGCGCCACGAATCGCCCGAGGCGATTCTCGACGAGATGGTCGCCGGACTGCAGCCCGGCGACCGATACCTGCGCATCACCGACCGCGCCGAGGCCATCCGCACGGCCGTGATGCTCGCCGCTCCGGGCGACCTGCTGCTCGTGGCCGGCAAGGGACACGAGACCTACCAGATTGTGGGCGACGAGCGCCACCACTTCGACGACCGCGAGGAGCTGCGCCGCAACTTCGCGGCGCTCGCCGCTCCGGCAAGGTAGCCCCCGCCACGCGAAGCGGCCCCGACCTCCGGCCTTCGGCCGCCGAAGACCGTGCGCGGCCCCCGGAGCCCCGCCCGCGGCAAAATACGAAAAACAGAGAACAACGACACACGACAAGAGAAACGACTATCCATGCTTTACCATCTTTTCCAATACCTCGACCATGCGTACGACTTCCCGGGCTCGGGCATGTTCCAGTACCTCTCGTTCCGGGCGGCGGCAGCCATCATCCTCGCGCTGCTCATCGTCATCATCTTCGGACGCCGCATCATCGACTTCTTGCGCCGCAAGCAAATCGGCGAGGATATCCGCGACCTGGGACTCGAAGGACAGCTCCAGAAGCGCGGCACCCCGACCATGGGCGGAGTCATCATCCTGCTGGCCATCCTGGTCCCCACGCTGCTGGTGGGCAAGCTCGACAACATCTACATCCGGCTGATGCTCGTCTCGACGCTCTGGCTGGGCTTCATCGGCGGCCTGGACGACTACATCAAGGTCTTCCGCCACAACAAGGAGGGGCTCAAGGGACGCTTCAAGATTGTGGGACAGGTCGGTCTGGGCATCATCGTCGGCACGACGATGTGGCTCTCGCAGGATATCGTCGTGCGCGAGAAGGTCGTGCAGCCCGTCGACACGCTCATCGTCGAGCAGGACGGCACCGTGGTGCAGGATGTCCGCCACAACGTGGTGCTCAGCTCCGAAAGCAGCAAGACCACCAAGACCACCATCCCCTTCATCAAGAACAACGAGCTCGACTACGCCTGGCTCACCGGAGGCAACGAGACGGCCGCCTGGCTGCTCTACGTCTTCGTGGCCATCTTCGTCATCACGGCCGTATCGAACGGCGCCAACCTCACCGACGGTCTCGACGGCCTGGCCACGGGCGTCTCGGCGCCGATTGTCGCCGTGCTGGGCGTGCTGGCCTACCTTTCGGGCCATATCGTCTATGCCGACTACCTCAACATCATGTACATCCCCGGCGCCGGCGAGCTGACGGTCTTCGCCGCCGCCTTCCTCGGTGCGCTCATCGGCTTCCTTTGGTACAACTCCTTCCCGGCGCAGATTTTCATGGGCGACACCGGCTCGCTCTCCATCGGCGGCATCATCGCCGTCTTCGCCCTCTGCATCCGCAAGGAGCTGCTGCTGCCGCTGCTCTGCGGCGTCTTCCTGGTCGAGAGCCTCTCGGTAATGCTCCAGGTATCCTACTTCAAGTACACCAAGCGCCGCTACGGCGAGGGGCGCCGCATCCTGCTCATGTCGCCGCTGCACCACCACTACCAGAAGAAGGAGATTTTCGAGACGAAGATTGTCGTCCGCTTCTGGATTATCTCGCTGCTGCTGGCGGCCATCACGCTCGTGACGCTCAAAATCCGATAACCCCCTCAAAAAAAGACCCATGCAAAAATTATTCATCCTCCTCTCCCTGCTGCTTGCCGCCTCGTGCGGCGATGACGGACATGCGCCCCGCATCGCGGCGGCGCTCGGGGACGCCGAACTCGACGGCGTCGAATACGCTCCGCTGCACGGCTCCCTCCGCCCCGGAGGCTACATGCAGGCGGTGCCCGTCGAGGCCGGATACGACATCCCCGACGACGGGGTGAATGTCGTGCGGCTGCTCTTCACCTCGGCCGAAGGCTACACCGAGGAGTGGTCGCTGCTGCTCTTCCCGGGCGAACGGCTCCGCATCGGAGGCCTGCTCCACGACGACGAGGGCAACGCCGAACTGGAAATCCGCGGCAGCGAACTCTACGAGGCGATGGAGCGCGAGAATGCGCCCTTCGGTCCGCAAATCCGCCGTCTGACCACCCTCAACCGGATTGTCGAGGCGGGCGGACAGCTCGACGAGCAGCAGCAGCTCGAGCTCGACTCGCTGACGGCCTGGAACCACGCCTACCGCATCGAACGCATCCGCAACCACCCCGAATCGCCCGCAACGGCCGCCTATCTCTACGAGATGGCCCTCGAGACGGGATGCGACTCGCTCTTCCGCTCGCTCTGGGCCGGACTTCCCGCCGGGGTGTCCGAAGGCAGATACAAACCCCTCTTCGACCTGATGCGTCCCGCCGAGGCCGGGGAGACAACCACGAAAAACACCACGTTATGAAGAAAATAGTCGTTCTGGGCGGCGGAATCAGCGGTTACGGCTCCGCCATCCTCGCCCGCAAGAAGGGTTTCGACGTACTGCTCTCCGACTCGGGGCGAATCGCCGACCGCTACAAAGCCAAACTCGACCAGTGGGAGGTCCCCTACGAGGAGGGGGGCCACACCGAGGAGCGCATCCTCGCCGCCACGGAGGTCATCAAGTCGCCGGGCATCCCCGAATCGGCCCCCATCGTGCGCAAAATCCGCGAGGCGGGCATCCCCGTCATCTCGGAAATCGAATTCGCCGGCCGCTACATCGGCCGCGCGCGCTGCATCTGCATCACCGGCTCGAACGGCAAGACGACCACCACGTCGCTCATCTACAAGATTATGCGCGACGCCGGGATGAACGTCGCCCTGGGAGGCAACATCGGCGAGAGCTTCGCCTACTCGGTGGCCACGGGCAGCTACGACTGGTATGTGCTCGAACTGAGCTCGTTCCAGCTCGACGGCATGTACCGCTTCAGGGCCCACATCGGCGTGCTGACGAACATCACGCCCGACCACCTGGACCGCTACGACCACTGCTTCCAGAACTACGTCGACGCCAAGATGCGCATCACGCAGAACATGACCTCGCGCGACTGGTTCATCTACTCGGGCGACGACGAGACCATCTGGGCGCAGCTGCCCCGCTACGACCTGCGCATGCGCCAGCTCCCCTTCGCGGCCCGCAACGCCGTGGCCAGCGGCGCCGGCGACGCCTTCCTGCTCGACGGCCGCTTCACCGCCACGGCGGGCAAGGCTTCGGTCGAAATCGACACCGACCGGATGCAAATCAAGGGGCTCCACAACGCCTACAACGCCATGGCCGCGGCGCTGGCGACGCTCGCCGCCGGTGTCGACCCCGAGCAGGTGAGTCGCTCCATCTACGACTTCGCCCCCGTCGAGCACCGCCTCGAACCGGTGGCCGAGCGCGGCGGCGTACTCTGGCTCAACGACTCGAAGGCGACCAACGTCGACTCGGTGTGGTACGCCCTCGAGGGGATGAAGCGCCCGGTGGTCTGGATTGCCGGCGGCACGGACAAGGGCAACGACTACACGCCCCTCAAGGAGTTTGCCCGCGAGAAGGTCCACACGCTGGTCTGCATGGGGCTCGACAACGCCAAACTGCTGCGCGAATTCGAAGGGGTGGTGCCCCGCATCGTCTCGACCGACTCGCTCGATGCGGCGATGCGCGCCGCACGCGAGGCGGCACGTCCGGGCGACGTGGTGCTCCTCTCGCCGGCATGCGCCAGCTTCGACCTCTTCAAGAACTACGAAAACCGCGGCGAACTCTTCAAGGAGTGGGTGCTGAAGAACGCCTGAGGATGAACCGCACAACGGCAACCGAACGATGGAACGCGAAGCGATGAACTACGACGACGGAGTGCGTCCCGGCACCTGCGGGACGAGCGGCGCGGCAGACGGCGCGGCCGAGGAGGCCCGCAGCCGTACGCGCAGGAGCGCCACGGCGCGGCGGAGCGGCGATGCCGGGCCCGACGCCGGGGAGCAGAGCGCCTCGTCGCCCTTCATCGAGCAGCTCAAGAGGCTCTTCAACGGCGACCGCGTGCTCTGGATTATCATTGCGGCGCTGGCGGTGATTTCGATTCTCGTGGTCTACTCGTCGACGGCCAAGATGGCCTACGACGCCCACACCGAGCGCACGACCTACCACTTCCTGCGCCAGCAGGTCATGGTGCTCATCCTGAGTCTGGGTGTGATGATTGCCGTGCAGAAAATCAACTGCCGCGTCTACCGCACGCTGGCCCAGCCGGCCTACATCGCCAGCGTGCTGCTCACGCTGCTGGCCTACTTCATCGGACGCACGACCAACGGCGCCGCGCGCTGGATTCCGCTCGGATTCTTCGACCTGCAGCCCTCCGAGGCGCTGAAGGTCGCCACGGTGCTCTTCCTGGCCCGCCAGCTGGGAAGCCGCCAGAGCCGCATCGACAAAATCCGCATCGTCCCCTCGCTCAAGTTCTGGACCTGGCGCCGCTCGCGCGAGCAGCGGCGCATCTGGCGCGAAGGGACGTGGCCCATCCTGATGCCGGTGGCCGTCTCGGCCGTGGTCATCTTCCCGGCCCACACCTCGTCGGCCGTGCTGGTCTGCATGGCCTCGTGGGTGATGATGCTCATCGGGCGGGTCAACATCCGCGAGCTCATGAAACTCGTCGGACTGGGCATCGCGGCCATACTGCTGGTCTGGACGCTCAACCTCGGACGAAGCGAGACGGCCGAAGGACGCGTCGGCACGTGGCTCCACCTCTGGACCACGTCGCAGACCGACAAACCCATCGAGCACCTGAGCGACACCGAGCGTTCGATGATTGCCATCCACAACGGCGGCCTGCTGGGCGAAGGGGCCGGGCAGAGCGCCATGCGCGTGGAGATGATTCACCCCGAGAGCGACTACGCCTACGCCTTCTTCGTCGAGGAGTACGGCATCGTGCTGGCCGTGGTGCTGCTGATGCTCTACCTGTGGATTTTCTTCCGCGCCATCGAAATCTTCCGCCGCTGCGGCACCGCCTTCCCAGGACTGCTGGTGCTGGGACTGGCGCTGCTTATCACCTGTCAGGCGCTGTTACACGTGATGGTGACCGTCAACCTGATTCCCGAGACGGGGCAGACGCTGCCGCTCATCTCGCGCGGCGGTTCGTCGGTGCTCTTCACCACCATCGCGCTGGGAATGATACTGAGCGTCAGCCGCCAGAACGACGAACAGTCGCACGACCGGCCGCGCAGCGAGACCATCTACGAAAAATAACCGCCCGCCGGCATCTGCGGCAGCGAAACACCCCCCCCCCCGGCCTCGCCGGCGGCCCGCCGCGACGCCCCACGGCGACGCCCCACGGCGAACCCACGGCACTGCGGCCCGGCGACAAAAAAACGAAAAGAAGACATGGAGGACATCCGACTCGACAAATATCTGTGGGCCGTGCGGGTCTTCAAGACCCGGAGCGATGCGGCCGACGCCATCCGCAACAACAAGGTGACGGTCAACGGCTCCTATGCCAAGCCGTCGCGCGAGGTGAAAATCGGCGACCTGGTCGCCGTACGCAAGCAGCAGGTGACCTATTCGTACAAGGTGCTCGACCTGGTGTCGAGCCGCCAGCCGGCCAAGAACGTGCCGCTCTACTGCCTCGACGTCACGCCGCAGGAGGAGCGCGACAAGCTCAACATCCCGCGCGAGACAATCTTCGTCTTCCGCGAGCGCGGCACGGGACGCCCCACCAAGAAGGAGCGCCGCGAGCTTGACACGCTGATGGACGAAATCTACTACGACGAGGAGTAGTCTGCCGCCGCAGGCGGAAAGCTCCGCGGGCGGAAAAATGTGCCGCAGGCGGGAAGCACCGCAGGCGGGAAGCACCGCGGGCGGAAAAAGAGCCGCGGGCGGCTAAACGTCCAAGAGAGGGGGCTGGCACAGCCTCTGCCGCCGCGACCCGCCGGGAAAGACACCGAAAAGCCTCTGCCGCTTTGCTGCGGCAGAGGCTTTTTCCATACCCGGAAGGGAGCCGTGAGAAGAGGGCCATCGGGCGGTCATCGGACAGTTGACCCTCCCTGCGGTGCCGCCTACCGGCCGAGCAGACGGCTCCGGAGAGCACCCGACGCGGAGGCATCGGCCGCCGGCGTACGGAGCACCTTCTTGCAGAGCTTCGAGGTCGCCTTGAACTCCGCATCGCTCAGACCATAGGCATAGACGATGTAGTCGGTATCGGGGTCGAGCGGCATGTAGCGCGTCATGGTGAAGCTCTCGTAGAGGAGCATCATCGAATAGTAGTCGGCATAATCGTTCCAGAGCTTCTCCATGTCACGGGCCAGAATCTCCTCGTCGCTCAGACCGGCGAAGTCGGAGAGCTTGGTCAGCTCGCAACGGTAGGGAGTGGCCTCGGCCGTGGGGATGAACTTGATTTGCGCATGCTCGATGCCCCACTCGACCACCTCGATGCGGATGGGGTCCTCGCCGCCCTCCTGGTCCTTCATCATGAAGGGCTCGGTGGTGAACAGCCGGGTCGTCGCCGCAGCGCGCAGTCCGTGCTGGCCGACGCCGAAGGCGAAGCCCACGTACTCGGTATTGGGCTCGAACTCGGCATAGGAGAGCGTATAGGCGCCCCGATGGCACTGCTCGGCCACCACCGTGGCGTAGTCCGAGCTGGAGATGTGCTCGTTCAGGTCGTCGATGCAGGCGGCAATGACCGCATCCTCGCCCATCACGTCGAGGTTCTCACGCAGCACGAAGAGGCAGAAGTAATCCTCGTCGTCGGTCGACGGCGTCACCTTCAACCGTGCGCTCACGTCCGTCAGGTCGGTCACCTCGAGGGTAAAGGTCATCGTCGAAGGCTTCACCGTGGGCTCCTTGGCGGTGCAGAACGTCGTGCTGACCAGCCCGGTGGTCGCATTGCCCGAATAGTCGAGTCCGAAGACATATTCGACATACTCCGTATCGCCCGCCAGCTCCTCGGCCGTCACGAAGGTCTGGGTTCCCGAGATGAGGAGCCCCATCGCCTGGCAGAACTCCCCGAAATTCATGCCGTTGGTCTCGGCCGTCTGGGCTATCTGGGCTATCTGGGCCTCGATGAGCTTCTCCTCCGAGGGGAAGGCGTCGAATTCGGTGCGGGGCAGGATGTTGCAGAAGTAGGTCATCGAGGGGTCGGCCGGCGTAACGGTCACCTCGGCGCTGTAGAAGGTCACCTCACCGAGCGTGATGACGAAGGGAGGCACGGGCTGCTCGCCCGTCGTGGCGGTTGCCGAAGCCCAGTCGGAGTCGCTCCAGCGGCCGAGGTCGCCCGAAACGGCCTTGACCTTGAAGCTGTATTGCGTCGAGGGGGTCAGCCCGTCGAAACGGACCGAAGTCTCGTTGGTGTAGACCTCGTCGCCTTCGTTGAACCGATAGGCATAGCATTTGGCATCGGGAACGGCCTCCCACGTGAAGGTGAGCGAGGCCTCGTCGCCCTCGGAGACGAGCGATGCGGGGACGGGCAACGGAAGAATCTTGTCCGGCGAGTCGGAGTCGCTGCCGCATGCCGACAACAGCGCGATGAGCGCGGTCAGCAGGAGATGGAAACGGAATTTTTTCATAAAAGGTATAATTAGTTTAAGGGTGTTTTGGGGATAGGTTTTACAAAGATAAACGTTGTTTCGAGAAAAACAAGCATTTGGAGCGCTCGCAATCACTATTTTATACCGTCACCCGCCCGGCGCCCGGCTGCTCCCGCGCAGCCGCCGGCAACGGCACACCGCCGGGCCTCCGGATTTGACGACCGCCCGGCAGCCGAACACTCCGCCGGTCACTCGGCCGAAGACGGCGTCCCGCGCCGT
>OGPV01002522.1_pt1 | contig 10639 bp, 11 predicted proteins | sample 1553001 | NCBI WGS metagenome assembly OGPV01 (sample SAMEA2580268, study PRJEB22360) | human gut metagenome | biome: human gut; feature: human-associated habitat; material: faeces | place: Denmark | collected 2008/2010
TTCCCTATCGTCTTGTAATTACTTCATCGATTAATCCAAATGCTTTGGCTTCCTCAGCGGACATAAAATTATCTCTGTCAGTCTCTCTGCTAATGACCTCCAGCGGCTGTCCTGTATTCTCTGCAAGAATCCGGTTCAATCTCTCACGAGTCTTCAGGATATGCTCTGCTGCAATCTGAATTTCAGTTGCCTGTCCCTGAGCACCACCAAGTGGCTGGGGGATCATGATCTCTGCATTTGGTAATGCATAACGTTTTCCTTTTGTTCCCCCCGCAAGCAGAAACGCGCCCATACTTGCTGCCATACCGATACAAATGGTAGAAACATCACACTTGATATACTGCATAGTATCATAAATTGCCAGACCTGCAGATACAGATCCGCCCGGACTGTTAATGTACAGATGAATCCACCCGGGGAATTGATATACAACTGGATATCTTTACCCGGATCCTCAGACTCCAGGAACAGTAACTGTGCCACAATCAGACTTGCTGTGGTCTCATTTACCTCTTCTCCCAGGAAAATGATTCTGTCTTTTAACAGACGGGAATAAATATCATAATTCCGCTCGCCTCTGCTTGTCTGTTCAACAACGTAAGGTACTAAACTCATATTGCTACCTCCTAAACATGAAAAGCAGACCGGCCTCGCCGGCACGATCTGCTTTCGTATCTTTACTTTGTCATGCAGGATATCTGATTCCTGCTGCTCTTTGAGAATTATTCAGCTGCTTCTGTCTCAGCTTCTGCTTCTTTCTCTTTTTTTGTTTTTGCTTTTGCACGAGGTTTTACAGACTCAGTGATCAGTTCAACTGCTTTCTGTACAGCCAGATCCTGTTTCATGTTCTCTTTCTCATCCTCGCCCATGTACTCTTTGAGTTTGTCAGCTTCCATGTTGTACATAGTTGCCATTTTCTCAATCTCAGCATCTACATCTGCATCTGTGATCTCAATGTTCTCTTCTTTTGCAATCTGCTCAAGAACAAGGCTGCTCTTGATACGTGTGATTGCATCCGGGCGAACCTGCTCTTTTAACTGATCCAGTGTCAGTCCGGAGAACTGAAGGTACTGATCCATAGACAGACCCTGCTGTGCCATCTGCTGTGCGAACTGGTTGATCATATTCTCGCACTGTGTATCGATCATTGCATCCGGGAGTTCCATTGTAGATTTATCAACGATCTTATCGATTGCTTCATCCTGGTATGCACGTTTAATCTCGTTCTGTTTCTGCTCTTCTAATTTTGCTTTTACACTGTCTTTGTACTCAGCAACGGTATCGAATTCGGATACATCCTGAACAAACTCATCATCCAGCTCCGGAATCTCTTTCGCTTTGATCTCATGAATTTTAACTTTGAATGTAGCTTCTTTTCCAGCGAGATCTTCTGCATGATACTCATCCGGGAATGTAACGTTTACGTCTACGTCATCACCAGCGTTTTTGCCGATCAGCTGATCTTCAAATCCCGGGATGAAGCTTCCGGAACCAATTTCTAAAGAGTGGTTCTCACCTTTGCCGCCATCAAATGCAACACCGTCTACGAATCCTTCAAAATCAATCACTGCTGTATCACCGTTCTCGATGGCACGATCCTCAACGTTGATTGTTCTTGCATTTTTCTCACGCTCTTTGTCGATTGCTGCTGTTACGTCCTCATCTGTTACAGTTCCGTCTACTTTTGTAACTGTTACACCGATGTATTTACCAAGTGTTACTTCCGGTTTTGTAGCAACTTCTGCTGTGAAGATGAACGGTTTGCCTTTCTCGATCTGAGTGATATCAACAACCGGTCTGGATACGATATCCTCTCCACACTCTTTTGCTGCATCAGCATATGCCTGCGGAATCAGTGCGTTTGCTGCGTCTTCATAGAATACGCCTGCACCGTACATTTTCTCAACCATAGCTCTCGGAACTTTTCCTTTACGGAATCCTGGCATGCTGATATTTTTCTTCTGTCTGTTATATGCTTCCTGAAGTGCTTTCTCCAGCTCTTCAGCCGGAACTTCAATGGTAAGCTTTACTGTATTTTTTTCTAACTTTTCCACCTGTACGCTCATTGACAATTTCCTCCTTTATATCTATGTAGTCATTGTATTTTCTTAGAAAAAGGTATACTTCTACTACTTACAGTCATTTTTGGATTATAACACACAGATTTTATAATTGCAAGCAATAATCCCCCCCAGAATTATAACCTGGCTTTTCAGGCGCAGGCAACGATAAAAATTATATAAAAGAATCTTTTTTCCTGTTGATTTTTCCTGTTCTCCGTGATAATCTGTTGTTATACTCGAACACATGTTCTTTTTTTCAACAGAGGTATCATTCATGGAACTTTATCATACAACACTTTCCTTACAGGAAAAACTGGAAATATTATCCGATGCGGCAAAATACGATGTATCCTGTACTTCCAGCGGTGTAGACCGCCGCGGAAAAAAGGGCTCTCTTGGCAATTCCTGTGCCGCCGGCATCTGCCACAGTTTTGCCGGGGACGGCAGATGTATCTCCCTGCTGAAGATCCTGCTGAGTAACGACTGTATCTATAACTGTCGCTACTGCCAGAGCCGCGCCGACAACGACTGCCGCCGTGCCACATTTACACCGGATGAGATCTGTCAGCTGGTAATCGAATTTTACAGACGCAACTATATCGAAGGCCTGTTTCTGAGTTCCGGTGTGTATAAGAATCCGACACACACAATGGAACTGATGTATCAGACACTGTTTCTGCTGCGCACCCGCTACCATTTCAACGGCTACATCCATGTCAAAGCCATCCCCTATGCTCCGGATGATCTGCTGGAACAGGTGGGCTATCTGGCTGACCGCATGAGTGTCAATCTGGAACTTCCCACGGCGGAAGGACTGGCCACGCTTGCGCCACAGAAAACCCGTGCATCCATTCTGACTCCCATGCGCCGCATGCAGCAGCGGATCAGCGGATATCGCCTTGCCATTGGAAAAAGTGCCTTTATGGAGCGTAGTACCGGCAACCAATACCTGGAACACAGCATTTTTTCAGAAACACAGCCATTGGATGGTTTATCGGACGGAATTTTTACACCGAATGCCCTGACGCCGGAGATTCTGCATGTATCCGAAAAACCTGATCATAAAATTCAGACATTGTCACCATCTGCCTTAGCAACTGAACCCAGACACTTACACTCTGCCTCACCGGAACTTTCCCAACAGTATACTCCTCACTCTGTGTGCAAAGACTCCGCTCCATCAGCTGCTATTTCCGGTCACCCGGATCGTCCCTTTGCCCCCGCCGGCCAAAGTACCCAGATGATCATCGGTGCCACTGGTGAAACGGATTTTGAGATTCTGTCTACTACGCAGGCACTCTATCAGAATTTTGATCTGAAACGTGTATTCTATTCCGCCTACATCCCTCTGAATGACGACTCCACCCTTCCTGCCATCGGCACACCACCACCGCTGTTGCGGGAACACCGGCTCTACCAGGCAGACTGGTTGCTGCGCTATTACGGCTTCCATGCTTCTGAACTGCTGACTCCGGATCGTCCAAATTTCAATCTCGCTCTGGATCCGAAATGTGACTGGGCGCTGCGGCATCTGGAACAGTTTCCGATTGAAGTTACCACTGCGGACTATGCCACCCTGATGCGTGTTCCGGGCATTGGCAGTAAATCTGCCCTGCGTATTCTGAAAGCCCGCCGTATGGCTCCTCTCTCCTTTGACAGTATCCGGAAAATGGGTGTTGTCTTAAAACGGGCACAATATTTTATTACCTGTAATGGCAAAATGCATGTGCCAATCCGGTTGGAAGAATCCTTTATTACACGCCAGCTTACCGGACTGGATGCCCGCACGGGGTATGCCATCTCCTACCCGGATACACGCTATGAACAGTTATCTCTGTTTGATTTTATGAACGCAGAATAAGCATTCCCCCACGTCAAGTGTGTAGAGTACTAAGCAGTGGATAGGGGGATGCTTATGTCTGCTTTACATAACAAAAAATGAAACAAGAAGGAGAACTGATCTTATGATTGTCTATACATGTGAAGATACCTTTGAAGCCATGATGACCTGTATCTATGACGCCTGGGCTTCCAAAGAAGGACACCAGAACATCCGACTGAAGACAGAGCCCCTAGGAACCATGGAACTCTTCTGTGAGTACCGCACCGTCACCTCTGATCCTGTAAAAGCCCGGAAAGTCGTCCGTTCCATCCAGCAGAAAATTTCTTCCACTGCCTACCTTATGGTTTATCGCTGCGCCTTGTCGGACCATCCGGATAAGCTGGACCGTATCTACCGGTTTCTGCTACTTGGATTCGCCTATCCGGCACAACTTACCGATATGCTGCAGCATCCTTACGTCAATGCGGTCTTTGAACTGAACCGCAAAGTTATGAATGAAGCTCATCTCTTCCGGGAATGTGTGCGCTTTCAGGCACTTCCGGACAGTGTACTGCTGGCTCATATAAAACCAAAATCCGATATTCTGACACTACTCTATCCAGCGTTCGATGACCGTATGCCATCAGAAAACTGGATGATTATCGATGCCACCCGGAGAACCGCTGCCATCCATCCGGCAGATGCGCCGACTTATCTGACCACATTGTCCAAGGAAGAATTTCACCGGCTCAGCCATGTTGAAAATCAGGTGGATCCATTTACAGATCTGTGGAAGTCTTTTTTCCATCAGATTGAGATTACACAACGCCACAACCCAAACTGCCAACGTACTCATCTGCCAATCTGGTACCGTAAACATATGACAGAGTTTAGGTAAAAAAGAACCTCCGGCGGAATGGGAAGCCGAAGGTTCTTTTCGAGAAAATTATTATCCAAAGAAAGTAAATAATCGCTTTACTGAGCCGGAAGAAGAATCACAAGCATAATGGCAGTCTCTACCCCTACGTTTGTCACGCATTTCGGAGAATTTGCTGCAATATGAACACTGTCACCTTCCTCAAGCAAGGTTTCCTGACCATCTTCGCCTTTGAAGAGCAGTTTTCCTTTTGCCACATAATAAATAGACTCTGCTGCATTGGTACTGAAATCAGTGCCGCCGCCAGCCGGCAGGAAATGTGAGCGGGATAAGATCAATTTACCCCCTTCTACATCTGCCGGATCATGCAATCTCGTCAGTTTACACTCATTATGTGCCGGAAGTTCATATGTATAATATTCATCTGTTTTTGTAATTTTATATTTAGCCATGTCTGCCTCCTCTGGGTCGTCACATACTTGTTATATACATAGCACATACTTGTTATATACTCATGGTATACCAATCATGTCAAAAAATAATATATGATTTTACCACATGGTCCATCCGCCATCGATCACCAGTGTCTGTCCTGTAATCATAGCAGCTTCATCAGATGCCAGGTAGTTGAATGCAGCCCCTACTTCAGACGGTTCTACCACACGGCCTACCGGAATCATACCAAGTACCATATCACGATATTCCGGATCTTCCAGTCTTGCTTTTGTCAAAGCTGTCATAGCAAAACACGGTGCCACTGCATTTACAGTAATACCAAATGGAGCGAGATCATAAGCAAGTGCACGGGTCATCGCATTGATACCACCTTTGCTTGCACAATATGGCTGCTGATTTTCACGTGCAACTAATCCTGCCTGGCTACTTGTGAAAATGATACGTCCTTTTCCCTGCGCTTTCATAACCGGAGCCACTGCCTGAGCCATGAAGAATGCACCACGTAAGTTTACATTCATAACTGAATCCCACACTTCCGGTGTAACCTGATCTAACGGCATCGGACGGTTTAATCCTGCGTTGCTTGCCAGAATATCAATACTTCCGTATTTTTCCTTTACATCTGCGATTGCTTTTGCGATGGAATCCTGGTCTGTAACATCCAGATCATGTGTATATACTTCCTCTACGCCTGCTTTCTTGCACATCTCAATGGTCTCATCCATAGAAACTCCCGGACGGTCAGTTGGAACTACTTTTGCTCCCTGTTTTGCGAATGTAGCTGCTATAGCCTGTCCTAGTCCGGCTGCCGCATCTGTTACGATTGCTACTTTTCCTGTTAATTCGTACATTTTTTCTCCTTTCAATATCTTTCTTTTCCTTACAATCATGAGTACGATCACTCATGATCGTAATCTGCCAAATAATTTTACCTTATCTCAGGTCGTTTCAATTACATCATACTGTTCGGAATTACCATAACAATATCCGGAATATATGTAATCAGGAACAACATTGCAATACTTACCAGAATGTATGCCACGGTATGTTTATTTACAACAACTTCCACACGGTCTTTTGTAAGTCCGGCTGCTACATACAGATTCAGTCCTAATGGCGGTGTTGCACATCCGATTGCCAGGTTGATACACATAATAACACCAAAGTGTACCGGGTTGATACCAAACGTACCAAGTACCGGAGCCAGGATTGGCGCCAGGATAAGAATCGCTGCTGTTGTCTCCATAAAACATCCTACCACAAGCAGTAAGATATTAACAAGTAATAAGAATAAATATTTATTTCCGCAAACGGCAATAATGAAGTTTGCAATGGAATTGGTCAACTGGTAACGTGTCATAATGTATCCGAACATTGCTGCTGCAGCCATGATAAATAATACCATACCTGTTGTAGATCCGGAGCCAACAAACGCTTTCTTCAGTTCCTTCGGATTTAACTCACGATATATAAAAATACCAACAATCAGTCCATATGCACAGGCAACACCTGCTGCCTCAGTCGGAGTAAAAATTCCTCCGTAAATACCGCCGAGGATAATAACCGGAACTAATAACGCACCAATTGCTTTTACAAATTTCTGCAGTAAATTTTTCAGTGAAAACGGAGTACGTTTTACATCTTTATGTGAAATACCATATTTTACTGCAACGATCATCATGGCAACTCCCATCAGGATACCTGGCAAGATACCGCCCATGAACATGCTTCCTACGGATGCGTCTGTAACAGATGAGTAGGAAATCATAACGGTTGATGGAGGAATAATACAGCCCAATACACCTGGGACTGCTACGGATGCCAGTGCAAACCGTTTGTCATATCCGGCTTCAATCATCGCCGGCACCATAATACTTCCGATTGCAGCACAGGTTGCTGTCGGAGAACCTGATAATGCTCCAAAAATCATACAGGACAGAATCGATACAACACCTAATCCACCCGGCATCCATCCAAGAATAGCATCACAGAAATCTGTCAGTCTTTTGGAGATACCTCCGGAAGACATCAGATTGCCTGCCAGCATAAATAATGGAATGGCCATAATGGTGAAACTGTCCAGTGATCCGAACATTCGCTGTCCAAGTACGATCGGACTCACATCTCCGGTTGTAAAAACAACCAGTAATGCTGCTGCACCAAGACACAATGCGATAGGAGCACCGATTACAAGTAAAACTAAAAATGTAACGAATAAAATTGTTCCTATCATAATTCCGCGCCCTCACTTTCTGCTGTTTCCGTTTTTGCCGGAGCAAAATCTTCCTTGATATCAACGATCGTATGTACGATTGCCAGTGCCATAGAAATCGGAATAACTAAATATACAACTGCCGTCGGAATGTGAGTAGCTGTTGTCAGCTTACCACTATCCATATACTGCATCAGGCAATTGCAACTTACAAGAAACAGGATTGCTACAATTGCGGTACTGATTATGTGTCTGATTTTGATAATAACCGGCTGCCAGGATTTTGGAAATTTTTCAGCAAACACAACTACACCTACATGAGCATGTGTGCGGAATCCCATGGCCGCTCCTGCATAACCACACCAGATCATCAGATAACGGGCAATTTCTTCGCCCGGCACGAACTGAACTTTGAATACATAACGGCATAATACGATTGCCATTGTAACTACTACCATTGCTGTAAACAGTACAATTACCATCCAATCTTCAATCCCACCGATTATCTTTCCTGCTTTTTTTAATCCTTTCGACATATAAACTCCTTTAATTACTGATATACAAAGTTATCCAAATACCTCTCACATGTATACCATCAAGAATGCCAGAGGCGTTCTGATTTTATTTCAGATACTGCTTTTCAGATTCCTGAATCTTATCAATCATATCCTGCTCGATACCCTTGGTACCTACCCATTTGTCATATGTAGAATGCATCGCATCTGCCCACTCGTCTGCATCGATCTCAACAATCTCTGTACCACTGTCTTCAATTTCTGCAACTGCTTTCTCTACATAGGAAGCTGCCTGCTCACGCTGATAAGAAATAGAGTCATTAAATGCTTTCTGAACAATTTCCTGATCTTCAGAAGATAAAGAGTTCCATAAATCCTCGTTCATAACAACCGGTGCCGGAATAAAATGATGTTTTGTCATCGTGATGTAATCACACTGCTCATAGAATTTACCGCCATACATATTTGTAAGGGTTGTTCCTGATACACCATCAATGGTTCCCTGCTGTAAGGAAGTATAAATGTCGCCCCATGCAACGCTTAACGGATTTGCGCCAATGGAAGAAAGTGAGTCACACTGTAACTGTGAAGAATGTGCACGGATACGCAGCCCCTTTGCGTCTTCCGGATGAACAAGCTTCTTATTGGAACCGATCATATACTCGCCATTATCATAGAATCCAAGTCCTTTGAATCCGGAACCTTCCAGTGCCTCACAACGATCCTGTCCCAGCCATTCATCCATAACGGACCATGCAGAATCCGTAGCTTTGAATAAGTACGGTAAATCAAAGTAGTTCATGCAATCGGTAAATCCAGATAAAGAAGGGGTAGATGCGATAGACATATCAAGTGTTCCCATCTGAACAGCCTCAAGCATTTCAATCTCAGATCCTAATGTACCACCACTCTGTACAGTAGCTGTAATTCTGCCATCAGAATACTCTGACAGTAATTCTGCAAATTTATTCAGGCCGAGATCCCACGGCTGATCAGCTGATAAAACGTTACCAATCTGCCAATTGTAAGTCTCCCCGCCGGATGCTTCCTTCTTTGCAGAACCATCATCTGTTTTTGCACTTCCACCATTGTCTTTGCTTCCGCAAGCTCCCAGTGATAATGCCATAATACCGCATAATACAACAGCTAAAATTTTTCTTTTCATTCCCCTGCCTCCTCGTGTGTGTAAGAATGGTTTCTTCGAAATGTGAATCATTTTGTCGACATTTAAATTTTCACCAATCAGCGCTGATATTTGTGGCTTTTTTTAGGACTTTTCACATCTCTTTTTAGTAAATTTCTTTACTATGTTGTCTATTTTAGTATATTTATTTACTAAAGTCAATTATTTTCTGTCTATTTTGCATTATTACTCATTTTTGTTAATACAAATATTTACTAATTTTATCAGTAAATATTTGTACTATGTTAATGTGATGGAAAAAACTGGATGGTGATTTCTTCATGAATTACATACAACGAATGCGGAACCTCAGAGAAGATCATGATAAAACACAGCAGAACATCGCAGACATTTTAGGTACTTCCCAGACCATGTATGCACGCTATGAACGTGGTGCAAATGAACTGCCCATTCATCACCTCATTACACTCTGTGATTATTATCATGTATCCGCAGACTATTTTCTTGGATTATCAGATCACCCGGGATTCCCAAAGAAACCATCTCTTACGGGCAATTGTAACAGGAAACTTTGTTGACATTTCATTTTTCATCACGTATAGTGTGATAGGTAATAGAAAGACACGATATGTACTCCCGGAATCTTTCAAAACACGTCGTTTTGGGCATGATTCTGCGTGTACATTAAATAACAACAGGAGGAATTCAATATGATTTCAACACCTTCCGCATGTATTGTCGCAGAAAAAGAAAAGGTGGCAAAAGTGGTTCTGATGCCGGGCGATCCTCTGCGTGCAAAATATATTGCAGAAAAATATCTGGAAAATCCGGAATTATTTAACACCGTTCGTAATATGTACGGTTACACAGGTACTTACAAAGGAAAACGCATCTCCGTAATGGGCAGCGGCATGGGAATCCCATCTATGACATTATATGCTCATGAACTCTACAATTTCTTTGATGTAGATTCCATTATCCGTGTAGGTTCTGCCGGAGCACTCCGCGATGACATGAAAGTACGCGATGTCGTAATCGCCATGAGTGCTTCCACAAATTCAAAATTTGATGTACAGTATGGTTTCCCGGGAACACTCGCGCCGACTGCTGATTTTGATCTGCTGAATGATGCAGTATCTGTCTGCAAAGAGAGAGAAGCAAGTGTCAAAGTCGGAAACGTATTCACAACTGATGTATTCTACAACGCAGACTCCAATATCCCGTCCCTGTGCCGTGATCTCGGAATGCTCTGTGTAGAGATGGAAACAGCAGGTATCTACTGGGAAGCAGTTGCTTCTCACAAAAAAGCATTAAGTATCCTGTCCATCTCTGATCACATGTTCCGTCATGAAGAACTGACTGCTCTTGAGCGTCAGGAATCCTTTGACGAAATGATCGAGATTGCACTTGAGACTGCATGGAGAAGCCTGTAAGTTTTGTGGCTTGCGTAAATGTGCAGTGATTCTGAGAAGAATATGTCAGCTTTCGCTGACCAGAATCATGCACCAAGTCTCACATACGTTCGACTTGAATATTAAATAAAAAAGGGA
>OGPV01002527.1_pt1 | contig 10621 bp, 9 predicted proteins | sample 1553001 | NCBI WGS metagenome assembly OGPV01 (sample SAMEA2580268, study PRJEB22360) | human gut metagenome | biome: human gut; feature: human-associated habitat; material: faeces | place: Denmark | collected 2008/2010
CAAAGTTATTCTTGCCCTCATAGACCGGCTGGCCGCAGCGGGGGCAGGTGCCGATCACTTCCTTCTCCGGGGCAAACAGCTTTTTGCCATCCTCGGAAATGCAGGAATAGGTGGACACGATCTCTTGAACCATCGTGCGGATACCATCCATGAAGGTATCCGGGTCAGCGCCGCCCTTTGCGATCTCCGTCAATTTCTGTTCCCATTCCGCTGTCAGCATGGGAGAGGTCAGCGGCTCCGGCAGGACCGTGACAAGGTTGATACCGGCTTTTGTGGGGATCAGGCTCTTGCCCTTGCGTTCCACAAATCCGGCTGCTACCAGCTTTTCGATGATAGCCGCCCTGGTCGCAGGCGTGCCAAGACCTTTTCGCTCTGCCTCGTCGGGGATATCGTCCTTGCCCGCGTTCTCCATAGCGGACAGAAGGGTATCTTCGGTGTAGGGCTTCGGCGGCTGGGTGAAATGCTCGGTGACAGCAATCTTCGCACCATCAAAAATCTGCCCTTCGGTGAAGTCCGGGAGGATGCCGCCGTCCCCATCCGCAGGCTTTTCCTTCAAGAAGGTACGGAAAATGCGGTCGATCTCCCGCCAGCCTTCGGAGAGGATGCGCTTGCCTTTTGCGGCGAAGGAATAACCGCCGCAATCAAAAGTTGCCGTGACCGCCTCATACACATACGGCTCCGCTGATGCACACAGCAGCTTGCAGCAGACCAAGAGAAACAAATTGCGCTCGCCCAGGGGCAGAGCCTTGATATCCGCTTTTTCAATCTCCATCGTGGGGATAATGGCGTGGTGATCGGATACATCTTTATCGGAAATCATGACCTCCACCAGCGGAAAGAAGTTGCCGCATCCATCAAAAGGTGGCAGTTTCGCCGCCAGATGGATCACGCAAGAGGCCGTTTCCGCCATATCGGAGGTCAGATACCGGCTGTCCGTGCGGGGATAGGTCAGCAGCTTCTTTTCGTAGAGGCTCTGGGCGTAGTCAAGGGTCTGCTTTGCCGTGTAGCCAAGCAGGCGGTTTGCCTCACGCTGCAAGGTAGTAAGGTCATAGAGCTTTGGCGGCTGTTCCTTCTTCTGCTCCTTCGTGACGGAAGTACAGGTGACGGCCACACCCTTGCACATAGCCGCTGCCTGTTCCGCCTCTGCCAGATCGGTGAATTTCTCCGATACCGCCTCGGCCCCATCCAGCACCAAGCGCAGCAGATGATATTTTTCCTTGTGAAACAGCGTGATCTTTGCGTCACGCTCCGCCAGCATTGCCAGCGTGGGCGTCTGAACACGGCCTACATTCAGGGTGCGGTGATAGAGAACGGAGAAAAGTCGCGTAGCATTGATCCCCACCAGCCAATCCGCTTTCTGGCGGCAGAGGGCGGATTGATACAGGGCTTCATAATCGGCGCCGGGGCGCAGGTCAGAAAAGCCCTCTCGGATAGCGCTGTCCTCCATCGAGGAAATCCAGAGACGAAGGATCGGCTTGCGGCAACCAGCCATTTCATACATCAGACGGAAGATCAGCTCGCCTTCACGCCCAGCGTCACAGGCATTGACAATGGTATCCACGTCGGAGCGATTCATCAGAGCACGGAGATTTTCAAAGGCGTCCTCTTTGCCCGATGCCAGCACATAGCGGAACGGCTCCGGCAGAATAGGAAGATCATCATAGCGCCATTTCTTGAAACGTTCGTCATAGCCGCCCGCATCCATCGGGGATACCAGGTGCCCAACGCACCAGGATACAAGAAGGCCATTGCCCTCATAAAAGCCGTCGGCCCTGGATGAAGCACCCAGGGCCGATGCAATAGATTTTGCTACGCTCGGTTTTTCTGCGATAATCAGTTTACTCATTCTTTTCCTCCGTTTCCTCGTCCTCGGTCAGATATTCTTCTTCATCCTCCAGGTCGAAATCATCCAGATCAGCGGGAACTTTCTTTCCCTGCTTCGGTTTCAGCACCAGGAAATAGACCGCCGTACCACCTCCGGCTGCAAGGATCAGCAGCACCGCCAGGATCGCCCCGGTATTGCTTTTCTTTTCGGGTTCCGGATTCTCCGGTTCGGTGGGCTCCGCAGCTTTCTGTTCTGTGACAACACATTCACTAAGATTTTTTACGCAGACCGGGCAAGCGGTATTGACCGCTCCGGCCTGGCACTTCTCCGTACAGGTGCAGACAATAGGTGTTTCCGCCTTTTCTCCATCCTCCGTGAGTGCCATGAGATCGGCTTCATCTACCTGGTTCAGAAAATGCACGGTTTCCTCGCCCTCGTCGTCACGGTCGATAATGAGATAGAACACATTGCCGTTCTTCGTTTCCACTGTGATAAATTGTTTGCCACTGGTGGTAGGGCTGCCGATATCGTCGATCAGCGAAAGGTTCCCGTCCGGCGTCAGGGCAGCACCGCCATTCAAGCCGCCGCCCAGCATCCCCAGCAGATTTTCCAGCGTTTCCGTATCCAGAGAGAAAGAACCTTCCCCGGAACCAGCCTTGCCGTCACTTACCGTCATGTAGCCGGAATAGACATAGCCGACTTTCTCCGGCAGGATGACCTTCAGCCAGTCGCCGTCCGTGCCGATCACCTTCACGGTCGTTCCGTTGGGAAGCTGGGTGAAGGCGGTGTAGTCCATTCCCGCACCCGTGCGGACATTCAGATTGCCGCCGCCCGTGGTGACAGTACCGGTCTGCCCGGAGTCATTTTCGCCGGAACTGAACTGGATACCATCCTCGGTGACGGATACCGTGACCTGGCTGCCTGCCAGAGCGGAAAGCAGATCAGAGACATCCCCAGCCGTTTCCTGTTCAGCCACGGACTCCGTGCTTTCCTCACCGCCGCTGGCAAAGGCTGTGACAGAAAAAGCGGCAGTGCTGAGCACCACCGCCAAAAGAGCCGATGCCATTTTTGTCATAAAGTTATGCTTCATCCTCGTATCCCTCCGTTTCCTCATTCTCGGTGTTGCCCTCCTGCAGCATACCTTCCGGCAGGGAGATCATACCGCTGGCATAGGCTTTCAGGAAGGCGGTCAGTTCCTTGTTATCCATCTTCACGGCTTTCACCATGCGGACGATTTCCAGATTTTCTTCCTCCGCAAGCTGAGCCTCCAGCGCACGAAGGCGTTTCTGCTGTTCCGCAATCTTTTCTTTGGTTTTCGCAATGTCATTGCGGATCTTCTGTGTCGTTGCCATAAATCAAATTACCTCCATATCGTTTTTTAGTTGTAGGGCGGTCGCCCGAAAGCGTAAAAGTGGGATTGCCAGTAGCTTGTGTTGATATCTGTATACTGGATGGGGTCGCCGCAGTGCAGCATTTTTCCACCGCCCACATAGATACCCACATGGGAAACGCCCGGCGTATCGTAAGTGCCGATGAAAAAGATTAAGTCGCCGGGTCTTGCGTTGGCAGAGGATACCGGGGTGGAAATATTGTAGAGCCCCTGGGCTCCCAGCCTGCCCGTATTGCAGACGCCGCTTTGCGTCAGCACCCAGGACACGAAGCCGGAGCAATCAAAAGAAGTGTTGGGATTGCTGCCGCCCCAGACATAAGGATAGCCGATGTACTTCTCCGCCTCGGTAATGAGCGCCGCAAAGGTTTCATCTTCCAGTGCGGAAGGCGGGATATCATAGGTGGTGGGCGGTTTGGTGTACTTATCTACATAGCCGGAGCCGGGGAACAAATCTTCCCGGTTTCCCAGCGTTGCCATATAGACCGCATACAGGGAAAGCGTTTCTTCGTCCATGATGTAGACCGGCACATGGGAAAGGTCGAAGTTTTCCAGCTTCACCTTGCAGATATAGTAGTTGTACGGTACTTCCACGTCATAGTCGTTTCCTTCGCTGTCTGTCCGTGTCTCCGTCCGATAGCGCACCTCCACTTCCACGGTCTGCGTCAGGATGTACTGCTTTTCAAAGAGCATTTGCAGCTCCGCCTGAACCTCGTCGATGGTGAACACCCCTTCATGGAACGCCGTGAGAATGGAGATCAGCACATAAGGGTCATGCTCGATCTCGTCCAGATCAAAACGGTATTCGTCATATCCGGGGTGCAGAGCCTCATAGTGGTCCAGCTCATATTGAAGCTCCTGCTCCAGTTCGCAGTAGGCCGCCTCCGCAGCCAGCATATCCGCATCCTCGGAGAGATAAGAGGAAGTGAATACACCGCCCACGCCGGAGCCCGCCATCATGGAACAGGAAGATACCCCACCAAACAGCAGGGCAATACAGGCACCAATGCCGATCACCAACAGCACCGCCCGGCTATGGTGCTTGATGTAGAGGAAAGTTTCCTTGAAGGCGTCCTTTGCTTTCTGCGCCGCACTTTTCGCCGTAGCCGCTGTGTTCTTTGCGGTTTTCTCTGCCTGCCGCAGCTCCTTTGCATAGTTCCGCTTGATCCGCTGTTTCTGCAGAAAGCGGGATACCGGGTTAGAAGCTGCCAATGCAGGATCATCATGCAGTGCCTTTTGATAAAGGTACTCGGCGTTTGCCTTGACCGAAGCCTGCTCTGCCTTCGCTGCGTCACGCCAGGGCTTTGTGCGGTGATGGTGGACGGCTGCACGGACTTTACCTTTTCCGTAGGCAAACCCGCGTTCCGTCAACACCTCGCCTTTGTGTCCGGCCTCTACACCCACATTTTCCTGTTCCACCTCATGCACCTTCGCATGGGCGGCATGGACGATCTCATGGACCGGCCGGGAACGCGGATTGTGCCGCAGGCGTCCATTGGGGCGTTTCTCCATTTCTTCAAAGTGAAGCTGCGTTTTGCCTTTTCCGGCTGTCTCGTCAAAAATACGCTCAGTGCGGAGGACTTTCTTTGTGGGGATGGCTGCTTTTGCCGCATTCAATTTGTCCGCCGCACGGTCGGAACGGTCGATGTACTTTCCAAGTATGGGATCGGCACGTTCTTCCTCGGTAAATTGCAGGCGGGAGGACGGGCGCTGCCTTGCGGCAGAACCATCCCGCACCGCCTGGGTGTCAGCCTTTTCCGCCTTTCGTGCGCTTTTCTTCTCATGGTGTTCCGCCGCACGCAGGGCAAGGTCAGCCGCAGCGCCAGCGGATTCTTCCGAAGAAGCAGACAGTTCCGTTTCCGGCTCCCGGCTGCTGATATGTTTCACCTCGCCTGTGGCAAGGTTTTCCGATACCGCACCGTCACGGGTCATTTTCTGCGTGATCTTATCGGTTGCTTTCAGTTCCCTCATAGGCAGTCACCTTCCTTTCCATAGGGGCAGAAGTCGTCGCAGGTGCCATTCTCGATCATGGCGATATAGCGGAAAATGGGATAGGCCTGGGGCGGGCAGACCGCATTTCCCAATGTTTTCAGCCGCAGCGCCCGGTCATCCATGCGCTCGGTCATGCGGGGGATTCCTTCGGGCTCGACGGCCCAGAGGATACGTCCGTCCATCCTTTCGGAAAGCCCATGAGCCATTCCACCCAATCCGGGTTCAGTGCTGCCGTTTCGGACACCGGCTGTTCCTGAGAGATGATCTGCGCCGACAGGTTCCCGTCCTTCTTCGCCGGATCGAAGGCCGACGGCTTCAAGGTTGAGCGGAAACCGTCCGACGCCACCGGGGTCAGATAGAATACCGCCGCCGACAGGCTGAGGCTCCAGATCGCCCCGTTTCGGTTCCTCTTGCGGAATATCCCATTGTCCGACAGGAACACATCCAGGCTTGCCGCGTCCCTGGCGGTGTTGTTGTCGGAGGCAAGGGGTGTGGGAAACATCAGCCGCGACGATAAAAGTTCGCTGGCGCTCATGCCATGCGCCGACGCCGCAAGCCGGAAATACGAATGGGAGAACAGCGTATCCCGCTTTTGCCAGGTCAAAGATCGTTTTGTCGAGCCCCATATTGATGAAGCCAGCAACATTTTCCCCAAGCACCCAACGGGGCCGCAGCTCGGTAATAACGCGGCACATTTCCGGCCACAGGTAGCGTTCATCCGCAAAGCCCTTCCGTTTTCCTGCGGTGGAGAAGGGCTGACAGGGAAAGCCGCCTGAGATAACGGTAACTGTTTCAAGTCCTGTTTTTTCAAAAAACGCCTCCTTCGTGAAAGTAGTGATATCCCGGAACCTGGGAACATCCGGCCATCGTGCGGAGAGGACGGAGTGCGGAAAATCCGCCCACTCACACTGACAGACGGTTTCAAACCCGGCAGCCTCCGCCGCCAGGTCCAGACCGCCAATGCCGGAAAACAGGCTCACATGGGTCAGTTTATTCATGGCCCTTCGGTACACGGAACGGTTCGATCTCACTTTCCAGCTCCGCAAGGACCGCCTCCATATCCGCCGTGACCGCCTTGCTTCTGGCAATCAGATGGTTCATCACATCAAAGAAGGTTTCGCCCTCCTGTTTTTCTTCCGTATGCAAATAGCGGGGATCATTCATGTTCGTTTTCTCCTTTCCCGGTTTCACCAAGTTTTGTCGTCATAATGCTGTAAAGTTCATTGTCCTTCGGGAAGTTATCCACAAAAGGCAGGATCACATTGCCGAAGAAGATCAGCCCCTCGCCGGGGCCTGCGTTGCTGATATGCGCCGCCTGCTGGTTGGAGATATTCAAGCGCTCGCAGAGGATTTTCCTGTCTCCGCTGGCCTGGTTCAGAAGGTACACAAAATCGCTGTTTTCAAAAATGTTCTCGATCTCCGGGGAAGAAAGCAGGTCCTTGATGTTCTGCGTGATCCCCGTGGGAATACCGCCCCATTTACGAAAGCGTTTCCAAATCTCCACGCTCCAGGAACCAACCTCGCCGCGCAGAAGAAGGTGGAACTCGTCTACGAAGTACCAGGTGGATTTACCCTGATCCCGGTTTTGGGAAACACGGTTCCACACCTGATCCTGGATCACCAGCATACCCAGGCTTTTGAGCTGCTTTCCCAGTTCCTTGATATCAAAGCAGACAATGCGGTTGTTGATATCCACATTGGTGCGGTGATTAAAAACATTCAAACTGCCATGCACATACAGTTCCAGCGCCGCCGCGATCCGCTGTGCCTCCGGCTCCGGCTGCCGTTTGATTTCGTCATACAAATCTTCCAACAGCGGCATATTCTCCGGGCGGGGGGCTGCGATATAGGGGCGGTACACGATCCGCACAGCACGGTCAATGACCGTCTTTTCCACCGGCTCCAGACCGTTCCGTCCGCCTGCCGCCAGTTCGCAGAACGACAAGATAAAGTCAGATTTCAACGCCAGCGGGTTATCATCTTCGCTGTAATTGAGGTTGATATCCATAGGGTTCACATACTGCGTGCTGGTTGGAGAGATTTTGATGACCTGGCCTTCCAGACGGTTCACCAGCGGAAAATATTCCGCCTCTGGGTCGCAGATCAGGATATCGTCCTTTGTGTTCAGGAACACACCCACGATGGAACGCTTTGCGGAAAAGCTCTTGCCGCTGCCGGGTGTGCCTAAGATCATGCCGTTGGGTGTTTTCAGCTTTTTGCGGTCAGCAAGAATCATGTTGCCGGAAGTGGCATTGAGCCCGTAGTAGAGGGCTTCACCGCCGTGGAAAATCTCCTGTGTGGTGAAGGGAACGAACACCGCCACCGCCGAAGTGGTAAGCCCGCGCTGTATCTTAATGCGGTTGACACCCAGGGGCAGAGCCGACACGAAGCCGTCCTCCTGCTGAAAGTCCAGCCGCACCAGGGAGCAGTTATATTTCTGCGCCACGCTTGCCGCACGGAGAAGGTCATTCTCCAGCTTTTGCTTGCTGTCTGCAAAATTTACCACCAGAAAGGTCATCAGGAACATTCGCTCATTCCGGCTTTGCAGATCACGGAGGATGTTCTTTGCCTCGCCTGCGTAGGTGGCAAGGTCGGTGGGGATGATATCCATATCGAAACCTTCCCGCACCGCCTTTTTCTGTGCGTCGATCTTCATACTGTCAATGTCGGTGATCTTCCGCTTGACCGTTTTGATCGCCTCGTTCTGGTCCATGCTGCGGATATGGAGGCTGACAAGCAGCCCGCTGTCCGTATCCAGCAGCTCGGTGAGCATACGGTCATCCATTTCCGGTGCGCTGATCTGCAGAAAGGACACGGCACAGAATTTATCCGCCATCGTGAACTTCCGTGCTTCACCGAAGCGGAAGGAAGATGGTGCGATAAAATCCTGGACCGACAGGCCGGAAGGGGCAAGCCAGTTCCATTCAAAGGCAAACCGTTCCCCGTCCGGGTGCAGGATGCCGTGGAGCATTTCCAGCCATTCCTTGCCGCCAAGCTCTTTTGCCAGAGCGCCCATGACCTTGAAATGGTTGAGGGCATCCATGACGATCCGGGAAAACCGTGCCCTTGCGGTTTTGCTGTCCCGTGCCTTGATGGTGAGGGTCAGGTACTTTGTCTTGATAAGACCGTTGTTGCCCCGTTCAAGCTGCTTGCGGAGCATTTGCGTGTAAAGCTCACGGATATGGTCGAAGTGATCTCCCTGCGCCGCAATCTCGATACGCTTCACAAAATCTTCCCGGTTCATGCGGCGGCTCACAAGGGAGAGCTGCATCCCGATAGAAGCGTCATGGGCGTTATACATATCGCAGAGGGCTTCAAAGATTGCCGTCTGGTCGTCGGGCTTCGCAAGCTGATAATTCACATCCTCGAACTCGATACACTTCGACCAGGTGTGGTCGTCCAGCTTGCACAGACCGTCCGGGTACATCTGGCGGAACGGTAAAGTATCCTGCGCGGAATGTACCTTGCCGTCGCCTCTGGCAGTTTCCAGGATACTGCTGATTTCACGCTTTTCTGCGGCGGTGAGCTTTACCGCGGATTTTGCCGCCTGCCGTGCCTGCGGCTCTGGCTTTCGCTTTCTGAACAATGGCTTTCACCTCCTTTTCCGCCTGGGCCTGCCGCTCCAGGGCTACATAGAAATTGTTTGTCTGGTAAGGCCGTTCTTTCGTCCGTAGGAACATACAACGGATGACCTGTCCGGCCACCACTTCCAGGGGTTGGCCGTGCCGCTCATACATGGCGAGTAGAAAGAACGGGAGCATGACGATAATCATGCAGAACGCGGCGGCGCTGTTGCTGGCCGTGCGTCTGAGCAAAAAGAAAAGCGGTACTCCGATGAGTGCCGCCGCTCCGAAACATATAAGCTGTCGTTTGGTAAGTCCAAACAACACTTTGGATTTTACTTTCGTCAAATCCTTTGGAATGGTTACATACGCCAATTTATCAAGCCTCCTTAATGCGCTCCGAACAGGCTCTTAGAGAGGCTGCCGGTCTTGAACAGGGCGAAGCACAGCAGGACCGTGTAGCCCATGCAGGCCCATATCGCGCCTGAGATGTTTCCGTCCGTGGCGATACTTTGTACCAAAACAGAGTAGATTCCCACGCACACCATGATTAGAAATGCCTGGAACGCCAATGCAAACAGGGATTTCAAGTAGTTCTGTCCTGTATGGCTCCAATCCCGGTTCGTCATAGTGGCAAGCGGGATCGGTCCAACGGAAGTTGTCAAATACACCTCAATCATGCGGCCATAGATGACAAGCATGATACAGATGGAAAGGGCATTCATGGTAAGCCCCACGAAAAGGGACTGGAACCACAGCCCGAACAGTTCTCCCGTGCCCAGGGCTTCAAGCTGCGCCTCCATATCCGTGATGACGCTGCTGATATCAATGGAGGTATTCCCAATGATGACGCCCGCGCTGCTGTTCACAACGCTTTGCCCCACATCGAAGATACCCATGACGATATTCCATGTGTTCGTCACAATGAGAACGGCACAGAAGGTCTTGAAAATCCACTTGAAGAACATCCAGGTGTCTACATCGTGCAGATTGTTTTTCTCTGTCACAAGCTGGATCAGCTCATAACACATTACGAATGTCAGGATAACCCCGGCGATTGGAACGATCACCGTTTCAGAGAGGTTTCGGATCATAGAAAAGACGCCGCTGTTCCATGCCAGCGGCGTCTGTCCCACTTCACCGGCGATCTCGCCTACTTTGGTATTGACCGTATCGAACATGCCCGACAGGTTTCCCGTGATTCCCTCGATGAGCAGCCCTCGGAGCCATTCATCGAGTTTGTCGAGTATGCCGCCCATAAGCGATCACCGCCGGACGATCAACCGAACAGGCCGGAGAGCAGAGGTACAAGGGTGATGCCGATGAGGGCGACACCGCCGCCAGCCATCAACTGTTTCATACCCTGGCTTTTGGAAGCAGGGTTGTCCTGACCGTAACCTTCCAGAAGGTTGATAACGCCCCAGATACCAAGACCTGCGCCCAGAGCCACCACGAGAGTCTGCAAAACACCAACTGCGCTGTTGAAAAATTCCATAAAATAATCCTCCTAAAAAATGTTTTTGATTTTGGGTTAAGTTGTTGCGTCAATCTCGTACACATCGAAGGTGTCCGTGGGTTTTACCACGGCACGCTGCTTCTTCATGTACCGTTCCATGTCAAAGACATTTTTAGGGTCGGCGTCGGCCGTGTATCTGTAATTCGGGTGCCGGGTGAGGTCGTACTTGTCCGAAAGAAACGGGCGCACGCCCCGCAGCATGAAAATACACTTGCCGCCGTCCATTACTGCCAATTCGTCCTGGGTCATCAACTCCTTTCCTAATTTCTGATAACTGAGGCCATGGGAAACCTGGCTGCCCCGGTTTTCGGACTGGTTATAGAGATCAATGGTCTCTT
>OGPV01002538.1_pt1 | contig 10595 bp, 7 predicted proteins | sample 1553001 | NCBI WGS metagenome assembly OGPV01 (sample SAMEA2580268, study PRJEB22360) | human gut metagenome | biome: human gut; feature: human-associated habitat; material: faeces | place: Denmark | collected 2008/2010
GCCTGCGCGACAGGGGGGCCGCGACCGAGACGCGGCCGGAGCCGTTCCTCGTGCTCGCGACGCAGAACCCGCTGGAGCAGGAGGGGACTTACCCGCTGCCCGAGGCGCAGGTCGACCGGTTCATGCTCAAGGCGCGGATTACCTATCCCAAGAAACAGGAGGAGCGCGACATCATGCGCCTGAACCTGCTCGGGAGCGGCTTCCCGAAACCGAACCGCGTGATCGAGCCGGAGGATATCGTCAAGGCGCGGGCCGTGGTGAGCGACGTCTACATGGACGAGAAGATCGAAAAGTATATCGTCGACATCATTTTCGCCACGCGCGAGCCGTCGCAGTACAACAACCTCCAGCAGCTCGCCTCGCTGATCGCCTACGGCGGTTCGCCGCGCGCGTCCATTTCGCTGGCCAAGGCGGCCAAGAGCTACGCTTTCATCAAGCGGAGGGGATACGTGATTCCGGAGGATGTGCGCGCCGTCTGCCACGACGTGCTGCGCCACCGCATCGGGCTCACCTACGAGGCCGAGGCCGAAAACGTCACCTCCGAGGAGATTATCACCCAGATACTCAATAACGTCGAGGTGCCTTAGGCGCGATGCCTGTTATTTTTCCTTCGGATGGGGAAAGCCGCGGGAAGAAACGCCTGCGGAGGAATCTTACCGGGACGACAATATGGCCGCCTGTGGGCGGAGCGGATAAATCATGAGCGAAAACAGCAACGACATACTCCGGCAGGTCCGCAAGATCGAGATCAAGACGCGCGGACTGAGCAACGATATCTTCGCGGGGCAGTACCACAGTGCCTTTAAAGGGCGCGGTATGGCCTTCAGCGAGGTACGCGAGTACCGGGTGGGCGACGACGTGCGCGACATCGACTGGAACGTCACCGCGCGCAGCCGTTCGCCGCATGTGAAAGTTTACGAAGAGGAGCGCGAACTGACGATGATGCTGCTCGTGGACGTGAGCGGCTCGCGGATGTTCGGTTCGACGACCAAGCTCAAGAAGAACCTGATTACCGAGATTGCCGCAGTGCTCGCCTTTTCGGCCACCGAGAACAACGACAAGGTGGGCTGTATCTTTTTCAGCGACCGTGTCGAAAAGTTCATCCCGCCCAAAAAGGGGCGTTCGCACATCCTGATGATTATCCGCGAGTTGATCGAATTCACGCCCGCTGACCGCGGCACCGACGTCGGCGAGGCGCTGCGTTACCTGACCAACGTGCTCAAAAAGCGCTCGACGGCCTTCGTGCTGTCGGACTTCATGGATTGCGACGGCGTGGAACGGGCCCGGTTCGAAGACCCGCTGAAAATCGCATCGGGCAAGCACGACCTGGTGGGGATCCGTATTTACGACCGCCGCGAGGAGGCGCTGCCCGACGTGGGCATCCTCGAACTGCAGGACGCCGAAACCGGCGAGAACGTGTGGGTCGATACTTCGTCGGCTTCGACGCGCGGCGCGTACGCCGACCACTGGCAGCGTACCAACGCGTTGATCGACCGCACGCTGAGCCGATGCCGGGTCGACAACGTGCGGATCGCGACGGATGAGGATTATGTCAAATCGCTGATGAAACTCTTTAAGCGGAGATGATGCAGGGAATTTTCTGGAAATATATCAGGCGTTGCGCCGTCGCGCTGCTGCTGGCGGCGGGAATATTCGCGGTGGGACTGCTTTCCGCGAAGAGGACCCACGGGGCGGCCGTGCAACGAACCGCGGCGCTGCATGGCGTGGAGCCGGTCTCGGGGCGCAGTGCCGCGCCCGCTGCGGGGGCTTCCGGCCCGGCGGCGGACGACTCGACCCGGGGCACCGCTGCGGCGGACAAGGCTGCGGGCCGTAACCAGCCGCAGGTGCGCGCGGAGCTGAGTGCCGACACTGTGCTGATCGGGCACCGGTTCAAACTGCGCGTCGAGGTGACCAAGGACGTGATGCAGATGGTCGCCTTCCCGGAGTTCGAGAACGGGCGGCTGACCGATTCGCTCGAAATCCTGCTGGAGGGCCCGGTCGATACCGTCAGCCGCGAGGGGCGCACCGAAGTGCTCGCGCGCGAGTACCTGCTCACCTGTTTTTCCCCTGCCGACTATCGGCTCGGGCGCTTCCCGGCGCTCTATGCCGACAAAAACCTCGTCGATACGATCTGGTCGCCCGATTCGCTGCGGGTGATCGTGACGGCCCCGCCCGTCGATACGGCTTCGCATACGATCTATGACATCAAAGCTCCGCTGAAGGTGCCGCTGCGTTTCGGCGAGGTGAGCGGTTACCTGCTCTTCGGGCTGCTCGCGGCGCTGCTGATCGCAGTGGCCGTCTATGTCCTGCTGCTGAAGCGCGGACGCGGGCTGCTCGCGGCGTTGCGCGGCCCCGCCGACCCGCCGCATGTGGCGGCCATCAAGCAGCTCGAAAAACTGCATACGCAAAAACTGTGGCAGAGCGGCAAATCGAAACAGTATTACACCGGCCTGACCGATATCCTGCGCGAATACCTCGCCGGACGTTACAACTTCCAGGCGATGGAGATGACCTCGGCCGAGATCATCGCGCGAATCCGTGAACTGTCCGTCGAAGAGCGCGCGTCGAAACGGCTCGGCAGCCTGCTCGAAGTGGCCGATTTCGTGAAGTTCGCGAAGTACGAGCCCGATGCGGTGCAGAACGAGGATGCCTATCAGGATGCCTACTATTTCGTCGAGGAGACCAAGCAACTGCCGCCGGAACTGCAATCGCAGCAGGCCGGAAACGATACCCCGCAGGGGAACGTTCCCGGACCGACGGGGACTTCAGGCGGATTGAAACCTTCGGGTGTTCCCGGAGCGCCGGATATTCCGGATACCCCGGGCGGCGCAGCCGCAGGAGGAACCTCGGACGAAGCCGGGGAAGGAAAGGAGGTGCGGTCGTGAGCAGGACGATGATACGGAACCTGGTGCTGGGTTTGGTACTGGCGGCATCTGCGGGCGTGCAGGGCCTTTATGCGCAGCGTTATCCCGAACGGCGCGTGCTGCGTGCCGGCAATGCGCTCTACGAGCAGGAAAACTATCCCGAGGCGGAGATCCGTTACCGCAAGGCGCAGGAGCAGAGCCCGACGTACGAAGGGCTCTTCAACCTGGCCGACGCGCTCTACAAGCAGAAACGTTACGACGAGGCGCTCAATATCCTCAAGCAGATTTCGCGCGACGAAGTGGCGGGACCCCATGCCCCGGATGCCTATTACAATCTGGGCAATACCTACTTCCAGCAGAAGAAGCTGCCCGAGGCCGCCGAAGCGTACAAGAACGCGCTGCGGCGCAATCCGCTGGACGATGAGGCGCGCTACAACCTGGCTTATGTGCTGGAACTGATGAAACAGAACCAGGACGACAAGAACGACCAGAACCAGAACAAAGACAACCGGCAGAACCAGGACCAGAACAAAGACAACCGGGATAATCAGGACGACAAAGATAACAAGGACCGGAAGCAGCCCCCGAAGAAGGATCAGGACGGCCAAGGCGACAAGCCCGACAAGCAGGATCCCGACCAGGGCGACGGCGGTGAGAATCCGCAGGACCAGAAACCCGACCAGGGGAAAGGCGGGGCCCAGCAGGAACGCATGAGCCGCGAGGAGGCCGAGAGGATGCTCGACGCCCTACAGGGCAGCGAGGACAACACCAAGAAGAAGGTGGATGGCCGCAAAGCGCGCGCGGTGGGCCGTTCGGGCAAGAACTGGTAGGTGCGATACAGCCCCGCGCATGCGCAGTAAATGTACGCGGGACAAGGGGTGGCGCATGAGACGTACGACCTGCGTGTGGAGCGGTGCATGGCACAGGAGAAATAGTGCGTGCGCGGTGGGAGGTAATGTACGGAAGGCCTGAATACGCGTGAAGGAAGTGGTGCAAACAAATAAAGTCAAAGGAACGTTGTGGATATCGTAAGATTTGTCAATCCGGATATGTTGTGGCTCTCGGCGCTGATCGTGCCGATGGTCGCCTATTACGTCTACCGGATGCGCCAGGGCGGCGCGACGATGCGCATTTCGACGATCGACGGGGTGCGCCGTGTGCCGCGTACGGCCAAATATTACCTGCGCCACCTGCCGCTGGTGCTCTGTTGCCTCGCCGTGGCGCTGCTTTCGGTGGCGCTGGCCCGTCCCCAGAGCGCCGAGCACAATTCGAACAGCACCACCGAAGGAATCGATATCGTATTGTCGCTCGACGTGTCGGGCAGTATGCTGGCCCGCGATTTTACCCCCGACCGCCTCGGCGCGGCCAAAGAGGTGGCCTCGAATTTTATCGTGGACCGTCCCAACGACCGTATCGGGTTGGTGGTGTTCGCGGGAGAGAGTTTCACCCAGTGTCCGCTGACGACCGATAAGCGGTCGCTGCTGAACCTGCTGGGCGGTGTGCGCAGCGGCATGATCGACGACGGGACGGCCATCGGCAACGGACTGGCGACGGCCGTGAACCGCCTCAGGGAGAGCAGTGCGAAAAGCAAGGTGGTGATCCTGCTCACCGACGGCGTGAACAACAGCGGCCAGATCGCGCCGCTGACCGCGGCCGAAATCGCTAAGTCGTACGGCATCCGCGTCTATACGGTGGGCGTCGGCACGATGGGAATGGCGCCTTATCCCGCTATCGATATGTGGGGCAACCTGACCTTCCAGCCGATGAAGGTCGAGATCGATGAAAAGATGCTGACCGAAATCGCACAGATGACCGGCGGCCAGTATTTCCGTGCCACCGATAACCGCAAGCTCCGCGAGATTTACGACCAGATCAACGACCTCGAACGCAGCCGCGTCGAGGTGGAGAACTTCACCCGTTACGACGAGTGCTTCGCACCTTTCGCGCTGTTGGCGGTGCTGCTGGCGGTGGCCGGGTTCCTGCTGCGGCAGACCTGGCTGAGGCGGTTGCCGTAGGCGGCCGGAGGACGCAGTAGGGGAAAGTCCCGAAGCGCCAGTGGCCGTGGCGCTCGCTTAACCCCTGGCAGGTCGTTACAGCCTGCTTTAAAAGTGGCCCGGTGAACGCATGCCGGTCCGGTTAAAAATAAGAAGACTTTAAAAGTCAACCATAATGTTCAGATTCGCGACTCCCGGATACCTCTATTTGCTGTTGCTGCTGCCGTTGCTGGCGGGGCTTTACGTCTATGCGGTGCGTTCGCGCCGCCGTGCGCTGGAGCGATTTGCCGACGAGGCGGTGCTGCCGGGGCTGATGCCCGAGGCTTCGCCCGTGCGCCTGCGGCTCAAATTCGTGTTGCTGTGCCTGGGACTCGGGTTTATCATCCTGGCGCTCGCACGGCCGCAGTTCGGTTCGAAGCTTCGCGAGGTGACGCGCCAGGGCGTCGAGATCATGCTGGCGGTCGATGTGTCGAACAGCATGCTGGCGCAGGATTTCGAACCGAGCCGCCTGGAGCGGACCAAGTTCGCGATCGACCGCCTGGCCGAAAAACTGCACGAGGACCGTATCGGGTTGATCGTTTTCGCCGGGGACGCCTACGTCCAGCTTCCGATCACTTCGGACTACGTTACTGCGCGCAATTTCGCGCGCAATATTTCACCCGACATGGTTTCGCGGCAGGGAACGGCCCTCGGTGCCGCGATAGAACTCGCGTCCGGCTCGTTTTCTTCGGGCAGCGAGGGGAGCCGCGTTATTATCCTGATCTCGGACGGTGAAAACCACGAGGACGATGCGATGGCCGCCGCCGAAGCCGCCGCAAGGCAGGGGATCAAAATCTATACGATCGGCATCGGTACGCCCGAAGGGGCTCCGATCCGCATCGGCGGCGACTTCATCAAGGACGAGGAGGGCAAGATGGTGGTTTCGAAGCTCGACGAACAGACCCTCGAGCAGATAGCCCTCACCACCGGCGGCGGGTATATCCGCGCGACGAACCGCAGTTTGGGGTTGGATGAGATCGTGCAAAAGATCGGCGAGGTGGAGAAAAAGCAGCTCACCGAGTCGATTTTCGAGGATTTCAGCGAACAGTACCAGTATCCGCTCGCGGTCGGACTGGCGTTGCTGCTGCTCGATTTCCTGATCCCGGAACGCCGGAGCCGCCTGCTCGACCGGCTCAATATTTTCCGCAAGAAAAACGATTCGGGCGATCCGGTGTAGCCTGCCGCACCGCCGCGCATTTTGCGGCTTCATGCGACAAAACTGCCGGGCTGCCGGGCCTGTTGCGTGCCTTTCCGGCGTCTATGTTGCAGAAATAGCGTATTTCATTTTATAGCGCACGCCTTCGAATAGGTCGGCTTGTGCAATTGTTTGTTTTGTGACTTCCCTGTTGGTTCAAGGGGGACTGTGCGCTCAAAGAATTTATTTATACACAAACCGGTTTATTTGGAATAATTTAATATATAAACAAACGATTACGACATATTTTAAGTGTCTTGTTTGTAGAATATGCAACATGACATTCGGACTGAGTTTGTTTTGTAAAAGGCTTTGATTATGAACGGGGCTATGAGTATCGAGTGATGGTCAATAAAATACATGTCAGAGAACCGATGCAGGATGCCTCTTCTATCGAATATCATTTGTTGTGTGTCATCTCCAAAACGCTGAAAGATTCCGAGAACTTACCGCCGATTCGTTGGAAATATCCGAGGCCGTAGGTGATCGTAATTACACGTCCGTTGCCACCCGGAACGTCATCCTGCCGATTCAGTCCCGAAGCCTGTCCCGATTTTGCTACAATCGGGAAATCCAATTGAAAAGAGCCGGGGAAGTTTTTAGTGCAACAGCGGGCGGGGAATAGATCGGTTATTCCCCACCCGCTGCTGTGCGTTTTGGATTGTCTTGTTCGTATTTGCCGGGCTGCGGTGCGGGTCTTCGGCTGGTGTTCGGACGGGCACCGGAGTCCCCGGTGCCCGCCGGGGCGCCTATTCGTCGTACACCAACTCGAAGTCGTCCACCCACATCTTGCTGTCGCGGCTGGCGATGTAGTAGTCGCCGTAGCGCGAGGCGGAGCATACCAGTACGATATGGGTCGGGACCCGGTTCGTTGCGTTGTAGGCGAGCTTGATCGTGAACTGCTGCCATTCGGATACCGATTTGTCGAAGACCAGCTCCCCGTAGGCGATCACCGCCGCGCTCTTCGGGTTGAAGAAGGTGTTTTTGTCGCGCGTGTCGACGCAGATCGGCACCTCGGCCGTTCCCAGCATCTTGTTGTCGGTCTCCTTCTCGCAGACGCCGTACTCTTCGGGTGTCCAGGTCCCCAGTGCGACGTAGATGATGCCGTTGTCCGGGTCTCCCTTCGCGATGGTGACGCCCGTGGGCTGCGTCGTGCCGACGTCGGTGATCTTGCCGCAGTTGTATTTGGCCCACCCGCGCAGCGCTACCGGCCGCCGGGTGAAAGGCCGCCCGAAGCCGACGATGCCGTTGGTGCCGCGTGTGCCGACGTACTGCCCGATGAAGAGGTTGCCCGCGGCCAGCTTACCGATGCCCGCGATGCCGGCCAGTTTGGATTCCAGCTGCGCGGCGTACTGGCCGGTGCTACCGGGCCGGGTGTCGGTCACTTTGTTGGTCAGTGTGGTATTGGCCACGGCCGCCCCCGTGTTGCCTGTGCCCCAGTAGGCTGCATCCCGCGTTGGGCCCGGGTAGACGATGTCCTTCTCGGTGCACCACTCTTCGAAGCCGCCGTTGGTCAGCGGGGTCTCGGGTTCGGTGGTCACGGTCTCTACCGGGGACTCGTCCTCGCCCGAATAGGCGACCAGTTCGTAGACCGTTTCGGGTTCGAGGCCGGTGAGGCAGGTTTTGAACGCGCCGCCCGATACTTCGACCTTGTCGCCGGGAACGGTAATCCACGGCGTGTCGCCCTGCTTGCGGTAGCGGAAGCCGAGGTCGGTGCCGCTGCGGCCTTCGCCGTAGAGCCAGATCAGGCGCGTCCACGCGTCGACCTGCTTGAACTCGGCCGTCACGTCGGTCGGAACCACGTACAGCGACCACCGCTCTTCGAAGTCGTGGTAGCGGATGTCGATCGTGCGGTAGGTCTCGAACGACGTTAATTGGCTCGGGTCGGGCGTCATCGTCGTGATTCCCGCCGGGCCGAGTTTCAGCTCCTTGATCGTGATATGCTGCATGTCGGTCCCCGTCGGGACGTGGACGGTGGCGGTGTGTTTCTCTTCGTCGAACTCGGCCGCACCGATCTGCGATTCGACGGTGAAGATGCGTTCGATCTGCTGCTCGGCCTTCAGCGTCCATTCGTAGTCCTGATAGAGCGACAGCGTGACGGGCAGGTCGCTGCGCAGGTCGAATTCGCCGGAAAGGGGGACCGATGCGCTGCCGCCTTCGGTGATGACGATCTCGGTGATCGGCACGCGGCTGATGTCGGTCGTTTCGTCGAGGTGCAGCGTGACCGTGCGCAGTTTGGCGTCGATGTCGGAGGCGGTGCAGGTGAAGCCCTCGCCCTTGATTTCGAGGATGTCGATGGCGACCACCGGATACGGGATGTCGTTCTGGATGCAGGAGGCCAGCGCGAGCATCGGGACATAGAGGAGCAGGCGGCGGATCTTGTTCATGGCGTTTTACAAAAGGATGTTGAGGCCGATGCGGATATTGGCCAGGTTCAGGCGGAACAGCATCTTCGAGGCTTCGCGGGTGCCGATCACCTTGCCTTCGCTGTCGGTTTGCGTCACTTTCGTGTACTGCACGCCGCCGAGCCCGAAGGAGAGGGTGGTGCATACGTTCGGGAAGACGAAGACCGCACAGCCGGGGTTGAACGAAAATTTAAACTGCCGGTTGTTGCTGTGGGTATATTTGATCTCTTCGTTCGATTTGTAGGAGAAAACCGATTTCCCGGTTTTGTACGACGCTTCCAGTTCGGCGAACAGCCCGAAGTGCCCCTTCGCGTCGATGCCGGCGTAGGAGCGCATGAAGATGCCGAACGACGAAGAGGTGCTGTTGAGGTTGATGTCCGAAAAGGAGATGTTCATGTCGTTGGCTTCCCCGAGGTCCAGTGCGGCGTTGTCGATATGCCCGTCCGTCTTCGAGTAGCCGAAGCGGGCGCCGAAACTGAGGTTGTCCTTGACGAAATAGCTGAACGAGGGGTTGATCGTGAAGATGCTCCCGCTGAAATTCAGGTCGTCGAGGATCAGCATGTAGTCGGTGTCGTCGCTGGTGATCGTCCCGTACGAGACGGTCAACCCGATGGCCACTTCCCGCTTGAATATGAAACGGATACGGTTGATCTCGCGGTCGATCCGCCTGCGCGTGGGCAGGAAGCGTTTCCGGTCGGCGGGGGTGCCTGCCGAGTCGCCGGGCGCTGTATGGGCGAGGGCGAGCGTGTCCGGGAGCTGGCCGGAAAGAAGCGTGCCGCCGCCCGCCAGCAGCGAATCCATGACAGGCGTGTCTATCGCGGCGGCCCGGTGTCCGGTGAAATGGCCCGTAAGGACCGCGGAGTCGGTCGGGGGGGCCTGCGGTGTATCGGTTTGTAATGTCTCTGTCCGTGAAGTGTCGGTTTGCGATGTGTTCGCCGCCGATGTTGCCGCCGATATATCCGGCGACGATATGCCGGTCAGCGGAGTGCCGGCCTGTTGCGGGACGGCTGCCGCCGGAACCGGTTGCTCGTGGCGGGCTTCGTGCTGTCTCCGCGGCGTGGATGCGGCCGCAGACGCAGACGAAAGTGCGGTAACGGTCAGCAGTATAAGGAGTGGGTATATCCGTGTTTTCATCGTGTCTGCCGGGTTAGAGATAGAATGCGACGCCTAAGCCGATGGAGAAGATGTTGACTTTGAAGTTCATCATGCTGGAGCTCCGGGTGCCGACGCTCACCTGGTTGTGCACCTGCCGCACTTTGTTGTAGGTGAAGCCCATCACGCCGACGTTCAGTTCGATGGCCATGTTGTTGGTCGCGAAGGCGACCAGTCCGGGGGTCAGCCCGAGCGAAATGTGCTTCCCGGTTTCGTAGGTGCCCCGTACCGGGGTGTCCGCGGCGAATTTGGCCTGCGAACTGCCCATGCCCAGCTGCATCTCGTTGAACAGCGCGAAGCGTTTGTTCTGCCCCAGCGGGATGTATTGCCGCCAGATCAGCGCCGCCTCGTAGGTGTGCTTGAGCGAGTAGTACGAATCCACTTTCAGGTCGACACCCGTGTCGTCGTCCCCGAGCTGGATGCTGCCGCTGTCGATGCGCAGGTAGGTGCGCGAGTAGGTGAACCGCGCGCCGATGACCATGTTGTTGCGGAAGGCGTAGGCCAGGATCGGCGCGACCTTCAGCGTATGGCCTTCGGAGTTGATCCCTTCGATCACGACGAACGTGTAGTCGTTGTTCGAGTGAGTCGAGAAAGAGGCGTTGATGCCCGCGACCCATTGGCCCTGCGGTACGAAGATGTTGGAGAAACTGGTCAGGCCCCGCTGCTTTTTGAGCGTGCGGACCGAATCGGCCGACAGTTCCGGAAGCGTCTGCTTGTCTTTCTTCTTTTTCTCGCGCAGTTTGGGCGATGTGCCGGAAGAGAGCACTCCGCTCCGGGGCCGGGCGGCCGGTGTTGCCAATGCCGTTGCCGGAGTTGCGGTCGTGGCAGGCGGCATGGTTGTTCCCGTTCCAAGAGCCCCGGCCGTTGCGGTCGTCGCTGCGGCGGGGACGTCGTCGTCGATGTCCGCCGGGACGGGATATTGTCCGGGGACGGAACCCGCCGCCTG
>OGPV01002539.1_pt1 | contig 10592 bp, 10 predicted proteins | sample 1553001 | NCBI WGS metagenome assembly OGPV01 (sample SAMEA2580268, study PRJEB22360) | human gut metagenome | biome: human gut; feature: human-associated habitat; material: faeces | place: Denmark | collected 2008/2010
CGCAGTGGCAGATTTTCGCCACTCCACCGGAAAGCAGCCCACCCAGATTCGACAGGATTCCCCCACCGCTGGAGCCAAGGCTTCCCAGCTTCGAGATGATGCCGGAGATTCCCTCTCCCAGACCGCCCATTTTGGAGGTCAGCCCAGAGATCAGATTGCCAAACTTCGACACGATCTGACCTCCATCTGCACTGCCGATCTTCGACAAGAAATCTCCGATGTTGGACAACAGACCACCGCCGTTCTCTGTACCGAGGACATTGCCAAGGTTCTGCATCGTATTTCCGAGATTTCCGATGGTGTTCTTCATGGAGCCGAGCTTGTCCACTAGACCCGTGACCGTATTGACCGTGTCACCGACCTTGCTGATGCCGTTGCCCAGGCTCTTTAGGAAATCCGAGTTGAAGGTATCGCCAAGACTGCGGATCGCATTTCCAAGAGAACTGGTCTGAGAACTCAGCTCTCCAACGGAATCCTTCATATCCGCAAAGCCCTGCTTCACTTCATCGTTCATGCCGCCGACTGCGGTTTTGATGATACCCTGCAGATCAGTCCAGATCTGCTGGAACTGTGTTTTCAGACCGGAAAGCCCGGACATCAACTGGGACTGGATACCGCTACCCACATCCCTTGCAGCACTACCGATACCGCTCTGACTTTTCTTGATCGTGGTAGCAAAACTGCCGACCACGGAATCCATCCAGTCGCCCAGAGAATCTACCGGGGTCGTGAGGTTGTTGCTCATAGACCCGGCAAGTCCCTGCACGGCTTTCACCACCGACTTGACATTTTTCTTAATGCCGGTCGCCAGCAGCTTCATGAAGTCCGGCATATAGGTATCTGCATCGGACAGAGGTCCTTCATCTGGTACAGAGAAATGCAGCAGACTTCTGACCCTGCTTGCGACATTTTCTGCCGCTGCGATCACGGAACCGGCTGCTGCCCGGACACCTGACGCCATCTGGGAACAGATATCTGCACCCCAGCGATATGCCGAAGAAGCAATCGAACCGAGCGAGTTAAAACTGCTCCTGATACTTGCAACACCGGAAGAAGCCGTGCTGCGCAGGCTGGACATTGCCGAAGACACCGTGGACTTGATGCTGTTGAAGGCAGAGGTCGTGGTAGATTTCAGTGTGTTCCAGCCGCTTGTGACCGTACTGCGAACTGCGGATACAGAGGAAGTTGTAAGACCCTTGATGCTGTTCCATGCAGTCGTGATGACTGTTTTGATACCATTCCAGCTGGTATTTGTCAGGTTTTTCACCGCATTCCATGCGCTGGTCATGGACGTTTTTACAGAAGCGGTCGCAGAGGTGGTAAGGGATTTAATCCCGTTCCACGCTGTGGTAATGACCGTTTTAATTCCGTTCCAGCTGGTCGTTGTCAGCGACTTCACCGCATTCCATGCACTGGTCATGGACGTTTTCACTGCTGCTGTCGCAGAGGTCACATTGGATTTCACCGCCGAGAAGCTGTTCTGGATACTGGACTTGATGGTATTCCATGTGCTGGCGGTACTGGTCGTAATGGAACTCCATGCGGATCTCATCGCGGCACTCACACCTGCCGTTCCGGTTTTCACCGTCTGGCTGATGGCTGCCCAGCTCTTACTGTATGCCTGCTCCACACCCCTCATGGAGTTGGTGATGGAGGTAGACAGCGTGGTGGACAGGTTCTCCGCCGCCGCAGTCACAAGGCTGGTGTTGGTTGTGATACCGTTTGCCAGACCCTGCATGAAGTCCGGCATCCAGCTTTCCATATCTGCCAGAGGTCCTTCATCCGGCACAGAGAAGTGCAGGAAGGAACGGATACGGTCTGCCACTCCCGATACAGCACTTGCCACATCCTGAATCCTCGACTGGATACCGGACACAATGTTGCCGATCATGTCAGAGCCCCACGAGAACGCCTGTCCAGCCAGACCCTTGATAAAGGAAACTGCACTGTTAAAACCGTTCGTGATGGTGGACTTGATACCGGAAATCGTAGAGGAAATCCCAGATTTCATCGAGTTAAAAGCTGTGGTCGCCGCGCTCTTAATGCTGTTACTGAGGGACGATACCGTGGATTTCATGGCATTCCAGCCGGAAGAAACTACCGATTTGATGCCATTTACCACACCGGAGATCTTGCTGCTGATGGCATTCCAGATGGAAGAAACCGTGGACTGGATCGCAGAAAGGACAGTCGAGATGACCGTTTTGATCGCATTCCATGCCGTACTCATCCGGGTCTGGATGCCAGTCAGCAGCGGAGACAGGAACGACACAATGGCGTTCCACACCGTCGTCACTGCAGTCTGGATCGCAGTCAGCACCGTGGAGATAGCTGTCTGAATTGCTGACCAAACTGTAGAGAAAGTCGTCTGCAATCCAGTCAGCATTGGAGTCACGAAGGCAACGATGGCGTTCCAGATGGACGTGATCTTCGTCTGAATTGCGGTCAGTGCTGCGCCGATCAGGATCTGGATCGCCTGCCAGATGGTTTCAAACAGATATTTGAACGCATCCAGCAGAGGTTTCATGGTGTTGTAGATGCCATTCCACACCGAAGTGATAGTCGTGCTGATGGTGTTCATGACCGTAGAGATCGCGGTCGAGATTGCCGTCCACACAGTTGTCACCGTGGCATGGATCGTATTCATCACAGAAAAAACTGCTGTGGAAATGGCAGTCCAGATGGTGCTGAAGGTCGTCTGGATACTCGTAAGGATGGTGGTGAAAAATCCAGACACTGCTGTAAATACAGTCGTTGCTACACTTTGGATAGCGGAAACTGTGTTTGAAAAGAAGCTGCTGATTCCACTCCACACAGTCTCGAAGAAGCTCTTGATACTGCCCCAGACCGTCTGCCAGTCCGTACCAAACAGACCAAGGAACACATCCAGCGCACTCTTCAGAGCAGTAAGGGTCGTGGAGAAAATGGACTTCACGCCATCCAAGATGCTGGAAAAGATACCCTTTACCGCTTCCCATGCGCCGCTCCAGTTGCCGGAGAACACATTGGAAAAGACATCGAACAGACCAAGTAGCGTATCCAGAACAACGCCAAGGATGGTGGCAATATTCTGGAAAGCTCCCTCAAACAGCGGTGCAAGCACCTGACAGAAGCCATCCCAGACAGCTTTCAGTACCTCGGTGACATCCTTGAAGTCAAAGCCCAGCCCGTTGATCCGCTGTGTCAGCTGATCGCAGAAGCCTTTCACCTTGGAAACGATGTCGTTCCAGATGCCGGTAATGGCAGTACGGAACTCCTTGTTCGTATTCCAAAGGTTCATGAACGCCGCCACCAGTGTGCCGATGACCGCCACCACTGCTACGACCGGCCCGGACAGACCACCCAGAACCACACCCAGCTTGCTGAACACACCGCTGGCACTGCCCACATGGGTGATAAGAAGCCGGACACCCTTTGCAAGAGAACTGAATCCCCGCATCGCTGTGCCGACGGTCGATATGGTCTTGCCAAGCACAATAAGCAGCGGACCGATGGATGCCGCCAGAAGCCCGATCTTGATGACCGATTCCCTGGTACTTTCATCCATACTGTTGAGCTTATCCACGAACTGCTGCACGGCCGACACGATCTTACGGATGGTCGGCATCAGGATATCGCCAAAAGAAATAGCCAGCTCCTCCAGCTGAGATTTCAGGATGGTGAGCTGACCATTTAAATTGTCCTGCATGGTCTCTGCCATGCTCTCAGATGCGCCATCGCAGTTTTCAATGGCACCACTTAATTTATCAATATCCGACTGGCTGGCGTTCATCAGGGCAAGGAAGCCGGACATCGCATTCTTGCCGACCAGTGCTTCCGCATTGGCGGCCTTCTCAGATTCCGACAGCCCGGAGAATGCCACACGACAGTCCGCAAGGATATCGTTCAGGCTTCTCATGCTGCCATCTGCGTTGCTGGTCGCAATCGTAACCTCACCGATGTTTTTACCGACAAAGGTCACTTCACCGGAAAGGTTGTTCATGATGGTACGAAGGGAAGTACCAGCCTGTGAAGCCTTGATACCACTGTTTGCCATAAGTCCGATGGCTTCTGCGGTATCCTCTGCCGAGAACCCCAGCGCACCGGCAATAGGCGCACAGTACTTGAACGTCTCGCCCATCATGGAGACGTTGGTGTTCGCATTGGAGGAAGCGGCTGCGAGGATATCGGCAAAATGCCCAGAATCCGCAGCGGATAAGCCGAACGCGGTAAGGGCATCGGTAACAATGTCTGAAGTCGTAGCGAGGTCTTCACCCGAAGCGGCCGCGAGGTTCATGATGCCCTCGATGCCGTTCAGCATGTCAGAAGTCTTCCATCCGGCCATGGCCATGTATTCCATCGCCGAAGCTGCCTCGGATGCAGAGAACTTGGTCTTTGCACCCATCTCACGGGCTTTCGCACGGAGCTGGTCAAAGTCATCCCCGGTCGCACCGGAAATGGCAGAGACCTTACTCATCTCGGAATCGAACTCTGCTGCCGTCTTCACTGCGGCAGTGCCAAGACCCGTCACAGCGGCAGTCCGGAAGGAACTTCTTGCCTACATTCTCCACAGAAGATCCGATGTTCTGGAGCTTTTCTCCGGCTTCATCGATCCTGGCAAGAGTCGCATTGGTGGTCGCCGCCTAGTCCTGTAAAGACCGCAGATTCTGTTCGGTCTCCACGATCTCACGCTGGAGGGCATCATACTGCTGCTGGGTGATCTCACCATTGGCAAGCTGCTCATTGGCCTGCTGTGCGGCAGTCTTCAGAGTTGCCAGTTTTTCCTTGGTAGCTTCAATGGCATCCTTCAGCATCTTCTGCTTCTGGACGACCAGTTCTGTATTGGAGGGGTCCAGTTTCAGGAGTTTGTTGACATCCTTCAGTCCGGACTGCGTCCCCTTGATTGACTTGTTTACACTTTCCAGTGCTTTGGAGAGCTTCGTGGTATCGCCGCCGATCTCAACGGTGATGCCCTGGATTCTGGATGCCATGCGGATGACCACCTCCTCGTTTTGGGCATAAGAAAAGCCCATCTGCGTAAAACAGACAGGCAAATACTGTGTATCAATTCAAATTGTTCAGCATATAATAATCACGAAGCAACGTTGCGGTTTTTCTCTTCAAAGTCTTGACTTTTTAGATGCAAACTGCTATACTATGCTTCAGTGATCAGGTTTCAGATACTCGCGAGGACTGAGACCGGGGGGAGGACCTGTTGGCCCTCCTCTTTTCTTTTTATCACGAGTTTACCGAATGTGAGGCAAAGGAGATGCCTAATCAATTACAGAATGATCGCTTTAGAACATACGATCAGCAAATAGATATTCTTAAGAATCAAAAGGGACTCATTATTTCTGATGAAAACATCACCAAGGAATCTTTAATTAACATCGGCTATTTTTCCCTTATTGGTGGTTATAAATATCCATTTAAGAACCCCATGACTCGGAAATACATTAATACTACTTTTGAGGATATCTATGCTCTCTATAAGTTTGACAGAGAACTCCGAGAACTTACTTTTAAATACCTGTGCGAAGTAGAAATGAAAATTCGTCAGGTTATTTCCTATTGTTTTTGTCAGCATCACGGGGATAGTCAAACTCACTACATATCAACTGCAAGCTACCGTTCTGAGCCGAAATATGCTCGCGATATCGCAGTGTTAACGAATATTCTCAGTAAAATAGCCAATCGAGATACAGATCATTCGTATCTCGTCCATCAGCGAAATGCACATCAAAATGTTCCGCTTTGGGTTGCTGTGAATGCATTGACTTTTGGGCAAATATCTAAAATGTATTCGCTTTTGCCCTTCTCCCTGCAAAGTGCCGTTGCCCAAGAATATCCTCATGTAAACGAAAAGGAACTGGAACAGTTCTTAAGATGTTTAACCTTTTACAGAAACGTATGCGCACACAATGAGTGTCTCTATTGTTTCTCTTCTCGCCGTGATATTCCGGACACCAATCTTCATCGCAAACTCAATATTCCCAAAACTGGAACACAGTACACTCAGGGAAAACGAGATTATTTCGCTTTAGTTATAGCCTTCCGCTATCTTCTCTCTGACGATAGCTTTAAGAAATTCAAAAAAAGCCTTGTTAGCCTCATTCGCACATATCAAAAAGAAAGTTCCCGACTCACGCAGCAGCAACTGTATGATAAGCTTGGCTTTCCAAGTAATTGGATGAAACTGACTCAATACAAACGATAAAGACTTTCCCGCCCAGTCATCAACGGCTGAGCGGGATTTTTCTTTACGCTCACTCGATGAACGTGCTTATTTCATTTGCGATATAAGCACGTTCGTCTGTTTTTGTCTTAGAACCGGTCAAAGTCCTCCTGCGATGCCAGCTCTTTGTACGGATAGTCGTCATTCTGCCGCTCCGTGAACATATCATTGACCAACCCGATGGTCAGCAGGTCGAGGTCGGCGATGCTGATACCGAGCTGTACACAGCGCAGCAGAAAGAGCGGGGTGGTCATTTCCCGCTCACTTTTGCGAGGTTTTTTCTGGATTCCACCTCGGTCTGCACGTTCAGACCCCACAGTTCGATCAGCTGGGGCAGGATCTGGTAGATGGAGAAGGTGTTGAACTGGTCCAGAAACTCCTCCGGGCTGTCCGGCACCTTTGCCGGGTCCGCATGACGAGCCATCAGCCATGCCAGGTCCTCGAACATCTCCAGACTGAACAGGTCGAGGTTGGAATTGTCCTCATCATTCTCTCCCACGCTCTTTTCCAGCTGACGCAGGTCTTTGTAGATATCACGGCCGAACTTGATGCGGTACAGGCGAGGCACAGCGGCACTTGCCTTAAAGGTGACTTCCTTGCCATCGATCTCGATTTTCTTTGTAACTGCCATAATCGTAATCCTCCATAAATTTCATGTAAAATTGGCAGAGCCGAAGCCCTGCCGTATATCGTGTTTCTTACTCTGCCGGGTCAATGCTGACCAGTGCATTACCGCCGCTCACAGTAGGCAGCTTTCCATCCCATTTCTGAACCTTCTGGTAATCGATCAGCGTATCGGACAGGCTTTCTGCCAGTTTGCGGTTTGCCTCTGCCTGTGCGTCTGCAGCAATAGAAGTCTTCTGAGCTTCCGCCTCTGCATTGGTGATTGCCACCTGCTTATCCGCTTCTGCCTTGGCAATGGCAGCTTCATTCTCAATCTTCTGCTTATCCGCGTTCTGCTGTGCAATGGACTTCTGTTGGATGGCTTCGTTATAGGCATCCTCGAAATTCATGTCGTTGATGACGACCTTGTTTACGAACACAACGTCCTCACCATATTTCTGCACAAGGGACTCTGCCAGCTTCTGCTGTGCCAGAGGCTCGATCTTGGTGCGGTTGGTTACCTCATTGGGGCCAAGTTCAGCCATTGCAGACTTGATTGCCGATGCCACCAGTTCGTCACCGACCAGATTCTTGATGTCGGACACATTCGCATACAGCCATGCACTCTTCTCAGGAAGCACCTGATAGGTCACGATGACATCAGCAGCATACACAGGGGTCTTGTCAGAGGCTTCGCCCCAGACCTGTGCTTCGATATGCTTATCCTGCTGCTTGTTGTTGACCTTGTGGATGCTCTGCACAAAAGGAATGCAGAAGTTGAGCTTGCCGCTCTGGATGGTGGTCTCCTGGATCTGACCGAAACTGGTCTTCACGCCGGTGTAGCCGGTGGGGATGATGTGGAACGAGCAGACAGCCAGTACCAGAATGATGATTGCTGCGAACAAAGGAAAAATTTTCTTCATAATCGTATACCTCTTTATAATAATGTAAGCAGAGCCGAAGCCCTGCGGTGTGTGTCGGTCACTTAACCCTGCGGCTCCTCAGTGTGACTGGTGTCTTCGGTGTCCACAGCTTCTGCCTGCGGCTCGTAGACCGCATCGTACCATTTGTTATAGACATCATCGGTGGTGTTGGTGCCGGTCTTTGCCTTGACATAACCGTTTGCCAGAGGGGTTGCCTGCAAGTTCAGGGTGTCCGTCTTGACTTCCTTGCTGTCCTCATTGGTCTCACCCTCGATGGACGGACGACTTGCCACACAGTTGTACAGCACATGACGGATGTGGCGCTGGTCGCCATCAAACTCGAACAGGAATGCGAAATGCTCCAGTTCCACATTGGCGTTTTCCGCAAGCACACCGTTGCCATCCAGCTCCTCGTGCATGATGTCCGTGAGGAAGCTCTCCGGGATCAGCGCGATCTCCAGATCACCCTCGTAGCCGGAGTTGTTATTCACGACATAGTAGGCGATATTGTCCGCATAAAACGGCTCGATCTCGCCATTGGCATCCATAGAAAGACTGACTGCACCGGGGATGCGGACCGGCTTTGCATAAGTGACACTGCCATCTTCGTCAAAGGTCGCCTTTGCATAGTGGCAGTTTTTCAGGCCAAATTTGACCTTATTGCTTTGCTTCGACATAGGTTATTCCTCCTATCGCCCTGCGGCCGGCTTATACGGTCAGCTCATACAGGACTTCATACATCTTTTCGGTTTCAATCCAGACCTCGCTTTTCTCATAATAGAGTTCATGCAAAGTCAGGACTTCTTCAATAGTCGCTTCCATATCCGGGTCTTTGTAATCGGTGTACACCTCAATGTCCAGCCGGTTGAAGTGGTGATACACAAGGTTATCCGCACCGAAATTCTCGGCTTTCGGATACAGGAAGCAGATAAACGGTGGATCAGGGCTCTCCCCTTCTGCGAAATGGTCATACGCATAAGGAAGCCCCATCTCCTCCACCAGAGCTTTTACTTCTTCGTGGGTCATTGGTTTCTCCTTACTTTAGTGCCTTTTCGATGAGGGACTGGAGCTGCTCGATACCTGCTTGTTCAGCCGGGGCAATATGCGGTCTTCCTGCCACACGACCGCCGCCGCGCTTGGCATGTCCCTTTTCCAACAGATGTGCCAGCTGGTAGCGGTTCTTGGAATGCACCACCATCTGAAGGCTCTGGCTGGATTCGGACTGTTTGGTCGCCACCCAGCTTCCCTTGTACGCGCCCGTCCTGGACGGTGCATTGGCGGAGATCTGGTCTTTGACCGTTTTGGCAGATTTGCGGACTGCCTTCTTGACTTCGGTGGAGGCAAGGGTCGCATATTCTTTTAATCCCTCGTTGATGGCATCTGCCATCTCATCAATGCTGACGGTTCTGTTCATCCGGCTGCCTCCTTTCCAGTCTGCAATGAATCTTCAGGATCTTCTTCTGATAGTTCATCGGATCAACAGATTCGATATTGTAGAGCTGCTCCCGGAAGCGGATGCGGAAACCAGTGGAAGTTAATCCTCTGGTCTCACTGCACCAGCGAACCGTGAACACCACGCTCTTCTGTTCGGCTGTGACCTCACCCTCTTCTTCCTGCGCCTGATAGGTCGAAGCGTAGGCAAAGCAGGTGAAGTATTCCTCCCATGTGTTCCGATGGTTTCCGACCTTATCGGTCACGACCGTGCTTTTCTCGATCGTGATCCGCTCATTCAGTTTCTCAATCATCAGAACACCCCCTCCCTCACAGCAAACAGAATGGAACGAAGCGTCAGCATCAGCTGCTTATGGTCAGCTTCGTCCCGGTGCTCATAGAGATACCCCAGTGCATACAGAATCGCCACACGGCAGGTGCTGCGCAGGGCTTCCAGTTCCCTTGTGGGCTGTACTCCGTTCTCGGTATCCCGGTCAGCGGCATTGACTGCCTCCCACTGGTCTTCCGATAGACGGCCCACGTCCTTGCACATCTGCTCCGCAGAAGATAAAAGGATGCCGATCAGGGCATCCTCATCACTGCTGTCTACGCGGAGATAGGTCTTCGCTTCGTAAAGCGGGATCAGTGCCATAACCGGCTCCTCCTTTCCTGGCTTTCTTAGCCCTGCGGTGCCATCTGCAGAAGCTGTACGGCTTCAGGCAGGATCAGCTTGCCATCCACACGCTGGGTGGTCAGGAAACCAACCTGATCAGTACGGGCATACAGCTCGTTCAGACGGCGGAAGGTACGGTTCTGGCGGTCAGCCACCCAGTAGTAGCTGTAATCGCCAAAGGCCATGACCTTGCTGCCGCCTTTGATCTCCGGCATGAAGGCGGAAGTCTTCAGCGGACGGTTCAGCAGGGTATCAGGCTTGCCGATCTCCAGACCCGGCTTCCAGATATAGTTGCCGTTGTTGTCCTTAATGGTCATCAGCTGCAGCACCAGGGCTTCGTTGCAGAGGAACTGTGCCTTCTTGCGGTACGGGGCCTTCAGTGCATAGTAGAGCTTGAAAATCTCATCGAAGGTAACGGCATCCTTCTGGGCAGCGGTCACGCCGACCTTGGCACCGCCAGTCTCAGCCAGCAGACCCAGAGGCTTGCCCACACCGTCACCGGTGATAAAGGCGCGCTCCTCTGCGTTGCCCATACGCACACCGAAACGGCGGGCAATATAGGTGGCGAGGTCGAAAGCGGAGTCGTTCAGCAGCTCATTGGAGATCTTGATCATAGTGCCCAGCTTGTACGCAGACAGCATGGTCTGGCCGAAGGTGGTATCGCTCTCCGGGATCTCCTCGCCCTCATCGATCCAGCTTGCCTCACCGGTATCCTCTGCGATAGGAATCTTGCGGGTGCCGGAGCTGG
>OGPV01002548.1_pt1 | contig 10567 bp, 8 predicted proteins | sample 1553001 | NCBI WGS metagenome assembly OGPV01 (sample SAMEA2580268, study PRJEB22360) | human gut metagenome | biome: human gut; feature: human-associated habitat; material: faeces | place: Denmark | collected 2008/2010
ATGCGGACCGCCGATGCCCTCGCCGGCCTTTCCCTTGAAGAAGTAAGGGTTGGAAGGGCTCAGCACCAAGCGGCGGGTATTCTGGTAAATCGGGTCGTTCACGTCCACGCACCCCAAGAACGGCAAGGCCAGCAAGCTCGGAACGTTAGCGTCGTCCATGAAGACACGGCTGCCGTAACCATCTACCCCGAAGGCGTACACCTTACCGAATTCCGGATGCTCCACGATGGCATATTTCTTCACGGCCTCCTCTACCTCACCCGCCAACGCCTCGCAACGACCGGCCAAGTCCGTGTTATTTCTTACGGCACGAAGAATCTCAGCCACCTGACGAAGCGAGGTGATAGCGAACAAGTTCGATGGCACCAAGAAGCCAAACAGCGTAGCGTCGTCGGAAGGACGGAAAGAGGAGACGATCAGGCCCACCGGATTCACCGGGCTACCCCAACCATCGTTCAAGAGGGTATCGCCTTGGCGGTCCGTCACACGGGAGAAACGGTACGGCCCGAGGCTGTCCTTGCGCTGTTGCTCACGGAAAGTACGGTAAACGGCCTCCATCGCCTGCTCCCATTTGCTGTCGAATACGGAGGTATCGCCTACTTCCTTCCAATAATGATACGCCAAGCGGATCGGGTAGCAAAGCGAGTCGATCTCCCATTTACGCTCGTGAAGCTCTTTCTTCATCTCCGTGCGGTCGCTCTCCCACTCGCTCCCGGTAGGGCCTTCGTTGAAGCCATTAGCGTAGGGATCGATCAGGATGCAGGCGGTCTGGCGATTGATAGCACCAACCAGCATCTGCCGCAAGTCCTTATCCTTCTTCGCCAAGGTGACGAAGGGGTAAACCTGCGCCGAGGAGTCACGCAACCACATGGCGTGAATATCTCCGGTGATCACGAACGTATCCGGCTTGCCGTCTACCATCTTGAACTCACAGGTCGTGTCCAAGGTATTCGGGTAGCAGTTCTCGAACATCCAAGCCAGTTTCGGGTCCTTGATACGGGCCTTGGAAGCCTTCAGTTGCTCCTCTACCGCCTTGGAGGTAAACTTACGGGCCTCGGGAGCCGGGCGCTTGCTGGCGTAATCGCCGGTCACCTTAGAGGCGATCGTGCTAAAACTCTTTTTATTGTCGGGCGTACTCACGGCGGAGTATACCTTCTCGCCAACCAACAGGCCGGCCAAGGAAATAGATCCTGTTTTCAGGAAATTACGTCTTGTAGTCATTTATATAGTTTTTATGGTATTATATTCCAGTGGCAAAGTTAAGAAAAAAAATAAAGGCTCCCAATCCTTTTCGGACCGGAGCCTTCGCCAACTCAATAATTCCTTAAATTAGCCTAAATACGATTTGAGGAGCTTGCTACGAGTTCCTTGTCTTAATCTTCTGATTGCTTTTTCCTTGATCTGGCGGACACGCTCTCTAGTGAGGCCAAATTTGTCGCCAATCTCTTCCAATGTCATTTCCTGACAGCCAATACCGAAAAACATCTTGATAATCTCACATTCTCTTTCGGTCAGTGTAGCAAGCGCTCGATCAATTTCCTTAGCCAATGACTCGTTCATTAACGACCGGTCCGCGATAGGAGCGTCATCGTTCACAAGCACATCCAAAAGGCTGTTGTCTTCGCCTTCCACGAACGGGGCATCCACGGAAATATGACGTCCGGACACCTTCAAGGTATCGGAAATCTTATCCACCGGGATATCCAACTCATCAGCAAGTTCCTCTGGAGACGGTCTACGCTCGTTTTCCTGCTCGAACTTGGAGAAGGCCTTGCTGATCTTGTTCAGCGAGCCTACTTGGTTCAACGGAAGACGCACGATTCTTGACTGCTCTGCCAAAGCTTGCAGAATAGATTGGCGAATCCACCATACAGCATAGGAAATAAACTTGAAACCTCTCGTCTCATCGAATTTCTCAGCAGCCTTGATCAAGCCTAAGTTACCCTCATTAATAAGGTCGGGCAAACTCAAACCTTGGTTCTGATATTGCTTAGCCACAGAAACGACGAAACGGAGATTCGCACGGGTCAATTTCTCTAACGCCCTACGGTCTCCTCTTTTGATAGCCTGTGCCAATTCCACTTCCTCTTCTACCGTGATAAGATCTTCTCGACCAATCTCTTGAAGATATTTATCCAGCGAAGCGCTTTCGCGGTTGGTAATGGACTTTGTGATCTTTAATTGTCTCATTCAATTTGTTTAATTGAGAATACGGGGTGCAAAGATAACCATTTTTGTTGAAAGAATTGGCTGGATGCACCCCACATCCAGCCAATTAAAAACCTTTAACAATCTTTTCACACCTATAAGACTACAGTCCTTGTTTATCTTATTCGGCAAGATCTATCGCATAGTACTTCGTACGTCCGTTCGGGTAGAAGCCTTTAATGAAGAGGCCTTGATCTTCCGTACGTCCTTGAAGTATGCTTTCCACAATCTTTTCCAAGTCTTCCGGAGCAGAGATCTTCTGGTTGTTTACAATCATGATAATGAAGCCTTTCTTTATACCGGCGTCTTTCAGCTTGCCGCTGGTCAGACCGGTGACCTCGATACCATAACTTACACCTAACTTACGTTTCTGCTCGTCGTTCAAAGCCTTGAACGCTGCGCCCATAACCTCTGCGCTGTCGCCACCCTTCACGACCTTGGTGCTACCTTGCGCATTACGGAGTTCTACCGTGAATTTCTTCGTGCTACCGTTGCGGTTGATCGTCAACTCTACCTTGTCGCCCGGACGGTATTTGCTGATCTGCTCTTGCAAAGCGCTAGACGATTTGATCTTCACGCCGTTCACGGCTACAATCACGTCACCCTTCTCGATTCCGGCTTCCTTAGCGGAGCTGCGCTCGGCGAAACCACCTACGTAAGCGCCCTCGAATACTTTCACTTTCTCTTTCTCAGCGTCGGGCACGTATTGCGGGTCTTGTATCAATACGCCTAATACGGCACGCTGCACGGTTCCGAATTGCTTCAAGTCGTTAGCCACCTTGCCGGCGATGCTGATGGGCACGGCGAAAGAGTATCCGGCGAAGTTACCGGTCTCGGAGTAGATAGCGGTATTGATACCGACTAACTCGCCTTTCGTGTTCACTAGTGCCCCACCACTGTTACCCGGGTTCACGGCGGCGTCTGTCTGTATAAACGACTCGATCTTGCTACGATCCTTGCCACCGGCGCCGATGTTGCCACGGCTCTTAGCGCTCACGATACCTGCTGTAACGGTAGAGGTCAAGTTAAACGGGTTACCTACCGCCAACACCCACTCACCTACTTTCAACTTCTCAGAATCACCAAAGGGGATCGTAGGTAAGTCGGTTGCCTCAATCTTGATCAAGGCGATATCTGTTGTCGGATCAGCCCCTATAATCTTTGCCGGGAATTTCCGGTTATCGTTTAAGGTAACCTCCAGCTCGTCGGCTCCGTCGATCACGTGGTTGTTCGTGATGATATACCCATCCGTAGAGATAATGACACCCGAGCCAGCGCCCACACGAGGTTGCTGTTGCGGACGTTGGAACCCTCCACGGCCACCGAAGCCGAAGAAATACTCGAACGGGTCCATATACTGCTGACCGCCGTCCCCGTTAGAGGCTTGCGCGTTAGCCGTGGCCTTGATATGGACAACCCCGTGGATGGCGCTCTCGGCGGCCGTAGTGAAATCGATATTCTCGGCGGCCACGGTTCCATAATTCGTCAATCGGTACGGTTGCTTGAAGGTATTCTCAACTCCGGAGGCCAACTCCGCCGGACGTTGATTCTTATTCATCAGGTAAGTACTCGTTCCGATCGCGGCACCAGAACTAATGGCTGCTATCAGAGCAACACCAAGCACATTCTTCCAGATATTTTTCATACTTTTCTTATTTAATTAAACACTTAAATTTAACAGTTTCTTTACGGCAAAGAAAACTCAAAAATTGTGCGGATATTCCATTTCCATCGTATTTTTTATCACTTTTAACGAGGCATCACAGGGGCTTAACCGCACTTAACAGTACTGTGTATTGCAAAGTACCTTTTTAACAATTAAACAGCAGACGAATTGACAGTTGACACGCGATAACTGACAGTCGGCAATCGATAAATGACAGTCGGTTACTGGCAATCTAGAATCTCTGTTCGTATAAAAAACACCTAGGAGACAGAATATGTTTACGGCTGAAAAAGAAAATGTTATCCTATCTCTCCTATGCGTCTACAAAATAATTGTCAACCGCCGACCGTCAACTGTCAACTAAAATACCTATCTTTGTCCTATCGCAGTCTGCTGGTCTGTCGCTCACCTTCGGGTGTGAGGAAAGTCCGGGCAACACAGAGCACCATACTTCTTAACGGGAAGCTGTCCGTGAGGGTAGAGTAACGTAACAGAGAATAACCGCCGGACTCGTCCGGTAAGGGTGAAAAGGTGAGGTAAGAGCTCACCGGGTCCCGTAGCGATACGGGATGCCGTACGTCTTATGGGTTGTAAGGTCATGTATACCGGCGCATGTAGGATGGCTCGTCCGATGCCGGGGGGTAGACCGCTAAAGCTTACCGGCGACGGTAAGACAAGATAAATGGCAGGCGCCTCTTTCCAAAGAGGTACAGGACCCGGCTTATAGGCAGACTGCTTTTTTTATTTGCCAATTAAATCATGTGCCGATATGCCCAAAAACAAGCCACGGGAAGAAAAGAAACCTATTGGAGAACGGATCAGCGCATTATTAGCACGAACCATCCGTTTCGTTACCTACGACATTTGGCGGATTACCGAGAATGAAGTTAGTGGGCTGAAGGAGATTTATATCAATATCATCAAGACGGTCATACTCGCCGTGCGGGGTTTCCAGAGCGAGAACCTGCAAACCAAGGCGTCGGCGCTTACCTACAGCACCTTGTTATCTATCGTACCTTTGCTGGCCGTATTATTAGGTATAGCTAAGGGCTTCGGTTTCCAAGGGACGGTACGGCAGGAGTTGTTCGATTATTTCCCCGGGCACGAGATGGAGCTGAACAAGGCGTTCGAGTTCGTGGAGAGCTATCTGGCGCAGGCGCAGGGGGGAGTGATCATCGGGGTCGGTTTGATTTTATTGTTTTATACGGTGATCAACTTGATCTCGTCCGTGGAGGATACGTTCAACGACATCTGGCAGATCCAGAAATCCCGTCCGTGGTACCGGAAGATATCCGATTATCTGGCCTTATTCCTCGTGCTGCCGGTGCTGATGACGGCATCCAGCGGTTTGTCCATCTTCATGTCTACCTTGCAGAACTCGTTCTTGGGGCAATACTTGTTTTTTACGCCACTCGTAGAGCTGTTCTTGCATATAGCGCCTTATATTATCACGACATTGGCTTTCACGGGGCTGTACGTCTCCCTGCCGAATACGAAAGTAAGGTTCGTGAACGGGTTGGTGGCAGGCTTTATCGCTGGTTGCGCCTTCCAGTTGTTCCAATTTATTTATATCAGTGGGCAGATTTGGGTGAGCAAGTACAACGCTATTTACGGTAGTTTTGCCGCACTGCCTTTGTTGTTGCTTTGGTTGCAGCTTTCTTGGTTGATTTGCTTGTTTGGCGCAGAGCTGTCGTACGCCTCCCAGAACGTGAAGAAATTCAGCTTTGAGAGGGACAGCAAAAGTATCAGCCGCCGGTACAAGGATTTCTTGACCTTGCTGATCGCCTCGCTGATCGTCAAACGGTTCGTGAAAGGCGAGAAACCCTATACGGCCGACGAGCTATCCGACGCTTACCGCATCCCTATCCGCATAACGACACAGATCTTATACCTGCTCACGGAGTTGAACATCATCATCGAGGTGAACTACGGGAATGACGACCGTGTGGCATACTACCAGCCGGCGATCGATGTCAATAAGATCACGGTCAGCTACCTGCTGACCCGCATGGACGAGTATGGCTCCGAGAACTTTAAGATTGACACGAGCAAGCTTTTCAGCAAGGAATGGAAAGCCCTGCTGAAGACACGTGAGGATATGATAAAGGCAAACGACAATATCCTGCTGAAAGACCTATAGGGAATTGAAAATTGAGAATTGAGAATTGAGAATTAATACAGGAAATAGGGATTTGACGAGTGGGGCGGTATGGAAGGTGATCCTGCGTTTCGCTTTCCCTTTGCTGATCGGCAATCTGCTGCAACAACTCTATAACGTGACCGACAGCGTCATCGTCGGGCAGTTTCTGGGGAAAGAGTCGCTGGCGGCGGTATCGGCTTCCTTCTTCATCTATTACTTTATTATCTCGCTGGTGATCGGTATCGGGAGCGGTACGTCGGTGGTGATCTCACAGTTTTTCGGGGCGAAGGAGTTCGATAAGGTGCAGAAGGCCTTCTCCTCTTTCTTTATCTTCATGTTGGTCGCAGGGGTATTGCTGTCCATAGCGGGAATTATTTTTGCCGAGCCGATGTTCAGGCTGACGAACACACCGGAGGACGTGATCCCGCAGGCGGTCGCTTATTTTAGGATTTATGTAGGGGGTACGTTCTTGTTTGTCACTTTCAATAGCATTATCTCCATATTGCGGGGTGTCGGGGAGTCCGTGCGCCCCATGCTGTTTATCCTGCTTACCACGATTTTGAATATAGCCTTGGATTTACTCTTCATTGTCGTTTTCAAATGGGGGATCGAAGGGGCGGCACGGGCTACGGTGATCGCCCAAGGGATCGGCATGTGCGTGGCCCTAGGCTACGTGAACAACACCCATCCCCTGCTCTCTATCAAGAAACAGGATTTATTGTTCGATATGGGACTGTTCAAGGAAGGGCTCCGCATCGGGCTTCCCTCCAGCGTACAGCAATGTGCCATCTCGCTAGGATTGATTGCCTTACTGGGGATCGTGAACAGTTTCGGCACGGATACGCTCACCGCTTACGGGGCAGCGGGAAAGATCGACACGATCATCATCCAAGCGGTATTGACCCTCTCTGGGGCGCTAGCTGCTTTCTGCGGGCAAAACATCGGAGCTGGGCACTTGGACCGGGTACGTGACGGGGTACGATTCGCCATGCTTGTCAACCTATTGCTGGGTCTAGCAACCTTCACGGCCATCTATTTCTTCGGGGACAAGATGATGCTGGCTTTCACCAAGGACCCGGAGGTGATCCGGATTGGCAAGGAATATTTATTGATCATGGGAGGATTCTTTATCGTACACGGCGGCTTGAACGTCTTCAACGGGGCATTACGGGGAGCTGGCGATACCCTGTTCCCAATGGCAGTAAGCATCACTTGTCTTTGGCTGATACGCATTCCCCTCGCCTATTGGTTTAGCTCTATCTGGGGACGGAGCGGTATCTGGTGGGCCATCGGCGCCAGCCTTTGCATCGGGCTTACAATCACCTATATCTATTATAAATTGGGATTCTGGAAGAACAAAGGGCCTTTACGGAAGAAATAAGCATAGCTTATTATTCGTTTCCATCGGGGTCGCATCGCCCGATCGCTTGATTGAATAGAGAAAAAGTCCTCAAGTCAATGACTTGAGGACTTTTTAGTTGCGGAGGCAAGACTCGAACTTACGACCTTTGGGTTATGAGCCCAACGAGCTACCACTGCTCCACTCCGCGATATAGTCGCTATCATTTCTTGATTGCGAGTGCAAAGGTATATATTACATTCCAAACTTCCAAACATTTTCAAGAAATATTTTCAATTTGTTTGCGTACACCCTTCGCTATCGGGCAGTGAAGCCTTGTTAAGCAGCAATTTGACACTAGAAATTCTCGATCGTATCAAAACCGAATGGTTCATATAAATGCAGACGGTTTCTCAACGATTGTATCTCCGCCTGCAAATTCCGCATCCGGTCCAGCATATGATGAATGGCCTCGATTCCCTCGATGTTAATAGACAAGTCGTAATACATACGTGTGTATTGTTCCAGATCACGGAGCTGGGAAGAGAAGAGATACCTCTCTCCATCCGTGATATTAATGTCTATCAAACCTCCCTCTTCCAGCAAAATGATGAACGAAGGGTCTATATGGCATTTCTGGCAGTATTCACTGACAATAACTAAATCTGTTTGCATAATACACCTGTTTTTAATTTAGACTTTGTATTTCCCGGAACAAATCCTTCTGTTTCTCCGTCAAGTTGGTCGGCACCTCGATCGAGTACGTGACAATCAAGTCACCAAACTGCCCCTCCTTCTTGTAAACAGGGAATCCCTTACCTTTCAACCGGACTTTCGTATTGTTTTGCGTGCCCGGTTTTACTTTCAGTTTCACCTTGCTATCCAAGGTATCGATAATCTGCTCGCCACCCAAGACCGCCGTATAGAGGTTCAAGGGGACGGTCAGGTACAGATCGTCTCCCACCCGTTTGAAACGGCTGTCGTCCGGAATAATGAACGTGATGTACAAATCACCGGCAGGTCCTCCATTCATGCCCGGCCCGCCTTGGCCTTTCAGCTTAATGGTTTGCCCGTTGGCTACGCCGGCGGGAACCGTGATACGCAGGTTCTTGCCGTTCACGGTGATCACCTGCTTATGTGTCTTGGCCGCATCCATCAAGGATAAGTGCAATTCGGCCGTGTAATCCTGTCCACGGAACCCATGATTAGAATGGCCACCGCCACCCCGGCGGGAACCAAACATAGACTCAAAGAAATCCGAGAACTCTCCATCATCGCCGGAGGAGGACCAATACGTACCTCCGCCGTTCGAGAAGCCACCGCCAAAGCCGCCACCTTGCTGGCCATACTGCTTCCGTTGAGCCTCGAACTCATCCGCATGTTTCCAATTCTCCCCGTACTGGTCGTATTTCTTACGCTTTTCCGGATCGCTAAGCACCTCGTTCGCCTCATTGATCTCCTGAAACTTACGATGGGCGTCGGGATCGTTCGGATTCAAGTCAGGGTGATATTGCCGAGCCAACTTCTTATAGGCTTTCTTGATATCATCCTGAGAAGCGTCCTTGTTCACCCCCAAAATCTTGTAATAATCGATATAGGCCATAATCTGATATGTTTAGTCTATTTTTCTCATATAATTATATAACAATAAACATACCAAGGATAGTTTTGGTTAGTGAAAATTTACTTAAAACGTTTTTAATCGTACACGCACGGAATTAAGATTGTCCGTAGATAGAAAAGGCTCTAGCCGGGATCATCAGATACCGCTAAAGCCTTTTATGGATAGGAAATTCTTCGAACCTTATTTAAACTGCATCATCTTGCTGATATACTTCCCGACAATATCGAACTCTAGGTTCACTACCGTACCTTTCTCGATCTGGCAAAAGTTCGTGTTATCGTGCGTATAAGGGATGATAGCGACTTGGAAACTGTTTTGCTGGGAGTTGCATACCGTCAGACTGACGCCGTTCACGCAAACGGAGCCTTTCTCCACGGTCATATACCCCTGCTGGGCCATCTCCTTATCAAAAGCGTACTCGAACGTATAGTACCAGCTGCCGTCCGCCTCCTTCACCTCCGCACAAACGGCAGTCTGGTCCACGTGCCCCTGTACGATATGCCCGTCCAGACGGCCGTTCATCAACATGCTACGCTCCAAGTTCACCTTATCGCCCACTTTCAGGTTCCCGAGGTTCGAACGTTCCAAGGTCTCCTTGATAGCGGTAACCGTATACGTATCTTCCGTCATGCTTACCACCGTAAGGCAAACGCCGTTGTGAGCCACGCTCTGATCTATTTTCAGCTCATTCACGAATGAGCACTTCATCGTCAGATGAAGGTTTCCTTTATCGGATTGGAGGGCTACTACCTGAGCCGCTTCTTCTACAATACCTGAGAACATAATCAAATCGTTTTTAGTTTGTACTCCCAAAACTGTTATTTATTCATGGGCAAAGATAACGCCTTTGAGGTAATAAGCCCGATAAAAAGGAAGTTATTAAATGTTTTTAATTTACGATATTATTTATCGTCCAAGGAGACCAAATCATACCGCTGGCTTCCCATACCCAACGCCTCCGCATCGTCGTTCGAGAATCTGGGCAGGGGATATGGCAAAGACGCCTGGAAAGTTTTTTACAACGGGAAAGCCGTCAAAGGGGCCTCCCCGTCTTCCTTTCGGACTCCGCACCAAAGATAATAATCGGTACGATCGTAAAGAAATATCAGATCAGCAATGATTCGATCCTTCTGCGGGGAGAGTAGGGTAACGGTTTTGGCATAACCGATTCTCATTATCAACGCAGGATACTCCTTACCGGCAGGCAAGTTTTCTCGCAAAGCGGAATATGATTTCGACACGGCAAAAGACAAAAAATAAAAATGAGGAGTACGATTATGTTTTTTAGAAAGTATCCACCTGAATATATCGTAATAGCCGTTTTCATAGCGATCGGGCTCGTTCTTCAATTGACAGCTTTGTCCAATTCCGGATTTTTCAGCGACGAATTTCTACACATCGAAGCGGGAAGACACCCCGCCTGGGGCTATTCGGATTTTCCCCCGATGATCGCCGCGTTTGCCTGGATACAACATCTGTTTAACACCGATTCCGTATTTATCAATCATCTATTCAACCTTGCGGCTTCCGCAATGGCGGTTCTGTTCTGCGGTTTGACGACAATCAAACTGGGAGGCAAATGGTTAGCCG
>OGPV01002552.1_pt1 | contig 10556 bp, 8 predicted proteins | sample 1553001 | NCBI WGS metagenome assembly OGPV01 (sample SAMEA2580268, study PRJEB22360) | human gut metagenome | biome: human gut; feature: human-associated habitat; material: faeces | place: Denmark | collected 2008/2010
TTTCATCGAGATATATTTGATGTTCTGCATTTGCACCAGATATAGTTTCTATCCATTGACTGCGTTTTCTCTGCACATCGGGGACGATCCTGTTCTTTTGCGTGCAAAGATTTTTTCTTATAAGTATAATAAAACTATATTCTGTTCATTTTCTTTCTTTCCAGTTTATCCCAGTTCAGTTTGTTCTTCTTGTATCCCACAAATGCAGTCGCACGGACAAATGCCAGAGAAAAGCGGAGAATAGTTGTTTCAAAAAAACAAGCAATAATAGCAAGGATCAGTTCTCGAAAAGAAAGCCTCTGGTCAATGGTATAGATTCTTGAAAAATATGCAGTTAATGTGAGTAAAATACCATACAGGGCATAGCAGGCAAGAAATACCAGCATAAATTTCACATTCAGCATATCCATCACCACAGATAAAACCATTGTAAGTACACCCAAAAGTTCAATAAATGGTGACAACAATTCGTAAAGCAGAAAATAAAGATAGGATAAAAGTCCTACGGCTCCGTACCGTGGGTTTGCCAGCATTTTACGGTGTCCCCACATACACTGGAACAATCCTCTCTGCCATCTTTTCCGCTGCTTGCCTAATTCACTTAATTTTTCCGGAGTTTGCGACCAGCAGATGGCATCCTGTGCAAAATCAATCTTATATGGCTTACGATTCATGCGGCTGAATTCATGAAGTCTGACTACCAGTTCCATATCCTCGCCCATTGTACTGTTGTCATATCCGCCTACGGCAATCACTGTTTTTTTCTCAAATAATCCAAAAGCTCCGGATATGATCATGTTTGCATTGATTTTATCCAGCAGGATACGTGCTGCCAGAAAAGAACGGGCATATTCCAGGGATTGCATTCTTGCTATTATATTTCTGGGCAGCCTGTATTTTATCACATGACCTTTTTTTATGACAACACCATTGGCTGGGCGGACACTTCCACCAACGGCTATTACATTTTCGTCCTCCAGAACCGGACGAACGATTTTCTCCAGTGAATCATGCTGTAAAATAGAGTCCGCATCCATACAGATAAACCAGGGATACCTGGCTGCATTGATTCCGGCATTTAAGCTGTCTGCTTTTCCGCCATTCTTCTTGCGGATCAAAGTAATGGGCACTTTCTGGTTCGGGCATTCATAAACCTCTTCCTCAGGCTGGCATTGGATCAGATGACGGATCGGGCGTTCCACTCGCTCCATATGAAATGCATCAATCAAAACCTGAGATGTTTTGTCTTTAGAACCATCATCTATTACTATAATTTCATATAGTTTATAATCCAGGTTGAGAAGTGAAGTGACTGTATCCTTCACCGTAACCTCTTCGTTATAAGCCGGAACAAGAATGGAAACCGGTATGTAATAGCTTTGCCACAGTTTATTGTGCAACTGTTCAAGGCGGTATGATCTGTGCAGTTCAATTGCGCCTGCTACAACCGACAAAAACAAAAAGCTGGAATATCCAATCAGGTATATAATAAAAAACAGATTGACACATTCCAGAAAAAAACGAAATGCATCGGTCATAAACCCGCCCTCCTTTGTACTTTTACTTCATCCAGCTGGTACTCTAACATTTCTTTTGCGTAGCGGTCATTTCCCTGTAAAATATCAGCTAATGCATCCCTATCTGTATTCAGAACTGCAAGGCTTTTTGCAGCATTACGACGGACATACCAGTTTTTACTGGAAGTCTCTTTTTTCAAGATTTCCAGTGTCTGCGGTCCGGGATACACAGCAAGAGCAGAAATACAGGCATTCTGCAATTCCCAGAACCCTTCCTTTTCTTCTTCAGCGTGATGAAGCAGAAAAGAAACACTTCTTTCATCCTGATATCTGCCAAAATAGCGGACACATGCGATTTGAATTTCCATATCCTGGCTTGTTTCCAGCATAGACAGCATTTCATCCTTCCAGTTTGACGATGCATATCGAATATAATCCAACAAGCTTACCTGCATCCTTGGATGAAATTCACTCAATTTTTTCCAAAGGAGTGGTATCAGTTCTTCTTTTTTATCGAAGGAAAGAAGTCCATCTGCAAGTATTTTTTTATGCGGAAGCAGCTGCTCATTTGCATCCAGAAATGTCAATGCCTGCATAACCGCGTGTATATCTTCTGAACTGTATAATGCCCGCAAAGCATTCTCCCTGCAATAGAGACTTTTATTTCCAAGCAGGTCAAAAAGAAATGGGAAAACAATTTCCTTAGCCTGGAATTTCGTCATATGAAATATGGCAAATACATAAGCCAAGCAGGCCTTTTCCATATCCGGTTTTCTTTTATAAACCGGTATCAGTTCTTCCATCAGCCGACTTACAGATGCTATTCCCTGCTGGAATTGTTCCGGCATACTGTTTTCAACTTTATATAATGCTTCACTGAACGTCAGAAGTCTACTGGTTGAATGAAGCTCTTTAACCAGCCTTTTTTCCTGCTTTTTATTTTCCGTTATATTTTCTAAAAACAACTGTCTGTATTCTTCGCAATATCGTTGTTCCCTCCTTTTCAGAACACAGGAACGATATCTTGAAATTATCTCTGTAAAGCAGTTAAACAGGATAATCCCCACACAGACAATAAAATAAAAAGCAATCACAAGCTGTGCTATCATTCGTATTCCTTTCCTGTCCAGTATGTCTTCAGAACCTGGTATGCTTCTTTTAATCTTTCATGGTAGGATACTGTATTCTCCCATCCTTTCAGTTTAAGGCCTCCCATCTCGATTGTATTTTCTTCTCCGCCAAAACCTATAAACATCTCTTTGATCCCCACTGATTCAATGCCATAATTTCCGTCATAATAATCATCATGGATCTGCATTCGGGACGGATCAGAAAAATTCAGCAGCTGCCATGGGATTCTAATTTCCACATCATCTCCGTTACAGATAAAATCTGCCCTGGAATCATAAGCAGATGCAGATGGATTTCCATTACCATAATACAGCTTTCCACTTTCAAAGGTTTTTAACGGTGTGGCAGCATCCTGATACTGACCAATAACATCCCGTAATACCATGCAGATATTTTCGAATACAGCGCTGTCCCTGGCTGGTGGATCAATATAAGGATCTTCTCCTGTAATATCTTCCTCATAATTGGCATGAATGGGATTATACCGATCCTGAACCAACAGACGAGTATTATCTTTTCCATTTAAGATCAGTACAAAATCTGTAGGTCTTTCAAATTCTGCTGTACAATTTTCCATACGGGTACTGCCTGTTTTAGGGGTCGTATCCACCGGAACATACAGCGTGTCCTTTTCCAGATTAAAGTCCTTTTTATGGAGATATAAATAAACATCGGAGGCATCATACTTCACACTGATGAAAGAGCCGTCTTCATATTGGATCACCCTATCTTTATCCGTCCATTCGGAAGTATCACCGTCCACGTAACAAACACTTTCTTTTTCCCCACAGTCAAATGCCAGCAAGCCAAAATGCTGGTCATTTGTCTGCGCATCTTCCCAGTAAATATTACGGCTTAAATCTACAGCATACATGGTATTCCAGGTATGCTTGAACCATTCATCCTGCCAGGAATAGACACAGCCTCCGGAAAGTCCGGCAGCCATAATGTCTTCATAACAATCTACCAGAATCTTTCCCTGTTCTTTTTCAGAATAGTATCCAAGTCCTCTGCTGGTCACCTGATTCTCCTGAATCTCACCTCGTCCTGTAGCTGCACCAAATTCAACAGCCAAAACCGGCATTGTATGATGTTCGTTTAAAAGTCTTAAATATGCCCGATAAGTATTCCGTTTTCCGTCAGGAGTGATACAGTCACTAAAGTCAATCTTTTTATCAGACAAGCTGTTCCATGTTGTGTATTCCATACAGGAAAAGTAATCCTGATCATATGGAGATGCACTGTAGCTGGCAAACTGACCTGATATAAATTTATCCGTTGCAGTTATATGTTCTGTGTCGATCCGGGCACATTTTCGGAAATATTCTGCAATCTCTTTAGGATAATCAAAGGGATCTGTTGCATTTCCACTGGAAAAGGAGATCAAACGCTGCTCATCATATCTTGTTGATTCATAGTGCAGCATCTTGTCACCTGTTTCTGCAAGCAGGGATTCAAAGGCAGAAGCATCTTTTGAAGCAGTAAGATAGGTTCCTTTATAAGGTTCCATATCCGGATATTTCTCATCTGTATATGCAACTGTTGTATCTTCCCATCCATTTCCGATAATATATCCCAGCACCCATTTCGAGACATCGTGTAAATAAAGTCCTGTACTTGTATCTGCATCATTATTGATGATCAGTCGTTTTCCATGGATCACATCTACAGTGACCAGGCAATTATCCAGAAGCTTTCCTGCAAAGGAGTCGGCATATGCATCCACTCGGGAGTTCTGTATATAATCATTTACCCAGATTCCCTGAAGTAAATATAACGGCTCCTCATGTTGGGAATTGTATTCATAGAACGCTTTATAAAAAGACGGATTCTGGACAGAATAAACTCTCAGCGTATTTGCTCCTGCTTCCTGGATCAGCTGAAACCAGTGCAGATAGGTTTCTTTGGTGATCGCATAATCTGTAGACCATTCACCAGGAATACCGCTTCCCATATCCATTCCCCTGACTTCAAATGGTTTCCACTTATCTTTGTCCTTTATAAGTATCTCTTTATTCTCAGTCCGGACAAATGTGTTTACATGATTGTCCCGGCCTGAGTCTACATAAAATCCGCCATAAAACACAGCTATAAATCCAATAAATAGAAGCAGAATGATGGCAGATATGCTGATAATAAATCGTTTCATATTTTAATCATTAACCTCATTATACTGCTTTACACGGGAGGGTGCTGAATACTGACGCAGAGTCTCAATGTTTTCATCCAGCCATTCTCCTCTGTTTCGCAAGTAACCTTTTAACTGTCCTTCAGCGGCAGATCTGCTGTCCAAATTTCTCGATACCGGAACCAGAAGTCCCTTTGCCTGCTGTTCCACACTTCCCCATCTTGCGTCGTTTCTTTCAAGAGCTGGTGCGATAAAATCAAGGGTTTCATCGATATAACGATAAAGTGATTCCTCACTTAACAGACCTTTTCGCAAGGAATGATATCGCTGGATGATCCGTTCAGTAAAATCCTCATCTTTGATAAGCATTTCAAACCATAATCGGTTGTTCAGGAAAAATCCAGTATAAGGAAGTTCCTCCTCGAAATAGTTATTGCAGGCATTATTAAAATCCCATACACACATACGATACAGATTATCTGTTCCCTTATAAATATAAGTGGAATAGTTTCCGGCATCTGCATTACTGGAAAGCTCATTGATTATAAAGTAATCTACAAAGCTGTCTACATCTATCATAGAAGTGTAGCCATGTTTTTCCCTGTCATAATCATATGAGTACAGAGTTTTTTCAAAATTTGAAAAATCCTGCCGGATTTCTTCTGTCAGTCTGGCATCCCTGTTCCTGCTTCCGGGATATTCTATCTGCAGCATGAAGGGGGTTTTGTAGGTATACGTTGTAAAGCTGTTTAAAGCTTCTTCGTCCGCATGCTGATGATCCAGGCGAAGCAGGTATCCGGAAAATGTGCTTTGCTTGGCATTTACACGAAGTCCCAGCCTGGCGCCATCTTTTCCGCCGGTTATCATTTCAGTCATTACATATAGACCTTCATATTCACCGTTAAGAATTACTTCGCAGAATCTTACATTTGGCGCATAAGACATCATTTCTCCGGCAAGATTGTAAAACATATAATTTCGTATGGCTGTTTTATCGAGCCAGGGACCGTATAATACCCATTCATGGTGCGCATCCATTCCCATAATGGAAAGCGGATTGTTTTCCCCTTCTTTATCTACAAGTCTGATGGCATAGCTTGGCTTATCAAACGCTCTTGAGGAATTACCTCTCATTCGTATGCGGATTGAAGAAGATACATCTGCCGTTCCATTTGCATGATGGTACTCTTTGCTGTCATTTCCGATTATATCCATCTGAGCAGCAATTGTAGTTTCCCCATCAGCAGCACGTGTATAAATGCGGTTGTTTCCATCATCCATAATGGGTCTTCCCGGGATTACCACCCCATCTGTATCAATTTTGACAATCGGAAGATATGTACACAGACCGCCATCCGCAGGATCCGTACATGGTTCTTGGGGAATTTCCTGTTCATGCTGATGAATTCTCTCTGTTTTTCGGTAGTCCTTATAAAACAATGGCGCAAAAACGGCAATCAGAATAACCGCAAAGCAGCATGTAAATCCTATTATTTTATATTTCATATCAGTTATAAATCTCATCGCTTTGAGCTACAATATTAACACTTTCAATTTGTCCAAGGTTATAGAAATCATCTGTTAAAGCCGGATGCTGTTTCTGAACTTTTTCCAGTATTTTTCTGGATAATTCATAAATGTACTCAGCATTCTCCTCTGTCGTATTTTTTACCCGAAGAACGGCACCAGTCCCAAAATAACGAAAGACCTGGGATTCTATATTTTCACAGCAGCTTCTTTTTGCACGGATGATCAAAAGCATACGGTTATCACTGCGGATTGCTCCCATGATAAGAAAGATAAGAAAAATAGCAGAACTGCCTACTGCAGCAACCAGATAATCTCCAACTCCACAGCATATTCCCACAATAATCGTCCAGAAAATATATACAGTATCTCTGGAATCTTTTATTGCAGTTCGAAAACGCACGATAGATAATGCACCGACCATACCAAGCGACAATGCAATATTGTTTCCTATGACAGTCATAACTGTTCCTGTCATAACAGTCAGAACGATTAGTGTTACTCCAAATTTTTTGCTGTAAATCGTTCCCTTATGTGAGATCACATATGAAATAAAAATAAACAGACCAATGACAGCACTTACCAGAATATGCATTGTAATTTGCTGCCAAGTCATATCCCCCTGCTGGGTAAGCAGGTTATAAATTGTTTCTTTCATTCCCATTCCTCCTAAAATCTGTAGTCACAGCCAATTTGTCTTGCCATACAGTATTTGCTCACAGAAAGCTCGCTTTTCTGAACGGGCAGAAGCATATGCTTGATATAGCTTAACAAAAAACCGTTATATTTTACTTCCAACACTACAGCAAAAGGAGACATTACACTGTTTAACACCAGATTTCTATCAAATATATTGAAATTTACTTCATTAGCCCGTATTCCAGAATCAAAAGTTATTCGAATAGAATTTTCCGGCGCGATAAATGCAAATCTGTCATATTCTACAACTGTTTTAGGACGGTATGCCCACATTTCCATAATTGAATGACATTCCTGTCCAAACTCACTGCCACTGTTTAAAAGTACAGAATAATCACCCTCAATGAGAGCCTGCGCTTCCCTTCTGGATAATCTTAATGATCGCTTCCGCTGATAAGGTCCCTGCTTCTGCTTCATTTCAAACAGTGCAAAATCCGCATCAGGACTATATACCCGCAAACGAAACTTTCTTCTTAACTCCAGACCATCTTCCTTTTCCTGAAAATCCCGATTTGACAAAGAATCAAAGTACAAAGAACGTACCTGATAACCATCCGGTCCGTTATGTGAGTCAGTATGAACCACATTTGACAAATAATTCCGAAGTTTTAATGCTTCTGCCTGATTAAGTAGAAATTTCTTTTCTTCCCGCAGTACATCGCGCACAGTATTATTTCCTCCTGCTTTTGCTTTTTAGTAAATACTACAATAGTATACATCCATAATTTTTTTTGTCCATATATGGAATAAAACTTTGTAGTATACAATGAACTCTCGATAAAATCAACATTTATTGACAATATATACCAAAAGATATGATATTTTATAAACAAATATATAAAAATCATAATGGAAATGGGGATTCCTTATGAAATGGGGATGTTGTATGATATCAAACTGCCAAAAATATCTTGAAATACTATTAACATTTATCTGTGTGATCGTACTGTATCCACAATCGCCCTATGCCACCGAAGCCATTTCACAGCGTGAAACCATACGCGTGGGATTCTTTGAGATGGACGGATACCATATGCAGGATGAAACCGGAAAACGAAACGGCTATGGATATGATACCTTACGTCTTATGGCACGCTACTGGAATGTTCATTTTGAATACATCGGCTACGACAAAGCTTGGTTTAATTGCCTGTACGGATTTACGGGAAGATAATCCTTTCAGCTTTGACTTAAACTTCTTCCATGACTACTCCATTCTCCATTACACCGCTTTTCAGATAACGCTTAATCAGCTGCACCACTCGTTCATCCTTTTCATTCCTGCGAAGTAAGTTCATGAGAATTTCATGATTGAGTGTGTCAAAGTATTTTGATAAGTCCAGCTCTGTCCATTCTGTGTCCGATTTTAACGCCCTTATTGCCTCCGTAATCATTTCTTTAAAATCCTGAAGAAAGGCTTGTTTCTTCTCACTCACTTCAGCAGTTCTCTGAGTCTCCTGATATTCCTGTATGACCCATTTCATATCAATCCGATTGGACTGCAGCTTATTCTGCAAAGCTAACATTTTCTGTATATCGTTGATCTGTGACCACCCAAAAAATATAGACCACACGAGATTGGCTACAGCTTCCGGTGCCTGTCCCCGGAAAAAAATGAGGAGAAGGTACTGTAAGAAATAATTGACTCCCTTAGGAGTAAATATGTAGTAGCAATAATTCATACCTTTTTAGCTGTATTTTGTATCGTAAACAGAAAGAAAATACACTATAATCCAAGGCAATGAAAGTACTTAAAAAAGTAGTTTCGTTGCCTTGGTTCCATTTTTAGAAAGAATAATACTTAGGTGGGAAAATTCCCAGGCGCTGTGTGGAGTTTTCTGTAAGAAGCCGGGGACAGACCGCACTGTTTCTTGAAAAAGGAAGAAAAGTGGTGAGGGTCTAAGAACCCAAGCTGTGTGGAGATGGCAGAAACAGGAAGAGTGGTGCGGCTTAGCATGGACTGGGCCAGATTGCACTTCTGGGACAGGTAATACTGGTAGGGAGCAACATGATATACCTCCTGGAACAGGTGGATGAGCCTGGAGCGGGACAGGGAAACGGTATCTGCCAGATGATCCAAGGACAGACTTTCTGTTAAGTGCATATCGATATAATTGCGGATCGCCAGTGCAGTAGGATTGATGGGAACTTTGTTTGCCAGAAAATCCGCAAGCTCCTGAATATATTGGTGGAGCAGTACAGCCAGCTTGTCAGCAGAGTGTACAGGGTCGGCGGTAAAGGCATCAAGGATCCGGGTCAGAGGTGTTTCGTTATGGAAGCGTGGGATCAGGGTGACACCGTCTAAGCCGTAATCGGAGAGAAGATGCTGTACCAGACTGCCGCTGGCATTGAACCAGATCTTGGTCCAGGGATCAACTTTGTCTGAATAGTAGTGGTGGTAGGTGCCGGCAGTAAGGATATAGGCATCTCCGGCATTTACAGTGAGGATACTGCCGTTTCGCTCGATATGTCCACGGCCGCTTAAAACGTATTCAAACACACACAGGGGTCTGCGATAAACCAGGATCTCATAGGCAGGATCCGGGTAAGTGATACCGGCCATGATGGGAGAAAAGCTTTCCGCGGTAGGGCCGGTGTAGACAGTGTATTTTTCAATCTGTGTGCGTGTAATTTCCTGAGGCATGGTGGTTCCTCCATTTTTTGAAAGCAAATTGCAATAATGTAATAACAGCATTGTAGTAAAAAGGAGCAATCCTGTCAACTATGGCTTTCACCATATAAAATAAAAATGAAATCAACCCAAATAAATGATCACAGGAGGACAAAATTATGACACAAATACCCAGACCGGAGCATCCCCAGCCCCAGATGAAGAGGGAGCATTGGAAAAACCTGAATGGAGAATGGGATTTTTCCTTCGACTTTGGATGCAGCGGCATAGATCAGAAATGGCAGGGAAGGAAAGACAGATTGGGAGAAGAAGATCCTGGTGCCCTTCTGCCCGGAAAGTGATCTGAGCGGAATCGGCTATAAGGACTTTATCCCCGGCGTATGGTATCACCGCACCATCACATTGACAGGGGAGGAGCTGAAGGGAGATCTTCTCTTACACTTCGGCGCAGTGGACTATGATGCAAGAGTATGGATCAATGGAGTAGAGGCAGGCAGACACCAGGGCGGTTATGTTTCCTTTACGTTTGATATTACAAAGCTTGTAAAGGAAGGAGAAAATGACATTACGCTTTTTGCAGCAGATGATGTGAGAAGCGGAAAGCAGCCCAAGGGAAAGCAGAGTCATTTCTTCTACTCCAGAGGCTGTGATTATACCAGAACGACAGGTATCTGGCAGACGGTATGGCTTGAGTGGGTACCGGAAAGCTACATTGAAAAAGTGCAATATTATCCAAACCTGGCAGAGGCAACTCTGGGAATTAAGGCGGTGGTAAAGGGGCAGGGCACACTGGAAGCAAAGGCCTTTTATGGGGGAGAGCCCTGTGGCAGCGTAAGCGCAAAGTCAGAGGGCGGCACCGTTACCATGACACTTCCTTTGTCCCGTCTGGAAAAGTGGGAGCCGGGTCATGGCAGACTGTATG
>OGPV01002554.1_pt1 | contig 10547 bp, 7 predicted proteins | sample 1553001 | NCBI WGS metagenome assembly OGPV01 (sample SAMEA2580268, study PRJEB22360) | human gut metagenome | biome: human gut; feature: human-associated habitat; material: faeces | place: Denmark | collected 2008/2010
TCTATGCCGCGGCATTCGTGAGCAACGACCCCGCCGAGGTGCTCGACATGGCGCTTGAGCCCATTCCCCACGAGAGCACCTTCTATCAGTGTGTCGACGAGGTGCGCAAACTGCACCGCCAGTATCCCGACGACTGGCAGCAGTGCTGGTTCGAATTGCACAAGAAGTGGAACCGCGACGTGGGTTGTCCCAAGGGCGTCTTCCTGAGCTTCAACATCGACGCCAAAATCAATTCGGCCTACGTGGCCATCGGTCTGCTCTACGGCGGCGGCGACTTCGCCCGCTCGATGGATATCGCCACGCGCTGCGGTCAGGATTCGGACTGCAACCCGGCTACGGTCGGCGGCGTGCTGGGTGTGATGAACGGCTATTCGAACATCCCGGAGTTCTGGCGTGGCCCGCTGAGCGAAATCGAGTCGCTCAACTTCGACGGAACCAATGTTTCGCTCTCCAAGGCCTACGACCTGAGCTTCAAGCATGCGCTCGAAATGGTGCGTCGTGCCGGCGGCACGGTGGCCGACGGGCAGATGACCATTCCTCAGCGCAAGGCCGAGGTGCTGCCCCTCGAGCAGAACTTCATCGACACCTATCCGCTCTTCCGCGAACGCAAGGATTGCTTCGTCGACGGCGAATACGAGTTCGATTTCAAGGGCAACGGTTTCGTCATCTGGGGCAACCTGGTCTGCCTGCGCAGCATCACGCCCGACTACGTTAACCGCGTGTCGACCCGCCACATCGGTTCGGAGGTATTTGCCCTGGCCGAGGCCGACGACCCCTACGTGGCCGAGTTCGAGGTGTGGATTGACGGCAAGCTCGACCACATTTCGCGCATGCCGATGAAGAATACCGACCGCAAGCTCGAGCCGGCCTGGAAGTACGGGCTCGACGAGGGCCGGCATACGGTCCGCCTCAAGTGGCTCAACCCCAACAAGGAGTATCTGCTGCGTGTGAACGACATCATGTACTACACGTCGACTCCTCCGACCAACAAGTATTACCACAACTGAAAAAGATGCTGCAATGAATAAACCACTCATTCTGCTCTCCGCACTCCTTGCAGCCACGGCCTGCACCTCGACCGCTCCGTCGATTGACTACGGTTCGACCTTCGAAATCGACGAGGCAACCCTCCGCGACAAGATTCGCGGAGGGTGGGCCGGTCAGACCATCGGCTGCACCTACGGCGGACCCACCGAATTCAAGTACAAGGGGGCGCTCATCAGCGACGAGGCGCCCATCGTCTGGTACGACGACTATGCCTTCGATACGTTCCGTGACGACCCGGGTCTTTACGACGATGTCTACATGGACCTCACGTTCGTCGAGGTGATGCAGCGCTACGGCATCGACGCTCCGGCCGAGGTCTACGCCCAGGCCTTCGCCAATGCCGACTACAAGCTCTGGCACGCCAACCAGGCGGCCCGCTACAACATCCTCCACGGCATCATGCCGCCCGAGTCGGGCCACTGGCGCAACAACCCCCATGCCGACGATATCGATTTCCAGATTGAGGCCGACTTCATCGGTATGATTTGCCCCGGCATGCCCAACTCGGCATCGGAAATCAGCGACCGCATCGGCCACATCATGAACTACGGCGACGGCTTCTACGGCGGTGTCTACATCGGGGCCCTCTACTCGCTGGCCTTCGTCTGCAACGACATCCCGACCATCGTACGCGAGGCGCTGCGGACGATTCCGCCCCGGAGCAAGTATCGCCGCTGCATCGAGGATGTCATCCGTTTCCATGAGCTCTATCCCGACGACTGGCGCCGTTGCTGGCTCGAAATCGAGCGTCGCTACGCCTACGAGAAAGGTTGCCCCGAGGGTGTGTTCAACGGCTTCAACATCGACGCCACCATCAATTCGGCCTATGTCGTGATGGGTCTGCTCTACGGCAACGGCGATTTCGACCGTACGATGGATGTGGCCACGCGCTGCGGCCAGGATTCGGACTGCAACCCCGCATCGGCGGCCGGCATCCTCGGCGTGATGATGGGCTACGAGGCGATTCCCGACAAGTGGAAGCCCGCAATGGACAAGGTGGTCGACATCGAATTCCCCTATACGTCCATTTCGCTCAACAAGATTTACGACATCAACCTCGATTTGCTGACGCAGATGATTGGCCGTGAGGGAGGAAGCGTCGAGGGTGATGTCTACCGCATCGAACTTCAGCAACCCGAGGAGGTTCCTTTCGAGGAGTCGTTCTCGACCATCGTGCCGACCGAACGCCGCGTGCTGAAGCTCGATATTACGGACGAGGCCTCGCTGTCGTTCTCGGGCAACAGCGTGGTGGTGATGGGGCAGGTCCGCAAGCTGGGCATCGACGATGACAACAGCTATGTGGCCCGTATCGAGGCCTTCATCGACGGTGATAAGGTCGAGGACATCGAGATGCCCTACGACTATATCAAGCGCAAGTACGACATCTTCTACACCTACGAGCTTCCCGTCGACGGTCCCCACACGCTGCGTCTGAAGTGGGTGAATCCCGACCCCGGTTATGTCATCGAGGCCAAGGAGATGGTGGTATATTCGGCAAAAAAGTAACAGACGATGTCAATGTTTCAAAACAGTAAGGTCATGATTAAGTTACTGGCACTGCTCACGCTGATGCTCTCGTCGGCCAATACGTCGTGCGACAAGGAGCGTTCGCTGCCTGTGCCGTCTCCCGGTGAGTTCGAACGCTACTCCACCGATTTGACGATGCACAGCGACATCCTCGGCCAGACAATCCGTTATTCGATTTATCTGCCGGCCGACTATACGACGGCGACGGACAAGCGCTACGGTGTGGTCTACCTGCTGCACGGCTACGGCGACAACCACGGGTCGTGGAACGACCAGTGGCTCCACATCGCCACGCTCATCGACAGCAAGGAGGCTGCCGGCGAAATCTCGCCGATGATATACGTCATGCCTCAGGGCTTCAACAGCTACTACGTGAACCGCTACGACGGCAGCTTCGACTACATGGACATGTTCGCCGAAGAACTCGTGCCCTACATCGACCGTACGTACCGCACCCGTGCCGACCGTTCGTCGCGGGCCGTGGCGGGCTACTCGATGGGCGGTTTCGGCGCCATGATTCTGCCGTCGAAGCATGCCGAGCTCTTCTCGGTGTCGATACCGCTCAGCATGTCGTTCCGTACCGACGAACAGTATATGTCCGAGCCGCAGGACGGATGGAACCAGCAGTGGGGCTCCATTTTCGGCGGCTACGGCATGTCGGGCGAGGGCCGGCTCACGGACTACTACAAGGAGCACTGCCCCTTCTACTTCTTCAACGAGCAGAGCGCCGCGTCGTTCTCCGACATCGCCTATTACCTCGATTGCGGCGACGACGAGGAGCAGCTGCTCATCGCCAACGACCGCCTGCACCGCCAGATGCGCGAGCTGGGCATCGCCCACGAGTACCGCGTGCGCAACGGCGCCCATACGTCGGACTACTGGCACGATGCCATGCGCGAGGGCCTCGAGTTTATCGAGTGCCGCTTCAACGGCGGCCCGCGGCCCGATTCGCAGGAAATAGCCACCGATGCCTCCTATTCGGGTGTCGAACTGCGTGAGACGGTCGGTGGGGCGGAGGTCGTGGCCTATCCTTCGGCCGGATACGATGAGGCGAAGCAGAATTCGGTCATCTATTTCGTCCAAGACGACCTTGCCGCCGACGACCTGCACCGTGTGATGAATCTGTGGAACGTCGCCGTCAACACCAAGCCCTTCGTCGTTGTCTGCATTCCGGCATCGCAGGCCGGCGGCGACTTCGCTGCGTTGGCCGAAGCCATCGATGCGAAGTACGGCATTGCAGCCGGTGCCGAGCGGCACTTCGGCGCGGGACGCGGCACGGGGGCAGGAATACTCTATGACTATGCGGCCGGGACCGAGGCCCGCATGGCGGCCCTCTATCTGTTCGACGGCAACATGGAGGCGGCGGCCGCCGCACCCTGTGCCGGAACCTACTACTACATCGATACCACCGACGAGGGCGAACACTTCGTCGCATCGGGCGAGTTGTATGAGCGCTGCAAGGCCGACGGTGTGCCCTATGACTATCGCGTGCGCAACGGCCTGACCGGGGCCGAGTCCTCGATGGGCGGGTTCCTTGCGGCCAAGAGCAATCTGATGGACCGAATCAAAAACTGAAAGAAACCTTAAAACCTACAACCATGTTTATCGTAGACAACTATTTTCTGGCCGTGGTATTCTGCTTCGTCACGATGCTCTGCTGGGGCTCGTGGGGCAACACCCAGAAGCTGGCGTCGAAGAGCTGGCGCTATGAACTCTTCTATTGGGATTATGTAATCGGCATGGTGCTCTTCGCGGCACTGCTGGGCTTCACGATGGGCAGCGTCGGCGACGGCGGCCGACCCTTTGTCGCCGACCTTGCGCAGGCGGCCGGCAAGAGCATCGGCTGGGTGCTGCTGGGCGGCGTCATCTTCAACGCTTCGAACATTCTGCTTTCGGCGTCGGTATCGCTCGCCGGCCTTTCGGTAGCCTTCCCGCTCGGCGTGGGAATCGCTCTGGTGCTGGGTGTCATTGTCAACTACCTCGGCGCGCCGTCGGGCAATCCGGTGATGCTTTTCCTCGGTGTGGCGATGATTGTCGTGGCCATCATCTGCAACGGCATCGCCTCGGGCAAACAGCAGAGCGGCGCCGATGCCGCGGTCAACAACCGCAAGGGTCTGCTGCTGGCCGTGCTGGCCGGCGTGCTGATGTCGCTCTTCTACCGCTTTGTGGTCAAGGGAATGGACATCGCCAACTTCGAGACCCCGGCTCCGGGCATGCTTACCCCCTATTCGGCCATCTTCATCTTCTCGCTGGGTGTCCTGGCCAGCAACTTCCTCTTCAATACGCTGGTCATGCGCTATCCGTTCGTCGGCGGCAAGGTCAGCTATGCGGAGTACTTCCGCGGTTCGTTCGCAACGCACCTTACGGGATGTTTGGGCGGTGCCATCTGGTGCCTCGGTACGGCTTTCAGCTACATCGCCTCGGGTGAGGCGGGACCGGCCGTATCGTATGCCCTCGGACAGGGCGCGCCGATGATTGCCGCCATCTGGGGCGTCTTCATCTGGCGGGAGTTCAAGGGTGCATCGAAGTCGGTCAACCAACTGCTGGCACTCATGTTTCTGCTCTTTATTGGCGGTCTGGCTCTGATTGTTGCAGCAGGAAACTGACCCGTACATTGAAATAAAATCATTCAACCTACTAAAAACCAACGAAAATGAAAAAGATTTTTGGAATTCTGGCGGTAGTCGCCATGACGGTATCGTTCAACACGGCATGTTCGGACAGTGATGATAACGGCGGAGGAGCCGGCGGTGGCGCAACGGCCAAGGTGCGCATTGCCACGTGGGCCGATGACTGGGACACCTACGCCTATACGTTCGATGCCGAGGGCAAGGTGACGAAGGTAAGCCGCAACAACGGTGAACGCGAATGGACCTTCACCTACACGGGCGACAAGATTGAGGCTACGGGCTACTCGGCCTTCACCATCACGCTCGGTGCCAACGGTTATGCTTCGGAGTACAAGGATGAGTGGGATACCTTCACCTATACGTACGATAACAACGGCTATGTAACTCAGGTCAAGAAGAATGGTGAGGTTTGCGCCAATGCCGTGATTCAGGACGGCTGCATCACCAAGTGGTCGAAATTCGAGGACCGCAACGATGACGGTGTGGCCGAGGAGTATTGGAAGGAGCATGTCTATTCGAACATGAAAAATACGGCCGGCATTCACAACATCTATGTGGAGAAGGGCGCAGGCCGCTGGCTTCAGGAGCTGGGCTTCTTCGGCAAACCGACCAAGTATCTGTGCGAGAGCAACGGCTGGGACTACTCGGACAGCCCCTCGACGCTCTCCTATGAGTTCGATGCGGAGAACTGCGTGACGAAGGAGACCAAATCGGCAGCCGACTACGAGGAGAACTACTTCTATACCTGGACGGCGCTTGAGTAAACGGGACGACCGGGCGTTGACCGGTGCGGGCGGCGGAGACATACTCCGCCGCCTGTTTTTTTGTGCTTGGCGAGACGTCAGATGATTCGGTCGCCGGATGCAACCTGCGGGGAATATGCGGTGGCCGCTCTGTCTGCTGCCTGTGTGCGTAAAATATCCGTAAATAGGGTAGTTGAATCCGGAATCGGTCTACCTTTCGGGGACGCTCGTTGCCCTATCTTTGTATCGGGTACGGAACCGAAAGCCCTTCCGGCCCTGCGGCCGCGGAACCCCGGAAGCCCGAAACCTTATAAACTCAAAACCATGAAACGAATCATTTTTATTGCGTTTTTCAGCATCTTAGCACTTCATGTTATGGCACAGAAGAAGATTGTTCAGACGGCAGGGCGCGACCAGCTGGGGCAGTTTGCCCCCGAATTTGCCGCGCTCAACGACGACGTCCTTTTCGGGGAGGTGTGGAGCCGAACCGACAAGCTCAACCTCCGCGACCGCAGTCTGGTGACGGTTACCTCGCTTATCAGCCAGGGCATCACCGACAGCTCGCTCACCTTCCATCTCCAGTCGGCGAAGAACAACGGCATCACCCGCAGCGAAATCGCCGAAATCATCACCCATATCGCTTTTTATGCCGGCTGGCCCAAGGCCTGGGCGGCATTCCGGCTGGCCAAGGATGTCTGGGCCGAGGATACGCCGGGCGATGATGCGCGTGCGGCGTTCCAGCGCACGATGATTTTCCCCGTCGGCGAACCCAATACGGCCTATGCGCAGTACTTCACCGGCAACAGCTACCTGGCTCCCCTTTCGCAGGAGCAGGTGAAGGTCTCCAACGTCACCTTCGAGCCGCGCTGCCGCAACAACTGGCACATCCACCATGCGACGCAGGGCGGCGGCCAGATGCTCATCGGCGTAGCCGGCCGCGGATGGTATCAGGAGGAGGGCAAACCGGCCCGGGAGATTCTGCCCGGTACCGTCATCCACATTCCGGCCGGCGTAAAGCATTGGCACGGTGCGGCGGTCGACAGCTGGTTCGCCCATCTTGCGTTCGAGGTCCCGGGCGAGAACCCCTCGAACGAATGGCTGGAGCCGGTCTCCGATGCACAGTACGATGCCCTCGGGCAGTAGCGGGCTCCTCCATGCCGCCACTGTAGGCGGAGCTCCTGCTGCTGCAGTTTGCCGAAGCCCGTCATCGTGATGGTACGGAACGAGATATCCGGAGCAACGAAAAGGAGCAGTCCCTCTGCAGGACTGCTCCTTTTTTACGTTCCGTTACGGGCGGAACTTTTCCCGCCCGACGGTTCACTGTTTCTTCAAGGTAGGCAATGCTCCGGTGAGTTCGTAATGCCACTCTGAACCTGCACTCTGCAAGGCGGCGTTCATGGCATCCTTGGCTCCTGACCAGTTACCGTCCGTCACCTGTGTGGTTCCGCCGGTGCCTACCTGGTCTTCACCGATGCCTTGTGTCTGGCCGTTGCCTCCCCAGTAGCAGGCGGTGATGATACCGCTATACGGGAGGCCCTTGAAGTTCCGTCCCGCCACGCCGCCTGTGGTTCCGTCCGGGCCGCTGACAGTCCCTTTGGCATGGTAGCAGGCGGTCAGGGTGCCCGAAGCATTGTCTCCCGTTACGCCGCCTACATAACAAGAGCCGGTTCCGGTGCCTGTACCGGTCACGTTGCCCGTGGCATAGCAGGCGGTCAGGGTGCCACCTCCGTTGTATCCCACCACGCCGCCGGCATGGGAGTTGTTCGTACCGTCGTTTTCAACGGTCACGTCACCCGTGGCATAGCAGGCGGTCAGGGTGGCACCGTAATTCGTTTCTCCCGCTATGCCGCCGGCAAAGATCACGCCCTTCACTGTGGCCGAGGAGTTGCACCCGGTGATGGAACCGCCCCATTGAGAGCCCACCACGCCACCTGCGAACGTTGTGCCGCTGACGCTGCCCGACACCGAGCAGTTTTCAATGGTACCCCAGCTATCTCCCGCCACGCCGCCGGCATAGCCCGAACTGTTATCGCTTGTTATCTGTACGTCCTCCAGCACCACGTTCTTCACCGTACCGTTCTCGTCGATATCTCCGAACAGGCCTGCATATTTATAACTTCCCGTAACGGTCAGCCCCGTGATGGTCTTGCCATTGCCGTCGAAGGTGCCGGTGTATGCTTTGTTATCATCTTTGCCTATCGGTGTCCAGTCGATGCCCGAGAGGTCGATGTCGGCCGTCAGGGTGATATTGATGCCTAACTTCCATTCTTCGTTCACCAGCTTGGCGATGTTCTTCAGGCCCTCGGCGGAGGTCACGGTGTAGTTGCCCTGTCCGTCGTCGGTATATCCCTTGTCCTTGTTCAGCGTGATGTTGTAGAACTTGCCTGCCTCAGGGGTGATGGCAGCAGAGAGGTTGCGTTCCTCGGTGCCGTTTGCCCTCAGTTTCTTGATTTCGTAGCCGGGCACCACGTTCGCCTCCCAGCAGGTGATGGCGTTGCCGTTCTCGGTGTATTCGCACTTCTTCATCTCTATCCAGCCCTCTTGCGAGCCTTGTCCGGCCTTGCCTTTTTCATAAGTACACTGTGTATAGGTATAGAGCTGGAGGCTCTGCACTTCGCCGAGTGCATCGTCCGAAGGCGTGACGCGCACCTTCGCCAGAGCGTGGGTGAAATTCAGCGTGACCTGACTCTGGTAGTTGCCGCTGCCTGTGCCGTACAGCAGGTAGGCAAGACTTTGGCTTTGGTCGCCGAGGTCGAGGGTGCCGCCCGTGGCGGGGTACCAGGCGGTGACGGTATGTTCGCCGGTGTCGCTCCAGTACAGGGGTGTTTCGGCTTTGACGGTGTTGTTGTCCTGCACGATGTAGATGCCCTCCTCGCCGTCTATCTGTACGGCGAACCGGTCGCCTGCGTCGAACACGCTGCCCGTGCCGTCCCCGTTCTCGCTGACGCGCGTCTGCGGTGTGCCCCAGGGCTGCGCTTCGCCGCCCTCCACTCCGAGGGTGATGCGGGCTATCTCAACGGGGTATTGTCCTTCGGGCAGACGGTCGCCGTCCGCCAGTTCGTCCTTCGTGCAGGCTGCCGTGGCAAGGAGCAGCGCGGCTGCGGCGAGAAGTAGATGGATGGAATGTCTTTTCTTCATATCGGGTTGTCTTTTTATTTGTTTTCGTTTTGTGCTGCCGCCGCCCGCGAAGGCGGCCGTCGCACCATCGTGTCTATGGGCAGCTCCGGCTTGACGCATGCGCCGGGGCAGCGGTATGTGGAACTTACAGCGTGATGCTTACATTGTTCGAATCTCCGGGTTCCCACGGGGTAATCTCCGGTTCTTCCACCGTGATGCCCTTGTTACTGAGCGTGATGTTATAGGTGTAGGCATAGCCTGCGGAGAACTGATTCGCTTCGGGCTTGGATGGATTCGGCAGTGTGGTTGTATAGTCCAGTCCGTTGAAAGACACTTTAAGTTCAAGAGAAGAGTTCACTTCCTGCGGGAGAATGATGACTTGCGAAGTGGTGGCACCGCCCAGCTGCATGGTAATCGGCGATTCGGCGGCTTCGGTTACGGCAGTCGTTCCGGTAGCCGTGTCGAAAGTGCCTTCGTGCTTCAGCCCGTCCAACGTGTAGTCAGCAGGTTCCATTCCGTTGAAAATGATGCCATCGCCCGCCTTGAAGGTGAACTTGATGAGACTCATGCAGTGTTGGAAGGAGTTGTCCGGGCCGCCTTTGTCGGTTTTGTCGGTGAAGCTCACCTCCGGGTTGTGGGTGTCGCCCGTGGCTCCCGAGGCAAAGAGGAAGTCGATGCCCGTGCCCTGCTTGTCGGCTGCGGTGCTGACGGTCACCGTTCCGCCCTCAGCCTGATACGGATAGTAGGCATTGAAGGTCTTCGTTTCGGTGTCATTGAAATAGATGGTTGTACCGTCGGTCACGAACTTACCGTTCTCTCTCTTGTAGGGCACGTTGGTGAAGCCGGCGCCGGTGACGCCGATGCGGTCGCCGTCGGTCCAGTCTGTACCGTCCTGATTGACGCGGGTAGCGGGCGTAATGTCGGCGATAAACTTGGCGGCTACCGGGCCGTCATTCAGGTTCTCGTTGTCGTTGTTACAGGCGGCAAGTGTCAATGCCAGCGCTGCGAAAGCAAAAAATCGGGTCTTCATGTGTATTTGTTTTTTATATTTATATCGTCTTATATCGTTTCTGTTACAGGGTCACATTTACGTCGTCTTCGTCCCCCGTTTCCCATCCGGTAATTTCGAATTCCGAGAATTCGGCCTCTTCGGGGGTCTCGACGAGCGCCCCGCCGAGGGTCATAGGTTCGGGTTTCTTCGTGTTGAACTCCTTGAGAGCTTCCGTAAGGTCGCTTTTCAGTGTGGTGGGGGTCGGGTTGCCGTCCGCATAGCGGATTTCGCCCGTCAGCAGCTGTTCCGTGCCGGTCACACCCAGCAGCCGCACCGTAGCCGTCCACTTGCCGGCATCGGCCCCTTCGGTAATCTTCGTGAAGGGCAGCACGACGCTCGAAGCGGCTCCGTAGGTATCGGTAGCGAAGTCGAGTGTCCCGGCTGCACCCGTCAGATGGGCAACAATCTCCGTGATGCGTCCGGCGGCATCAC
>OGPV01002561.1_pt1 | contig 10520 bp, 8 predicted proteins | sample 1553001 | NCBI WGS metagenome assembly OGPV01 (sample SAMEA2580268, study PRJEB22360) | human gut metagenome | biome: human gut; feature: human-associated habitat; material: faeces | place: Denmark | collected 2008/2010
CGTGAAAATACCGACTGTGAGTTGAAACAAGGAAAAAAGAAGAGAAGTAAGTAAAGTGCAGACACAGAACTATGAGGAGCAAAAAATATGAAGTTTGAAGATGATGATTTAAAGGACGGTAAACTTTGGGCTGCCCTGCAAAAAGAGATTGACCGTGACCTGGCGGAAAAGGAGAGCGGTGAAACATTCCAGGAAGAACTGGCAGACATCGAAGACTCCATTGAATTTGAAAGCAAAGAAACAAAAAGCGAAGATCACATCCCGGATGAGACTGCAAATTTAAGTAATCTGCGAAGTGTCCTTGAGGCAACTGAGCGTGCAAAAGACGAAGAAGCGAAGCAGAAAATGAAGCAGACCAAAGTGGAGCCTGTGACGCAGGACATCGAGATTCCGGAATTTACAGAAGAGGAAGAAGAAATCGAAGAGACGCCGGCGGAGACAAAAACAGAATCGGAACCGGAAGAAGTGATGGTGGATGATGATCTGATCATCAACGATCCATTCGCAGATGAGGATGATCTGCTGGGAGAAGAGAAGACAGAGACCAAGGGTTCGGAGAAAGAAGTGCTTGGTGATCAGGTGGAAGCCGCAATGGAGCGCCTCGTCAGCGACACGGTAGGCCATATCCCAATGCCGGAAATAGACGATGAGGATGATGACTACGACGATTATGAGGATGACGACGAAGAGTACATTCCGCATGGCGCAAAACCGCAGAAGAAAAAGGGAAAAGGCGGTGCGGTTATCGCCGTTGCAGCCGTTGCTGTTATTGCTGTGGGAGGCTTTTTCTATGGAAGCAAAATGTTCCATTACCAGAATTATTTTTTCAACGGAACAACCATCAACGGAGTAGACTGCTCGGATATGACGGCCAAAGAGGCAGAAACGAAAATCAAAGAGCAGGCTGCAAACTATACCTTAAATGTAAAATTCAAAGACAATGATACGAAGAGTGTCAGCGGAAAAGACATCGACTACACCTACGCCGGAGACGGCAGCGTGGAGAGCGTGTTAAAGAAACAGAACAGTTTCCTCTGGTTCCTGGGAAATGGCGGAAAAGAGAAAGATTCCCAGGTCACCATGCAGTACAGTCAGGAAAAACTGGATGCGGTGATTGATGGATTTGACGAATTCCAGTCCGCAGACGGTGAGAATGCACCGGCCAGCGCCTACATCACCTTCCAGAACAATGAGTTTGAGATTGTGGATGCTGTTATGGGTGAGGGAATGGATCTTACCCTTGCAAAACAGTGCATCGAAAACGCGCTGATCAATGCGGATACCGAAGTGGATCTTGAAAAAGCAGGCGTTTACGACGGAACCTTGGTAACAGCAGATGACGAAACACTGAATGCACAGAAGGATCAGTTAAATGAACTGGTACGCGCAAGTATCACATACAGTATGCCGGATGGAACAACACAGGTTCTTGACGGAAATACCATGAAAGACTGGCTGGCGGTCGATGCGGATGGAAATTATTCCAAAGATGAAAACCAGTGGAATGAAAAAGTAAAAGAATATGTGGCAAATCTTGCGGCAGCGATTGATACCGATGGCAAGGATCACACCTTCCCGGCAACCGGTATCGAAGGCGGCGTGACCATCAGCCAGGAAGGCTACGGATGGAAAGTGGATCAGGAGCAGGAGATAGCAAAGATCGCAGAAGAAGTAGATGCTCACGCAGCAGACGCAAGAGAGCCGCAGTATGCGCAGAGAGAGTTTGCTGCTTCCACAGAGAACAACGGATTCGGCAAGACGTATGTTGAGGTTGATGCCAGCCGTCAGCATATCTGGCTCTACAAAGATGGAAATCTGGTTGTCGACGGTGACTGTGTAACCGGTCTGATGGAGCAGAGCAGCTACACGAAGCCGGGTATCTACACAACCGCAGCAAAAGAAAGCCAGAAAAAACTGCACGGAGAGCTTCAGGCAGACGGCAGCTATTCCTGGGAAAGAGATGTGGATTCCTGGATTCCGTTCAACGGAGAGATTGGTTTCTACGATGCTTCCTGGAGAAGTAGTTTCGGCGGAAACCTGTATCTGACTGCAGGATCGACGACAGGATCTGTTGCACTTCCGACTGCAGTGGCACAGGCATTATATGACAATGTCGATGACGGAACACCGGTTATCATTTATTATTCCGAAGCTTATGAGGTAAGTGAAGACACGCTTACTGTGACACAGGCACCGGAAGCAGATGACGAAAATGTCGATGATACGACGAATACCACGACAGTAACGCCGACGAGAACGCCATCCTACACGTACGATGATTACACGCCGTCAACTCCGTCAACCCCATCAACTCCATCAACCCCATCAACCCCATCAACTCCATCGACCCCGTCTACGCCGGAACCGACCACAGCACCGACCGAGATCCCGTCTACGCCGGAGCCGACCGTAGCACCGACGGAGACCCCGTCCACACCGGAACCGACCCAGGAGCCGAGCGCACCGGATCAGGGAGACCATACGGGTGACGATGATTACCCAGGTAAGGGCGAGAGCTGAGAAAAGAAGAAATAGAACATAAAAAATACGCATTCCGTTATCAAAACAGGAATGCGTATTTTTTATGAGAAAGAAACTGTTAAAAATTAATTTTCCGGTACGAACAGTGTGACAAGATCCATCGGGGAAGTGATGGTGTAGTCCGGGTTTTCGGTCTGACCAAAACCGTATGCGGCATGGACAAACGGGATTCCGGCCTCGCGTGTCGCCTTGTAGTCGCCGTCGGTATCGCCGACATAGACCGCGTGCTGCAGATGGTTCTGTTCGATGATTGTACGGATGTTGTCTGCCTTTGCCTTTCCGGTATCGCCAGGACAGAGATGGCCTTTGAAATAGTGACCGAGGCCTGTGGCTTCCAGAAAAACTTCGATATAGCCCGCCTGGCAGTTGCTTACGATATAAAGCGGGTAATGTCTGGAAAGAATAGAAAGTGCATCGACAAGTCCCGGATAAACAGGAGCCGGTGTCGCAAGAAGTGCCTCATGCTCTTTGGCACAGCATGCCTCGATCAGTTCTAACTGGCGCTCCTTTGGATATTCGTGGAAAATGACGGCGGCGATATCCGGGAGCAGGCGGCCGAACAGGCCTTTTAACACGGTTCCGGTGAGGTTTGGTGTCATATCAGTTTCTTTTTCCATAATCTGATTCCATGCGTCGGCAACAACGTCTGTGGAGTCCCACAGGGTGCCGTCCACATCAAAAATAATACTGTCGATCAAGAGTTTTTCCTCCATATCTTAAGGGTTTTGGTTATTCTTTTAAAGTATTTATTAATTTTAATCAAAAACACGTGAGAGCGCAATGTTTATTTTGCATTTTGGAGGAAAATGTGGCAAAATAAGAATGATATATTAACAGGAGATTACTATGCAGGACACAATCACAAAGCCATTATTGAAATGGTATGGCGAAAATAAAAGAGTGCTGCCGTGGAGAGAAAAAAAGAACCCGTATGAAATCTGGGTTTCCGAGATTATGCTCCAGCAGACGAGGGTGGAGGCGGTCAAGCCGTTTTATGAGCGGTTTATGCGTGAACTGCCCAATGTCGCAGCACTTGCGGTCTGTCCCGAGGAAAAGCTTTTGAAGCTCTGGGAAGGCCTTGGTTACTATAACCGTGTGCGGAATATGCAGAAGGCCGCACAGAAAATTATGGAAGTGTATGACGGTGTATTTCCGGCAGATTACGAAGCCTTAAAAGGACTTCCGGGAATTGGAAATTACACAGCGGGAGCCGTTGCATCGATCGCGTTTTGCATTCCGGTGCCGGCGGTGGACGGAAATGTGCTTCGTGTGATGGCACGCCTCCGGGAGGACGGTGAGGACATTTTAAAGCAGTCCGTGAAAAACCGCGTGGAAGCGGAATTGACCGAAATCATGCCGGCAGAAGATCCGGGAGCCTTCAACCAGGCGATGATGGATCTCGGCGCAATGGTCTGTCTGCCGAACGGCGCACCAAAATGTGAAGTCTGTCCGCTTTTTGACCAGTGTCTGGCGGGACAGCATCAGACCTGGACGGAATATCCGTTTAAAAAGAGCGCAAAGCCGCGCAGAATCGAAGACAGAACCGTTCTGTTATTTCTGGACGGTACGCACACAGCAGTGCGGAAACGGCCGAAAAAAGGACTTCTGGCGGGACTTTACGAGTTCCCGAACTTCGATGGCGTGCTCTCCGAACAGGAAGCACTTGAAGAGGCAGAAAAATTCGGCGTGACGCCGCTTCATATTCAGGCATTGCCGCCGTACAAGCACATTTTTTCCCATGTCGAGTGGCATATCACAGGATACGCTATTAAAATTGCAGGAAACGATGTGGAGCAGGAAGGGGAAGAAAAAGCCGGATTGATTTTTGCGGATGCGAAAACCGCGGCTGAAAGATATGCCATTCCGTCTGCGTTTGCGGAATACGCAAAATACACAGATCTGGAACGTGCCTGAAACGGCAGAAGAGCAAAAAAGAGCAGGGAGAAAAAAGATGAAGATTTTATCAATTGCAGTACCATGCTATAATTCAGAAGCATATATGGAGAAATGTATCGATTCGCTGCTGGTCGGCGGAGAAGAAGTAGAAATTCTGATCGTGGACGATGGTTCCAAGGACGGAACCACAGAGATTGCAGACCGCTATCAGGAAAAATATCCGACGATTGTAAAAGCGATTCATCAGGAAAACAAGGGCCACGGCGGAGCAGTCAACACGGGTGTGGAAAATGCGACGGGTCTGTACTTTAAGGTTGTGGACAGTGATGACTGGGTAAACCCAGAGGCATACCAGAAGATTTTAAATGTTCTGGCAGAAGTCGTACGCGGACCGAAAACACTCGACCTTCTGATCAGTAACTATGTGTATGAAAAAGAGGGCGCCAAGAGAAAACGTGTGATGCGCTATGCGAAATCGCTGCCGGAAGGCCGCTTTTTCGGATGGGATGAGGCGAAAGCTCTCGGCAAAACACATTATCTGCTGATGCATTCGCTGATTTACCGGACTTCTCTTTTAAGAGAGTGCGGCATGAAGCTGCCGGAGCACACCTTCTATGTGGATAATCTGGTTGCGTTTATTCCGCTTCCGTACGTCAAAACGATGTATTATCTCGATGTCAATTTCTACCGCTACTTTATCGGGAGAGCCGACCAGTCGGTTAACGAGAAAGTCATGATCGGCAGAATTGACCAGCAGATCCGTGTCAACAAGCTGATGATCGATTACCTTGGTGAACAGAAGGGGCTGTCGAAGTACCTGCGGAAATATATGATCAGCTATCTGACCATTATTATGACGGTTTCTTCCGTGATGATGATGCGCTCTGGAACGGAAGAAAATCTCGAGAAAAAGAACGATCTTTGGAGATACCTGAAACAGGAGGATGCAGCCGATTACTTCCGCATCCGCCACGGCATTTTCGGAACTGTTATGAGCAGCAAATCAAAACCGGGACAGAAAATTGCAGTCTATGCCTACAAGGTAGCGCAGAAACTGTATGGATTTAACTAGAAAGTAACGAAGCGGAGGAACGAACAATGCGAGTAGGAATGGGTTACGATGTGCATAAACTGGTGGAAAACCGGAAACTGATTCTGGGCGGTGTGGAAATCCCGTATGAATATGGCCTTCTGGGACATTCCGATGCGGATGTGCTGGTTCATGCCATTATGGATGCGCTTCTCGGCGCTGCAGCACTGCGGGACATCGGACGCCATTTTCCGGACAATGATCCGGCGTATGAGGGCGCAGACAGCATCGAACTGCTGAAAAAAGTGGGTGAGATGCTCGAGGAGCGGATGTATCTGATTGAAAATATCGATGCAACCGTTATTGCACAGAAGCCGAAGCTCCTGCCATACATCGACACGATGGTGAAAAATGTGGCGGAGGCGCTTCATCTCGAAGAGGATCAGGTCAATATCAAGGCAACGACCGAGGAAGGACTTGGCTTTACCGGAAAGAAAGAGGGAATTTCCACACAGGCGATCTGCTGCATTTCCAAGGCACTCGACCTGATGCCGGACGACCGGATCGCAGGCGGATGCAGCGGCTGCCCGGGATGCGCAAAGAACGCAGAAGAATAAAAGAGAAATGCGATTGCACAAGGCCGGAAGATGTGGTAGACTGGAAGAAGAATAAGGGAGTAGTCGGCGGCATACGTGACGCTATAAGGCCAACAACCGAAGAAAAAGCATTTCTTCTGGCTTTGTATGAAATGACAAGACTTATCTGTATCAACAAATATGGTGCGGATAGGTCTTTTTCTATATAGAAAGAGACCGGTGTACCAGTGGGAACTTATCACAGGAACGCAAAAAGCGTTTTCAGAAGAAAGGACGGATGGAAATGAAAGAGTATCTGGAAAAAAGTTCGAAGATTCTTGATGAGTTACAGACAACGGAGCAGGGACTTTCCGAGGCGGAAGCTGCGCGGCGGCTTTCCGAACACGGACCTAACCGGCTGGCGGCGGGAAAAAAGAAGAGTAATCTTCAGCGGTTTTTCGAAGAACTGAAAGACCCGATGATCCTGATCCTGCTCGCCGCAGCGCTGATTTCCGGCATCACATCGGCGTATGAAGGCGAATCGTACGCTGATGTGGTCATTATTCTCACCGTTGTCATCATTAATGCGGTGCTCGGTGTTCTGCAGGAGAGCAAGGCAGAGAAAGCGATTGAAGCTCTGCAGGAGATCGCGGCAGCCACGTCGAAGGTGATGCGCGGCGGGAAAATGGAAGTGAAAAAGAGCGAGGAGCTCGTACCCGGTGATATTGTAATTCTCGAAGCGGGCGATGCTGTTCCGGCGGATGGCCGTATTTTAGAGAGCGCCAGCATGAAAATCGAGGAAGCAGCGCTGACCGGAGAATCTGTCCCGGTCAATAAAACAGCGGATGTTCTGAACGCCGGCGCAGCCAGCGAGGTTCCGCTCGGGGACCGGAAAAACATGGTCTATATGGGAAGCACCGTTGTCTATGGCCGCGGCCGCGCTGTTATCACCGGAACGGGTATGAAAACCGAGATGGGAAAGATCGCCCATGTTCTGACGCAGTCGGCGGATGAGAGCACACCGCTGCAGAAGCGGCTGAACCAGCTCAGCAAAATCTTAAGCGTGATGGTGCTCGCCATCTGTGCCGTGATTTTCATTGTCGGTATTTTAAAAGAGGGCGTGACGCCGCAGAACATCTTAAATACCTTTATGGTAGCTGTCAGCCTTGCCGTAGCGGCAATTCCGGAAGGCCTTGCAGCAGTTGTCACAATCGTGCTTTCCATCGGTGTGACCAAAATGTCAAAGCGGAATGCGGTGATCCGGAAACTGACGGCTGTCGAGACGCTCGGCTGTACGCAGGTGATCTGCTCGGATAAGACAGGAACGCTGACCCAGAATAAGATGACCGTGGTAAAACATGAGGGAAGCGATATAAAACGTCTCGTATCCGTCATGGCACTCTGCTCCGATGCGGAGCCGGACGAAAACGGCGAGGCAGTCGGAGAACCGACGGAATGTGCGTTGGTCAACGATGCGCAGAAAGAGGGATGCCCGAAGAAGAGTCTGTCCGTCCAGTATCCGCGTGTCGGGGAAGCGCCGTTTGATTCGATGCGGAAACGCATGACAACGATCCACCGCGCAAACGACGGAACGTATTTTTCCTGCACAAAAGGCGCACCGGATGAGATTCTGAAGCGGTGCACCTCCGTTTGGCGTGACGGCAGAAAACAGCCGATGACAGAAGCATTCCGGCAGGAAATCCTGTCGCAGAACAAGGCGATGGCAGACCAGGCACTCCGCGTGCTGGCGGCAGCAGGAAGAGCGTGGAACCAGATGCCGTCCTCCCAGGAGCCGGACTTTCTGGAGCAGGATCTCTGCTTTTTAGGACTTTGCGGTATGATTGATCCGGTGCGGCCGGAAGTAGTCGATGCGATCCGGGAATGCCGCGGGGCAGGCATCCGTCCGGTGATGATTACGGGTGACCACAAAGACACAGCGGTTGCTATTGCAAAAGAGCTGGGTATTCTGGAGGCGGGCTGGAAAGCGGTAACGGGAGCCGAGATTGACCAGTTAAGCGATGAGGAGCTTGACCGGAGAATCGAGGAATATGCTGTTTACGCACGCGTCCAGCCGGAGCATAAAGTGCGGATCGTCGATGCGTGGAAGCGGAAAGGCAGAATCACCGCGATGACAGGAGACGGAGTCAACGATGCGCCGTCGATCAAGCGTGCGGATATCGGCATCGGAATGGGCATCACGGGAACGGATGTGACGAAAAACGTGGCAGATATGGTGCTCGCGGACGACAACTTTGCGACGATCATCGCGGCGGTTGAGGAAGGAAGACGAATCTACGATAATATCCGCAAGGCAATTCAGTTCCTTCTGGCATCGAACCTTGCCGAGGTGCTGTCGATTTTCTGCGCGACGCTGATGGGCTTTACGATTTTAAATCCGGTGCATCTGCTCTGGATCAACCTGATTACGGACTGCTTCCCGGCGCTGGCGCTCGGTATGGAGGACGGTGAGGCAGACATCATGAAACGCCCGCCGAGAAATGCGGATGACGGTATTTTTGCGGACGGCCTCGGCTTTGATGTTGCGTTTCAGGGCATCGTGATTACGGTGCTGACGCTGGCGTCCTACTTCATCGGCCATTATCTGGAAGCCGGCCGCTGGGAAATCGTCAACAGCCCGGACGGCATGTCGATGGCGTTTCTGACACTCTCCATGGTGGAAATTTTCCATTCCTTCAATATGAGATCACGGAAAGGTTCTATTTTCCATATGAAGCATCAGAACAAGTATCTGTGGGGCGCGATGGCACTCTCATTTGTCCTCACATCCGCCGTCATTTACATCCCGGTACTGTCGAGTGCGTTCGGTTTTGAGCGGATCAGCGCGTTGGAATATGATGTGGCGATCGGCCTTGGACTGCTTGTCATTCCGGCGGTCGAAATCAGCAAGTGGATCCGGCGGAAATTTGCTTGACAAACGAGAAAAATTTGCATAAACTAGAACAAACGGAAACAGAAAAAGGCTTGGAACGGAAAAAGTAGAAAATCAGAATTGTTTCACAGAGAATGGCAGACAAATGGGGCTGGAAGCTGCCTGAAACGAGGGTTTTTGAAGTGCGTCCGGAAGCTGGCCGGGTGAAGCGGAAAAAGTGGGTAGTCCGGCACGGGTCCTGCACGTTATGCAGAAGAAAAGAAGAGGGCAGGTGTGCCCTTAAAGTAAAGTGGAACCACGGAGCTATTTCGTCTTTATCGGAGATGAAACAGCTCCGTTTTTGAATATTACTGTTATGCAGAATGATGGTAAGAAATAAAAATCCGGAAAAGTCCCAGCAGGAGGCAAGGAGAGGAAAGATGAGTTTTTTCGCGTATTTTAAAGAGGAATTTCAGGTGATTCAGGAGCGGGATCCGGCGATACATTCTCCCATGGAAGTCTTGCTGTATCCTTCATTTCGTGTTATGCTGAAGTACAGACGGGCGCACAAGCTATATCTGAAAGGCCATTACTTTCTGGCCAGGTGGATTTCACAGCGGGCAGCGAGAAAAACCGGTATCGAAATCCATCCGGGTGCGACGATCGGAAAGGGATTGTTTATTGATCATGGTTCTGGTGTGATTATCGGAGAAACAGCCATTATCGGAGACAACGTGACGCTGTATCAGGGCGTGACGCTTGGCGGTAATGGTAAGGAGACCGGGAAACGTCATCCGACGCTGAAGGACAATGTTATGGTCAGCGCCGGTGCGAAGATCATCGGATCGTTTACGATCGGGGAAAACTCCAAAATCGGAGCCGGATCGGTTGTGATCGAGGAGGTTCCGCCGAACTGTACCGTCGTCGGCGTGCCGGGGCACATTGTGAAGCAGAATGATGTGCGGATTCCGAGAAAAAGCATGGATCACATTCATCTGCCGGACCCGATTTTCGAGGATATCAAAGTACTGCAGCAGGAGAATACGGAGCTTACGAACCGTGTGCTCGAGCTGGAGGGCGAGCTGCGTCAGATGAGGAAAAAAGAAAGGACAGAACAGAAGTGACGGAAGTGGGCAAAGAGACAGAAAACGAGGAGCTTTTTCCAGAGGCGGTTTTCGGGGAGAAGGATTATCTTTCGGAGGTATTCGGACTGGAACAGCATGACATCCGCATGTATTCGCCGCTTACGCTGGCCTACATCGGGGATGCTGCGTATGAGATCGTCATCCGCACGATTCTGGTGCGGAAAGCAAATATGCAGGTCAACAAGCTGCACCGCCATGCGGCAGGGCTTGTAAAGGCGGAGAAACAGTCGGCGATGATTGAAATTCTGGAGCCGCTGTTTACCGAAGAGGAAAAACAGATTTATAAAAGAGGCAGAAATGCGAAATCTTATACCAAGGCAAAAAATGCGTCCACGATCGACTACCGCCGGGCAACCGGGTTTGAGGCTGTGATGGGGTATCTGTACCTGAAAGGGGATTACAAGCGGATGATCGACCTGATCCGGGCAGGACTTGGCGAAGTGTGAGAGCAGATAAGATTCAGA
>OGPV01002576.1_pt1 | contig 10488 bp, 6 predicted proteins | sample 1553001 | NCBI WGS metagenome assembly OGPV01 (sample SAMEA2580268, study PRJEB22360) | human gut metagenome | biome: human gut; feature: human-associated habitat; material: faeces | place: Denmark | collected 2008/2010
ACCCAGATGGCACCTCCGAGACCCGCGTCCCGCCCCCCGGCCAGCCGCTTACGGCCGCCGGCGCCGACTTCGCCGCCACGGTCCGCAATCTGGGCGGTGACCCCGAACAGCCCTTCGCCGTCTTCGAGGAGAGCCGCGATGCCTTTGCCGAGCGCCGTGCCGCGCTGACGGAGTGGGCCGCATCGCAGGCCGAGGTGGAGCGTTCGTGGCGCAAGGAGAACAAGGACCTTGCCATCAAGCTCGACCGCTTCCTCTCGGGCGAACTTCCCGACATCGACTACAAGAGCATCGAGGTGAAGCCCGACGTGGCGACACGTGCCGCATCGGCCTCCGTGCTGGCGCACTTCGCCGAGAAGGTCGAGAACATGGTGGTCGCTTCGGCCGACCTCTCCAATTCGGACAAGACCGACGGCTTCCTCAAGAAGACCAAGGCCTTCACGCGCGGCGATTTCTCGGGCAACTTCTTCCAGCCCGGTGTGGCCGAGCTGACGATGGCCTGCATCATGAACGGTATGGCGCTCCACGGCGGTGTGATTCCCGTCTGCGGCACCTTCTTCGTCTTCTCGGACTACATGAAGCCGGCCGTGCGTCTGGCGGCGCTCATGCATCTGCACGTGATTTATGTCTGGAGCCATGACTCGTTCCGTGTGGGCGAGGACGGCCCGACGCACCAGCCCGTCGAGCACGAGGCGCAGATTCGACTGATGGAGCACCTGCGCAACCACCGCGGCGAGCGCTCGATGGTGGTGCTGCGCCCGGCCGACGGCGACGAGACGGTGATGGCCTGGAAGCAGGCCGTCGAGGAGCAGCGTCCCGTGGCGCTCATCCTCTCGCGTCAGAACATCAAGACGCTGCCGGCACTGGGCGGCGGCAGCCGCCGCGAGGAGGCTGCCCAGGTCGCCAAGGGCGGTTACGTGGTCTACGACTCGGCCAAGCCGCAGGTGGTGATGCTCGCCACGGGCTCCGAGGTGGCAACCCTCATCGAGGGCGCCGAGCTGCTGGCTGCCGAGGGCATTCCCGTCCGCGTGGTCGACATGCCGAGCGAGGGTCTCTTCCGCGACCAGCCCCGCTCCTATCAGGAGAGCGTGCTGCCGCAGGGTGTCATGCGCTACGGCCTGACTTCGGGCCTGCCCGTCAACCTGCTCGGCCTGGTGGGTGACGAGAGCCACATCCACGGACTGGGCCACTTCGGTTATTCGGCCCCCTACAAGGTGCTCGACGAGAAGTTCGGCTACAACGGCGCCACCGTTGCCGCCGAGGTCAAGAAGTTGCTCGGGCGGTAGTCGCTCCCGGGCGGTAAGAAAAAACCTCCGACACGTACACGTGTCGGAGGTTTTTTTGTGTCGCTGGCAGCCGGGGCCGCAGCGCCCGGTGTCGGAGGAGGCTCAGAGACCGAACTCCTTGCGGATGAGCTCCACGGCGTCGAGCTTCTCCCAACCGAAGAACTCGATTTCGCGCTCCACCTCGCGGCCGTTCTCCCAGAGCTTCTCGACCCGCTTGAAGGGGCGGTTGCCGAAGTGGCCGTAGGAGGCCGTCGCCTCGAAGATGGGGTTCTTCAGCCCGAACCGCTTGACGATGGCGGCCGGACGCAGGTCGAAGAGCTTGCCGATGCGGCGGGCAATCTCGCCGTCGGTCATGCCGGCCAGCGCTGCCGGGCGCTTCGAGCGGTAGGTGTCGACATAAATCGAGAGCGGCTCGGCGATGCCGATGGCATACGAGAGCTCGACGAGCACCTCGTCGGCGACACCCGCCGCCACGAGGTTCTTGGCGATGTGGCGTGCGGCATAGGCGGCCGAACGGTCCACCTTCGAGGAGTCCTTGCCCGAGAAGGCGCCGCCGCCATGGGCGCCGCGGCCTCCGTAGGTGTCGACGATGATTTTGCGGCCCGTCAGTCCGGTGTCCCCGTGGGGGCCTCCGATGACGAACTTGCCCGTCGGGTTGACGTGGAGGATGTAGTCGTCGCCGATGAGCTCGGCGAGCTTGTCGCCGGCACGCTCCAGACGCGCCTTGACGCGCGGGATGAGAATCGTGCGCACATCCTCGCGAATCTGCTCCTGCATCATCTGCTCGGCCTGCTTCTCGCTGCGGCCTTCGCCGGGGAGGATGAATTCGTCGTGCTGCGTCGAGACGACAATCGTGTGGACGCGCAGCGGTTTGTTGGTCTGCTCGTCGTACTCGATGGTCACCTGCGACTTCGAGTCGGGACGCAGATAGGTCATCACCTGGCCTTCGCGGCGGATGACGGCCAGCTCCTTCAGGATGACGTGCGAGAGGATGAGCGTGGCGGGCATGTACTCGCGCGTCTCGTTGCAGGCATATCCGAACATGATGCCCTGGTCGCCGGCACCCTGCTCCTCCTCCGCCTCGCGGACTACGCCCTGGTTGATGTCGGACGACTGTTCGTGGATGGCCGAGAGTACGCCGCACGAGTTGCCGTCGAACTGATATTCGCTCTTGGTGTATCCGATGCGGTTGATGACGCGGCGGGCGACGCCCTGTACGTCGACGTATGCCTCCGAACGCACTTCTCCGGCCACGACGACCAGTCCCGTGGTGCAGAGCGTCTCGCAGGCGACCTTCGAGTTGGGGTCGTGACGCAGGAATTCATCGAGGATTGCGTCGGAAATCTGGTCCGAAACCTTGTCGGGATGTCCTTCGGATACCGATTCCGAGGTAAATAAAAAGCCCATTTTGATACATTTTTAATGGTTAAACGTATAAAATGGGAAAAATCGGCTGATGGAATAAAAAAGCTGTTTTAGCGATTTTTTATTGTGGTTGCAATCAGTCAAATCTTTCCACATTCTCCGCTCTTCATCGGAGCGGACCGCAAATGTACGAATTATTTCCGGAATGGCAAGCGTTTTTGCGTGAATTCTTTGCCCGGGGCGGGGAAGATACGGAACGGCGGCAGACGACTGACCGTCTGCCGCCGTTCCCATGCGGGTGCAGGTTCGGGCGCGCAGGGCAAGCCCTTACGGCTGCAGGACGAAGGTGATTCGGTAGCGTCCCTCGTTTTCCAGTGCCATGCCTGTCTGCTGGGTCTGCACGATGATGCTTCCCGAACCGCTCGGGATGACATACGCCTCGTGGCCGCCCGTGTGAGGCTCGAGCCGTCCCTTGTTGCCATAGGCGGTCGACACGGCCTCGTAAAACCGCCGAAAGTCCTCGCGGAGCGACTCCAGGGTGGTGTAGCTGGCGGTCAGACACCCCTCGATGGTCTCCACCTCACCGCTTTCGGGGTTGGCGTGGAGCGTGACTTCGCAGGGTGCGCCGTAAAAGCGCCCGCGCATCAGGCGCGAATTGGCCGAGGAGCCGAGCATGCCGCCCATGGCGGCGTTGTACTGGTCCCAGACCTCGTCGGCGCCGCGCTCCTCGAGCTCGACGAAGCCCTGGCCGCGAAGCGACTCGGCGACCTTGTCGAGCGGTGCCGGTATCCGCGTGCCCAGAAAGAGGATTCCCTCCGGCTCATCCGTCTGCGGAAGATACTCGTCGATGTCGACCCCGAGCAGCGTCGTGTAGTTCGCATAGCCGATTTCGGGCTCGATGCAGGGCGGATTCCCAGTCCGGTAGAGGATGGCGAATTCGTGGTCACGGGTCATCCACAGCGTCATTTCCGTACCGCGGGTGTGTTCGCCCGAGTGGAGGAATCTCATCCCGACGTAGTCCGAATCCACCCCGAAGACGGAGTGCGTGTCGATGCCGGCGCAGCTTTCGAGCGGAGCGTCGGCCATGCGGATGTAGCAGGGCATGCTGTAGCCGAGGTGTTCGTACTTCCGGTCCTGTTCGGTTATCGAGCAGGTGAGCGAGAGCCATCGGTTGAGGGCGGCGACGGCCTCGTCGCGGGTGAAGTCGGCGGGGGTGTCGTGCCCCGGGGTTGTCCCGTAGAAGAAGTCGGCGCCCGGGCGTCTCCGGAAGATGATGTTGCCGTCGTCGAGCGTTATCATGACCCAGACGTCGGCCCCTTTCCATGCGGCGAGCGCGATGTCGACATACCCCTTGTCGTTGATGCATTCGTCGGCGTCGATGTAGTAGTGGACTCGGGGCGACTTGTAATGGACGGAGGCGTCGGTCTGTGCCGCAAGGCCCGTCGGGAGCAGCAGAAACAGGGCTGCAAGTATTCTGTTCATCATCATCTTCTTCTTCATCATCGCGTGGTATTGTTTTGAGTCTGTTCGGTCGGATGTTGGCGGGCGAGGCTGTCGGCCTTTTCCTGCATCGCTGTTGCTTTTTTCTCCTTGCCTGCCTGCCGGTAGAGGCTGGCCATGCATCGGTAGACATCCATGCGCAGCTGTTGCCGGCCGGGGGCTGCGTCGTCGTTGTCGAGCTGCTCGAATACGGGCCATACCCGGTCGGTCACCAACCTCAGCGCGGCCTTTGGCTCCGTCGGTGAACGCCGCAGGGCCAGAAGGGCTCCCGCCCGGACGTACAGTTCGGGGTATGGGGACTGCCCGCCGGCCGTGCCGAGCTCTCCGAAGAGCACCTCCATGTCGGCGATACCCGCTTCGGCCGAGGATGCGAACCGAGACCGGGTCTCAGCCGCGATGAAGCGCAGTCGGGCGCCCTCCGGAGTGATGCTGCCGGCGTCGTGCCGATGCGCCCGCTCGGCCACTGCGGCCAGTGCATTGCGGCAGGGGGCGTGCGATTCGTCGTAGCAATGCGCTGCCACGTCGTACGGCGAACCGATGTCGGGCAGCGTCGCATGCAGCCGTTCGGCCAGTGTCGTATACTCCTGCGGGTAGGCGAGGGGCAGCGGCCCGTCGAAGAGGTAGTCGAGTTCGGGCGACGGTTGCGGATGCTCGACCACGGCGGCATATACCTCGTCGCGGAGCTCCCGGAGAAGCTCCGTGAAGCGGGCCGAGTCGGCCTCCATGCCCCGGGCGAGGAGGCTCTCCGCGCGCGGGGAGCCGCTCCGCAGGGCGGCGCGGTAGAGCAGGAATGCCACGAACGCATTGTCGCGCGCATACTGCGATACGGCATCGGTGCTCTCCTGCGCGAAGAGCTCGAGCAGTTCGTCGTAACGTGCGGCGTCGCTCAGCAGGCAGGCCGTGGCATGGGTGAGCGCCGGGATGCAGCTCCGAAAGAGGTCGGGATACATCCGCGCCTTCCGGATTGCCTCGGCGAACAGCGGACAGGCCTCCCGGATGTCACCCTCCAGCGCGCGCGACATGCCTTGGGCGAGCAGCCGGTTGCCGCCGCCGTAGCGTTCGCCCAGATGGTCCAGCGTCTGGAAGTTCCCGAGCCATCTCTCCGTGGTGTCTGGGGCCGACCAGTAGCGCCGGAACCAAATCCCGGTGGCCGATTCCACCATCGGACGGGCATACTCCGGGCATGCGAACATCATCGAGTCGACGGCATGGGCGACCAGCCGGGGCGAGGGGTGATAGCTCAGAAAGCGGTTCATGCAGTCGACGGCGATGCTGTCGCACCCGAGGCTGGCGGCGCGGTTGCCCACCAGAACCCATCTTTGGGGCAGGCGTGTCGGTTTGCGCTGCTCCATCTCCGCACAGAGCCGGCGGTAGTCGGCCAGCATCTCCTCGCGGAGCCTTTCTCCGAAGCGCTCGCTCCAGGCCTGGCGGCCTCTGTTCAGGGAGTCGCGCAGGCGGGCGAGCCTGATGCTGTCCCGGCGCAGGTCGATAAAGTGCTGCCTCGGACCGAAGAGGTCGCGGGCGACGCTTTGCGGTTCGACGGGGAGGCGCGGGGAGCGGTTGCCGCAGGGCGGTTGCCGTAGAGCTTTCTGCCTGCCTGTACGGCTATCTTTGTTCTGGTCTGACCCTGACACGGGAGTGCTCCGGTCAGGAGTGCAAGCAGGAGGCCTGCGGTTGCAATCGTTTTCATGGGGATGCCCGTAGTTTGGGTTTCGACGGATTGTTTCTTCGGGTGCCGGTTGTCTCAATCGGGATGCGAGTCGGGTGTGCCTGTTTGTGGTTCGAGGCCACGCGCTGGGGCATTCCTGCCCGCAACGCCGTTCTTTTAACAAAGACAGCGAAAGGCGAGCGCAGAGACAAATGAAAACGGGGTTTTCACAATTTGACTCTGCCGAGCCGCATCTTGTCTTCTTCAAAGACAGCGAAAGGCGAGTGCAGAAAAACAAACTCGTTTGATTTTTTTGCCGAGCCGCATCCTGCCTTCTTCAAAGACAGCGAAAGGCGAGCGCAAAGACAAATGAAAACGGAGTTTTCACAATTTGACTCTGCCGAGCCGCATCCTGTCTTCTTCAAAGATAGGAAAAAAAGCGAAAAACAAGACAAAAGGAGGCGTCGTATCGACGTTTTGTCTTTGGGTGATGTGTGCGGGAAAAGCAAAACCCCGTCGAACTTGCGTTCAACGGGGTTTCAGTGCCCAGGACAGGAATCGAACCTGCACGCCTTGCGGCACACGCACCTGAAACGTGCGCGTCTACCTATTCCGCCACCTGGGCCTTTCGGTTTTGTGGTTGCAAAGGTAATGCTTTATTCCGTATCTGCAAACTTTTTTGCCGAAAAATTTTACTTACTGATGAACTTGTATTGAAATACAAGCAGATAGACCGCAGCGACCGAGATATAGACATCCGCCAGATTGAAAATCGCGCCGAAGAAGTAGTTGTTGCTGTCGACCAGGAAGTGCAGGAACCGCGGGCAGCTGTTCCACTGGAAGAGCGGGAAGTAGAACATGTCGACCACCTTGCCCATCATCAGTCCGGCATAGTGTCCGCCGAAGTGCGCGACCGTGTAGGGGGTCGATTCCGAGAATATCAGCCCGTAGAAGGCGCTGTCGATGATGTTGCCGATGGCTCCGGCCAGAATCAGCGCCAGCCCGACGAGCACCCCTTTCGGGGTATCCTTCCGTTTCGTGAGGCGCCAGATGAGCCAGCCAACCAGGCAGGACAGGGCGATGCGGAAGATGCCCAGCAGCAGCTTGCCCCAGTCGAAGGCACCCGAGGTGGCGATGTGCATGCCGTAGGCCGCCCCCTTGTTCTCGATGAAACGCAGCTGGAACCAGTCGGGGAAGACGATGATGGCTTCGTCGAGGTGCATGTGGGTCTTGACCCAGACTTTGAGCGCCTGGTCCGCCACCAGCAATACCATTATTAATAAAGAGAGGTTTTTCAGCTTCATGTTGTCTCCTTTTTTCTTTTGGTGCAAATGTAGTGAAAAATCTCTTTTTTGCCGGTCGGTGTGTGATTTTTGGACCGCCTTTTCTTGTTTTTACGAAAAAAAACATATCTTTGAGAATCCAAAATTTTCCGAATTATGAAGAAAGCGTTACTTCTTATCAGTGCCTTGGCGCTGTTCGCTTGTGCGAATGACCCGACGGAGGAGACTTCGGGAGGCGTTTCGACGGGCCATCAGGCCGTTATCGTGGGTTTGGCAGAACACGCGATAGCCGGTCGACTCAATCTGAAAGTCACGTCGGAGGTCGCAGATGCCATCGAGGCTGCTGCCAAAACCCGCAGTGTCCCGCAAACCCGTTCGGGTATCGATGATATCGACCTTATCTTCAATGAAATCGGTGTAGAGCGCTTCGAGCGTATCTTCCCCAGCAACGAGCGTTTCGATGCGCGCCAGCGTCAGTACGGCCTGCATCAGTGGTATACGGTATCGTTTGATTCCGAGGTCGAGCTTGCTTCGGTGGCCCAGCGCCTGAGCCTTTGCCCCGAGGTTTCGGTTGTGGAGTATAACTTCATGACCCGTCCGCTCAACGAGGGCCCCGTCGTTCCGTTCAACATGTCGGACGTCGCCGTTCCCGAGAATGCCCAGACGCGTGCTGACGATATGCCGATGAACGACCCGCGCCTGATTTATCAGTGGCACTACAACAACTCCGGTCCGACGCTCACCTTCCCCAACCAGCGTGCCGGAGCCGACGTCAGTCTGTTCGACGCGTGGAACCTCTGCACGGGTGACGGTGCCGGTACGGATATTGTCGTGGCAGTCATCGACCAGCCGGTGCAGTATACGCACCCCGACCTGGAGGCCAACATGTGGACCAACCCCAATACGTCGGAGAATGCTCCTCACGGATACAACTTCTGGAACAACACCAATGCGCTCGACTGGACGTCGTATACCCAGACCCAGTATGGTTATGAGTATGCCGACCACGGTTCGCACGTTGCGGGTACGATTGCCGCAGTCACCAACAACGGCGTTGGTGTGGCCGGTATCGCCGGTGGTTCCGGTCAGGGCGGCAATGTGAAAATCATGTCGTGCCAGACGATGGGCTACTCGAACAAGAACTACAATTCCAACGCTCCCCAGCAGGCCTTCCAGTGGGCTGCCGAGCACGGTGCCGTCATCGCACAGAACAGTTGGGGCTACTCGAACGCCGTCACCGGTGCAGAGTTGAGCGAGGACGATTGGAATCGCGGCTACGGTTCGGTGCGTACGGCCATCAACTACTTCATCTCGACGGCCGGTATGGACAACCCCAATTCGCCGATTTCGGGCGGTCTGGTGATTTTCGCCGCCGGCAACTCGGGTGACATCTACGGCGACGTGAAGACCTGGCCGAGTGCCTATGCTCCCGTGATTGCCGTCAGCTCGATGAGCTGGGACTATTGCCCCGCCTACTATACCAACTACGGTACGTGGAGCGACATCACGGCTCCGGGCGGTGATGCCTTTGATGCTCCTAGCAACGGTAAGTACTATTCCAACGCCCAGGTGCTGAGCACCATTCTCCAGGATGCCTCGATGTCGTTCAGGGACGGCCGCGACAATACCGGTACGGGCTTCATGCAGGGTACCTCGATGGCTTGCCCGCATGTTTCGGGTGTCGCCGCGCTGGGTCTGGTCTATGCTTCGAAAATCGGCAAGAAGTTCACTGCCGAGGAGTATACCGCTCTGCTGCTCTCGGCGACCAACGATATCGAACCCTATCTGACGGGTACGAAGAACCACTATAAGGGTAATATCAACCTGTCGAGCTATCAGAACAAGATGGGCCGCGGTTATGTCGATGCATACAAGTTGCTGTTGGCCATCAAGGGTACGCCCGTTCTGCAGGTTGCTCCCGGCGAGGAGACTACGGTCGATTTGGTCCGCTACTTCGGCGGTACTTCGGGTCGCCTTACTGTATCGGGTATCGAAATCAGCCCGGCTGACCGCCAGAAGCTCGGTATGACTTCGCTCCCGACGGTTACGAACGGTATCATGAAGCTTACCTGCCAGAATGTAGGTTCGGGCATGTGCACCGTCACCGCGACGATGGGCGGCATGACCGTTAAGCGCGAGTTTGCCATCCTCGCCCGCGAGATGGCCGACAACGGCGGCTGGCTCTGATGCACGAGTCTGACTGAAAAAACACCGGTGTCCTTTGGGCGCCGGTGTTTTTTTGTCATTGCCTGGACTCCGGTCCGGCGCGTCCCGCTTTTCGGGACCACACGACGGTCGATGTCGTGCTTGTGTCTGGATGAGTCTTCATGCCTTCGTCTCGCTTCCTCCTTGCCGCCTCTTCATCATCTCCGCGTCTTCGTTTTGCCTCCGCCTCGGTTCCCCTGCACTTTCCCATGCCTTCTCCTTGCCGTTGCCCCTGTTTCCCCGCATCTTCGCCTTTGTCTTCCCCGCATCTTTTTCCTCCTCGCTTTCCCATGCCTTCCTACTCGTCCTCCCCAGCATCTTCTTCGCACTTTTCCCTGCTGCCTCCTTATCTTCCTTGCGTCTTCCTTCTTTTTGCCGTCCCAGCCCCCCCCCTCCGCATCTTTCCCCTGCGCTTTCCCATGCCTTCCTACTCGTCTTCCCCAGCATCTTCTTCGCACTTTTCCCCGCTGCCTCCTTATCTTCCTTGCGTCTTCCTTCTTTTTGCCGCCCCAGCCCCCCCCCGCATCTTCCCTCTCCGCTTTTCCATGCCATCGCCTTGCCGCCTCTACATCTACCCCTGTGTCCTCTCCTCTTCGCTTTCCCACGCCCTCAGGGAAAAGTCTCTTTGCTACGACTCGGGCTTTTCCTCTGACCGGGATTCTTTTTGTCTTGTTTCTGGTAAGGGGGCTTCGTTGAGGTGTGTGCTCTTCTCCTGCGGCAGGCAGGGGGGGCTGCCTCCTTTGCTGGGTATTAAATCTATATATATAGGTGTAAATGCGATTTTCTGCAAAAAATGTATTTTTTTCGATGAAAAAATCGGGAAATGCTTGCAGATTCAAAAAAAGTCCCTACCTTTGCATCCGCATTTGAGAAATAACGGTTCTTACAAAGTCTGAAGGTTGCGAAAAGGAACTCCGAATCGGAGCCTTCAAGTTTGACCCGAAAACGAAAATGCAAAGTTCTTGAAAAAATATTTGCAGGATTCAAAAAGATGACTTATCTTTGCAATCCTTTCACACCACAAATGTGAAGTATTTTTCAACTGGTTCTTTGAATTACTGGTTTGTTTGAGAGAAAAGAAATGTAGTATTTATCTGTCATTTCCTTTAAATTGGAAAGCGAAGCAGTCAGGACTCTAACGATACATTTTATTTTTATACAATGGAGAGTTTGATCCTGGCTCAGGATGAACGCTAGCGGCAGG
>OGPV01002582.1_pt1 | contig 10459 bp, 9 predicted proteins | sample 1553001 | NCBI WGS metagenome assembly OGPV01 (sample SAMEA2580268, study PRJEB22360) | human gut metagenome | biome: human gut; feature: human-associated habitat; material: faeces | place: Denmark | collected 2008/2010
GCCGCTTTGACCTGCTGCTGACCCACCTGGGCAGCGACCTGGATCGGGAGAAAGTGAACCACTACTATATGGAACGGCTGAGCAGCCGCCACTTCTTTCTTCCCGGAGCAGAAGAACTGCTCTCCGCCCTCCATGGGCGCTATACCCTGTGTCTGGCCTCCAACGGCACCGGCTGGGTACAGGAAGGGCGGCTGAAAAACAGCGGCATTTTGCCTCTGCTGGACCGGGTGTTTATCTCCGAGTACTTAGGCGCCAATAAGCCCCAGCTGGGCTTTTTCGACGCTTGCTTTGCCAGCCTGCCGGGCGTAAAGCGCAGCGAGAGCCTGATGCTGGGCGACAGTCTGACCTCCGATATGCGAGGCGGCAAAATCGCCGGTATGCACACCTGCTGGTACAACCCGAACCGCCTGCCCCTCCCCACCGACGGCACCGTAGAATACCAGATCCACCGCCTACCGGATCTGCTCCCCTTGCTGGAGAAGCTGTAATACTGCACAATCTGCAGGAGTGGAACAAAAAAAACGCACAGGCAGTTTGTCTGTGCGTTTTTGTATGCCCGGGTTGGGAAGAGCGGAGATTGCATCTTGACAAAGGGGCGGTGAATTGGGTACTATAAGATTGGAAATTTGGCGCGAGCGCGCGGGAATACAGGAGGGGTTCTATGAAGATCACGGTACTTGGCGGAGGCGGTGTGCGCTCCATGTTCCTGGCAAAAAGCATTGCCCAAAAGGCAAAGCGGCTGGGGATCGACGAACTGTGTTTTATGGACAATGACGAGGAAAAGCTGCGCATCTACGGCGGTATGGCGGCGCATGTAGCGCGCCTGCTGTGCCCGGAAATGCGTTTTTCCCTCACTGCCGACCCGGTGGAAGCGGCACAGGACGCAGACTATGTAATCACCACCATTCGGGTGGGGCAGGATGAAATGCGTGCCAAGGACGAGCGCATTGCCCTGGATCACGGGGTACTGGGGCAAGAGACCACCGGCGCTGCCGGGCTGTCCTTTGCCATGCGCAGCGTACCGGCGCTGGCTGCCTACTGCGAGCTGATTAAGAAATATGCGAAGCCGAGTGTAAAGGTGTTTAACTTTACAAATCCGGCCGGGGTCGTGTCCCAAACCCTGCGGGATATGGGCTACGATTTTACCTACGGCATTTGCGACGCGCCCTCCGGCATGCTCCGCTCCTTTGCCCTGCTGTACGGGGCGAACCCGGCGAACATTACCGGCGAGGTGTACGGGCTCAACCACCTGTCCTACTTCAAAAGCATCACCATAAACGGCAAAGAGATTCTGCACGATCTGATCGAGAACGATGACGCCTACAAGAACAGCGATATGCGCTACTTCTCCAAAGAACTGCTGCGGGATCGGGGCGCGGTGCTCAACGAATATCTCTACTACTTCTACTACCGGGAACAGGCAGTGGCCAATATTCTGAAAGCGCCCCAGACCCGTGGTGAACAGATTTTGGATATCAACCGGCAAATGACCGCCCAGCTGAGCCAAATGGATATTGAAAACGACTTTGAAGGCTGCCTGGCGGTATTCAATAAATGGTACGGTATGCGAGAGGGCAGTTATATGGCCAGCGAAACCGGTGAGAAACGCAGCCAGCCCTGGCACTTTAATATTTATGAAGAAGACGATGGCGGCTACGCCGGTGTGGCGCTGAAATTCATAGAAAACGCCCAAAGCGGCCAAACCGGCCCCATGATCCTGTGCGTGCCAAACGGCAACGCCATAGACGGCCTGCGACCGGACGATGTAGTGGAGGTCACCTGTGAGGTGGGGCCAAAGGGCTGCACGCCCCATCGGATCGGCGCCGTAGACGAGCAAAATCTGGAGCTGATCCGCCGGGTGAAGAACTACGAGCGTCTGGCCTCCAAAGCCATTCGGGAGAAAAGCCGCGCCGCCGCCGTGCAGGCTCTGACCCTGCACCCGCTGGTAAACAGCTATTCCCTGGCCTGCGCCCTGACCGACGCCTACATTGCCCACAACAAAGACTACTGTGACGGCTGGCACTAAAATCGAAATACAAAAATAAAAGACCGAGTAAACACCCGCGCCTGTTAGACGCCGGCAATACCCGGTCTTTTTCTATTCTTTTTCACTTATTCTACTGCGGTCAAGCGGACGATTTGATTATAATCGGCACCACGCACATAGACGGGCAAACCCACTTCCATGAGGAAGGCGCCGCCTTTCTTATACGCCACGCCGTCCAATGTAAAAGCATACGCCCTATCCGGCGCCAAGCCCGCAAAGCGCAGGTTCATCTTCTTTTTAAAGAACCGGGTGCCCCGGGCACTCAGGAACAAAACCGCCTGCATTTTGTCCCGGCTGACATACTGATTGCAAAGCACCTCGTCCCGATCCGCATCCAGAATCCGATACAGGTCGCCGAACTGCACCAGCGGGCGGATCTCCTTATACAGCGCCACATTGCGGCGGCAGATCTCCAGCTCTTCCGGACTGTACTTCTCCAAATTACCGCCCAGGCCCAGTGCCCCCTGCATGGCGATATGAAAGCGGAAGTCCAGGGAGCAGGGCTTGTTGATCCCGGCAATATCCGTTACCCACGCTCGCATAGTCTTAATGGGGTGGAGCATGGAATAGCCTTTTTGTATGGTCATCCGGTCAATGCCGTCTGTATTATCGCTGGTCCACACCTGGTCAAAGTGACTGATGGCTCCTAAATCGCATCGACCGCCGCCGGAGGCACAGCTTTCAAACTGCACCGCCGGGTGACGGCGTTTCAGTTCATCCACGATCCGATACACTGCCATGGTATGCAGATAAGAATACATTTTGGGATCCGCCAAATTCTCCGCCCCAACCTGGGAGAACGGCCGGTTCATATCCCACTTGATATAGCGGATATTGTGATCCGTCAGCAGCCGATCCAGGCAATCTATAATATACGCCTGCACATCGCTGCGGGTCATATTCAGCACCAGCTGATGGCGCAACTCATCTGCGTGACGGTGTGGGAAGTGATAGGTCCAGTCCGGGTGGGCACGGTAAAGGTCGCTGTCCGGGTTCACCATCTCCGGCTCCACCCACAGACCGAAATCCATACCCAGGGCGTTTACATTGCCGATCAGTTCGTCCAGGCCGCCCGTGAACTTCGCCGGGTTCACAAACCAGTCCCCCAGCCCGGCACGGTCGTTGTTGCGGGCACCGAACCAGCCGTCATCCATCACAAACAGCTCCACTCCGATCCCCGCGGCAATCTCTGCCAAGCGGGTCTGGTCCGCCACATTTACATTAAATTCCGTGGCCTCCCAAGAATTATACAGCACCGGCAGCGTCTCTGCCCGGAACCCGGACGGCAACAGATGTTCCAAGCAAAAGCGGTTCATTTGGCGAGACATTTCGCCCAATCCCTCCGTCTTGCCGCAGTACACCGGCGGGGTCTCCAAGTGCGCCCCCGGCTCTAAAGTGTGCGAAAAATCAAAGTCGTTCATACCCAGACTCACCCGGGTAATACCGTACAGATCCCGCCCGGCAATTACCTTAAAATTGCCGCTGTACGCCAGGGAGCCAAAGTACACTGCGCCCCGGGTCTCCGTGGCACCGCGGTGGGCGATAAAATACGGCGACTGATTATGATTGGACGCGCCACGGTGGCTCTCATACACCAAATTGCCCCCCTCCAGCACCGTGCGGCAGGGCAGGAATTCACCGCCCCAAGCACCGTTGGTATTCTCAAAAGTATACGGATCCATACCGGGCAGAGAGAACCCGGCGCTAAACAGCCGCTCAAAGGAAATCGGCGCGGAGCCGGTGTTCTCCACCTCCACCCAGCGCTTAATGATATCCAGCCCCGGGTACACCCGGTAGCCCAGGCGCACCTGCAAGGGATAGTACGCGTCCGCAAACGCAACGCGCAGGGTATCGTCCTTCAGCCGATAGCCGGTGTAGCACAGCGCCACCTCCCGGCAGCCGTCTGCAAACTGTGCCTTTAGGTCACAGGTGCGGTACACGGTGGATCCAAAGGGAGTCAGCTCCTGTCGGTATTCGTCCAGCATGGAATGATTGGAGTTTTCGTCACCGATCTCCGTAAAAGCATAATCCGCCGGGTCACACTTGGCACCCCAGTGCAAATGCCGATTATACCCTGCCGAGTCAATGCCGAACACATAGTGGGTGTTCTCCGTCTCCAGCACAAAAATGCGATTTTCTTCTAAGTAAAAAATCATCTTTCGCCCTCCGGGTTCTTTTTTTACAAGTATCTACACTATACCATACCTCCCCGTACAGAGCAATGGCAATTCTCCCACTTGCCACCCAAAAGATCCCACTATGTAAAGCCGTACAACCGTTTGGGATTGCAAATCAAAAACTTAGCAAAGTGCACAAATCGCAAGCCGAGTATTGACATTTTGTACAAAATATATTGTAAGTAACTTGATTTTTTGTGCAATATGAGTTATGATGGCATTGGCCGTTTACGCGCAAAATTCGCCACGCATGCCCTACTGGGCCGGCACGACGGCTGATGGAGAAAAAATATGAAAGCAATCGGTATCCTGTTGGCAGTTGCCGCCGCAGCGGTGGTGCTGCTGTTTTTCGTATGCGGCTTTATTTTTAACCAGCTGGTATGGCGCAAAACCGTGTCCATACCTCGCTGGATCACAGACCGCATTGCCGGCAACGCCATGCCGGACGCGTATGAAAAAAAGAATAATGCCGCCGTGGCAGCTTTTTCGCAGCTGCCGATCCGATCGGTGGAAACGCACACGCCCGACGGGGCACGGTCCGGATCCGATCGGTGGAACTGCACACGCCGGACGGTGCACGACTGGCAGCCAAAGTGCTGACTCCGGAGAAGCCCAACGGCCGCCTACTGATCGCCTGCCACGGCGCACGCAGCAACGGCACCGGCGAATTTGCCCTTATGGCGCCTTATCTGTATAAAAAAGGCTATACGGTACTGTTCCCGGATCACCGGGGCTGCGGCGAAAGCGACGGCAAATATATGGGCTACGGCACCCACGAGAGCCGAGACACCCTGCTTTGGCTGGACTATGCAAAGATCCATTATCCGGACCTGCCGGTATTTTTGCTTGGGGTATCCATGGGCGGTGCCACAGTGTTGATGATGAGCGACAAGGTGGACCCGGCGCAAGTAAAAGGCATCATTGCCGACTGCGCTTACACAAGCGCCTGGGCGGAATTCCGCTACCAACTGCGCACCTCGTTCCATCTGCCGCCCTTTCCCATTCTGCACATTTGCAATCTATACTGCAAGCTGTTTGCCGGCTATTCCTTCCACCAAGCTGCGCCGATTGCGGCGGTAGCCAAAGCCCGGGTGCCGGTACTGTTTATCCACGGCAAGAAGGACGACTTTGTGCCTTTCTTTATGCGGGATCAACTCTATAACGCCTGCCCCACGGAAAAGGCAAAGCTGACCGTACCGGCAGCCGTCCACGCCAGGAGCTACTACACCGATCCTACTGCCTATCAGTTGGCGCTGGAGCGGTTTACGGAGAACTGCCTGGCACCTAAAGCATAAATTACCGCCTGTGGCGGGCAAGAATACAAACCGTTTCCATTCATGAAAAGAAGGGGGATATGCTATGGAACAAACGGAACTGAAAGAGCGACGCTATGTAGGCGTTCGCGAAACCTTGATCTACGGCGTTGCCAACGGCGGCCAAGTGATCGGCTACAACTTGGTGCGTATGCAGCTGACCTTTTTCCTGGTCACTGTATTCGGCATACCCGGCCAGGCCGTGTCGCTGATGATCTTCTTTATGGGGATCTGGGACACCATGAACGACCCGATCATGGGCACCATTGTAGACAAGACCCGTACCCGCTACGGTAAGCTGCGGCCTTATCTGCTATTTGTACCCATTCCGCTGGGTGTCGCCACCATTCTCTTTTTCGGCGGCGCGGAGTTTTTGCGCGGGGTGGAGTCTACCACCGCCAAGATCGTCTACATGTGTATCACCTATTTTATTTGGGAGTTCTTTTACACCATTGGTGATATTCCCTTTTGGGGAATGTCGGCAGCCATCTCGCCGAACCCTAAGGATCGCAGCCGGGTCATTACCTCGGCCCGTCTGATCTCCGGTGCCATCGGCGGCCTGGTGGGTCCGGTTATCTCCATCTTCATTGACCTGCAAAAGAGCGGCAAGATCGGCATGGATATGCGGCAGCTGTTCTTTATCTTGGGCATTGTGGCCGGCACATTCGGTATGGGTCTGTTCTCCCTGGCCGGGCTGTGCACCAAAGAGCGGGTGATGCAGCAAAGCGAGGAGCCAAAAATCTCCGACTGCTTTAAGTGCCTGGTAAAGAACAAGCCGCTGCTGCTGATCGTGTGCTCCAATGTGCTGGGCACTGTGGAGAGCATTGCAGACGCCTTTACCCAGTATTTTTATCTCTTCACCCTGGGCAGCGCCAGTCTGTCCATTGTGGCGGGTATTCCCGGCACTATTACCGGATTTTTGGCCTATACCTTTATTCCGGCGCTGGAACGGCGCTGGACCTCCAAGCAGATCGTCATTCGCGCAGTGATCGTCAAGGCTGTGGTATCCAGCGCCATCTTCCTGATCGGCGCCCACTGGTATCGTGATCCCCGGGTGATCGTGCCGCTGATGATGGTGTGGGGCGTGTTCAACTCCGCCATAAGCAGCATAAAAATGGTGATCCCCACCAAAATGATCGGCGACACGGTGGACTATATGGAATGGAAAACCAAGGAGCGCAGCGAAGGCACCTCTTTCTCTCTGCTCACTTTCGTCAGTAAGCTCACCGGATCTTTGGCCACCGCCGTGTCCGCAGCGCTGATCCCGGTGATCGGACTGCAACAGGTGAACCAGGATATGGTGCTGCCGGAGGGCGGCGAGTTGAATACCCGTTTCCTGCTTTGGGCCATTGTGACCATCATTCCCGCCGTGCTGAATCTGTTGTCCCTGATCCCGTTTATTTTCTACGACCTGGAGGGCGAAAAGCTGGACACCATCCACCGGGAGCTGGCACAGCGGAGAGAAAACCTGACCGGCGCTGCCGCAGACGCAGAATAAGGAGGAGCTTATGGAAAACAAATGCCCCAAGTGCGGTGCCAAGCTAAGCGTATTCTACTTAAAGCCGGAATGCCCAAAGTGCGGCTGCAATATTATGAACTACAATATGGAAGAGCGACTGGAAGCGGACGCCGACAAGGCGGAGGCCGAGTGGGCCAAAGCGGAAAAGTTGCTGGCCAAATTCAAAAAGAAAAAGAAAACAGATAAGGAGGAACCTAAAGATGAAAACCCTGCGTAACGCCCTGACAGCCCTATTGACTGCCCTGCTGATTATGGGCACCCTGCCCTTTACGGCGCTGGCTGCGGACAACACGGCCGGCGCGCCCCTGCAATTCAAAAACGGCAAATTCAAAATTTTAATCTTATCCGATATTCAAGACACCAACACCCCCCAGCAGGCCACCGTGGACCTGATGAATAACGCCATTGACCAAACGAAGCCGGACTTTATCGCCCTGACCGGTGACAACATTGCCGGTTGGTGGAAGGGGGTCACCCCGGAGGAGACCAAGGCGGCGGTGGATATTGTGGGCAAAGCCATTAACGACCGCAAGATCCCCTTTGCCCTGGTGTTCGGCAACCATGACCACGAGGGGCTGTGTGACGAGCAAAACGGCATGACCGAAGAGCAGGCCAAAAAGCAACTGATGGCCTGGTTCCAAGCCTACGAATACTGTATGGCGGTGGACGGTGAGGAGATGACCGGCGTGGGCAACTACAACCTGCCCATTCTCAACACCGCCGGGAACAAAACCGTCTTTAATCTGTGGTTTATGGACTCCAATCCTTATACGGACGAAAGCGAGGGCGGCGGCTACGGCTATGTGCACAAGGATCAGATCGACTGGTACGAGCGCACCTCTAACGCCTTAAAGGCGGAGAACGGCGGCAAGCCCGTCCCCTCTCTGCTGTTCCAGCATATCGTGGTGCCGGAGGTGTACAATATGTTTACCGAAGTGTCCAAGGGTACCAAAGGCGCCGTGCGAGGCAACGCCAACCACACCAGACAGTATTATGTGACCAACCCGGATTACATCGACGCCGGCCACCTGAACGAGGGTCCCTGCCCCGCCAACACCGCCAATGACGGCCAGCTGGACAGTTGGGTCAAGCAGGGCGATATTTTAGGCGCGATCTTTGGCCACGACCATGTGAACGACTACGCCGGTACATATAAAGGCATTCGCCTGTTGGCTGCGCCTGCCGTCACCTTTTACAGCTACGGCAATTACCGGGGTGTGCGCACCATTGACCTGGATGAAAGCAACCTGACTACGTTCCAAACCCAGGTGATCCCCGCCGACAAGCTGATGGATTATACAGTGAAGAACCCCTATATCCGAGAGCATGGCTATTATGAATATAAGAGTGTTTTTATTCCCGCACTGTGCGGCGGCATTGCCGGCCTGGCGGCGCTGACCGCGATTATCATTGTACTGGTAAAAGTCATTAAAAAGCATAAAGCCAAAAAGTAAAATCAATAATATAAAAAAGCAGCAGCCATCGACCAAAAGCCGATGGCTGCTGTTTTACGCCTAAAATCAATCGCAATCCTTATCCATTCCCGTCGCAGGCAAGGGGGCACTTCACAGGGATCGCAGAAATGCCAGCACCAGGTGGGCCAGTTTAGGACTGTGGACGATATAAGTACCGTGGCCCTCATGGGGCAATTCTTGCAGCCGGGCGCCGGGAATGGCGGCGGCAATAGCGCGGCTGTCTGCCGGGCGGATCATATCGTGGGCGCCGCACAACACCAGTGTAGGCACCCGAATACGCCCTAACATAGCCGAGGAGATCTGGGGCTGACAGAGCATCATTTTGGTCCGCGGTTCCCGGCACACCAGGTAACGAAGCGCCATACCCAGGCGCACCGGCCACTTCAGCCCTGCCGGGGTGGTATTGGCGCCGCAGGCGATCAGCGCACCGGGTAGTTCCGGCGCCCGGATTGCTGCCAGCAGCGCCACGATTCCCCCATCCGAAAAGCCGCAGATCACCGGCTTTTCCAACTTGAATGCTTTTGAAAATGCCAGCACATCTGCCGCCATTAAATCATAACTTAGGGGCACATCGCGGCTGCTTTTGCCGTGGCAGCGGCTGTCAATGGTGTAGACGGTGTAATGAGGGGCCAACACTTCTGCGGTACGGTCAAAAATGCGTCCATCCTCCCCATTGCCGTGGAGCAGCACCAGCGGCGGCCCGCTGCCCTGCTTTTCATAGTATAATATCACGCCGTTGACCTGCACATTCATGACTGATCCTCCAACTTACTGTTGACCTACAAGACAAAGCAAGATATAATAGAGTTACTCTTGCAAACGAGGTCTGTTTATGATTTGGAATGTATTTTTTGTGGTTTTTGTGGTTCTTGTTCTGGCAGCCATTGGGCTGACCGTTTGGTTCTTAAAGCTTGGCAAGCGCATTTTTCTGCTGATCCCGCTGCTGCTCTTGGCCGGCAGTGTGGCTTACTTTGCCGTTTACTACACGGCAGACAACAACTTTCCGCCTGCCCAGGTGATGATCGCCTCCAACTTTCCGTCCACGGTGGACAACGCCTTGGTAGAGGAAAGCCTGCAAAAGGCGGACGGCAACTACACCCGCACAGATGAATACGACACCGGCACCGTGCAGTACACCCTGCGCCTGACCTCCGAGGAGCAGCAGAATGCTACGGCGTTTTTCGACGCCAAACCCACCATCCGCGGCGGCGAATACACCCGCTCGGACATAAAGACCAGTCTGGCCATGAAGTACACGGACATTTGCGCCCAGCGCACCGGCGCTCTCCAGCTGCGCACCGGCCGCTTCCAGCAGGAGTTTTATATACGCGCCGCAGGCTATACCTGCGATGTGGTCATCACCTCAAACAGCAAAGACAACAAGGTGCTCCTCTCTGCTATGAAAAAAGAGCTGGCCGCGCTGCAAAAATAAAGATTCCACTGCCCGCCGGTATTTCCTGTTTCAGTATAACGAAAATCCGGCGGTTATGCAAGGCACTGCGCCAAAAGCGGCATCAATGCGCAAAGAATTTGCCATTTACAAACGCAGCGGATCGTCGCCGCTTCGATGATCCGAATTTTTTGTTGAGAAATTCTCATTTTTTCTTGACAACCTCTTCCGAATATGCTAATATTATTCAGCAATGCGAAACTGCTTTGCCAACTGAATATAGAGGTATAGTGTAACGGTAACACTCCGGACTCTGACTCCGTCATTTAAGGTTCGAATCCTTATACCTCTGCCATCACCTCGGAACATTCGTGTTCCGAGGCTTTTTTATGCCCGAATACTGCTTTTTATGGCGGTATTCAGGCACTTTTTCTTTGCCTCAAAATCTTGTGAGAGTTTTTGAGAGATTCTAAGAGACAGCAAATTTCAAAATTCCAAAGTCATTTTAGTGCGATTTAGGGCATTTATGACTGAGACT
>OGPV01002583.1_pt1 | contig 10458 bp, 10 predicted proteins | sample 1553001 | NCBI WGS metagenome assembly OGPV01 (sample SAMEA2580268, study PRJEB22360) | human gut metagenome | biome: human gut; feature: human-associated habitat; material: faeces | place: Denmark | collected 2008/2010
TCATCATCTACAGACTCTGATGCCAATACACTTTGAGTGGAAAAAATCGACAACAACAATAATGAAACCAACGAAATTATTCTAATTTTTTTCTTCATACTCTTCTCCTTTATAATATTTATATTTGTGTCCCTGATTAACTATTTTTAAATACAACCATTCTACCTTAGTACCAGTTTATCACCTATATAAGTATATGTCAATGTTTTTTTAAAAGAAAAATCGTATTTTAGAAATATTTTTAATATCATTGGTATCATTACTTTTAATATACACGACAAAATTACGCTTGACTTTATAGAACACTTGTTCTATAATTAAATAAAAACAAATGTTCGAGGCGATGCGTTGTGAATATTAATTGTGCCATTGACAAAAGCAAATATAGAAAAGACAGGGTTATTCTTCACAGCGACTGTAACGGATTTTATGCGAGCGTTGAGTGTTTGCATCATCCCGAAATCAGGAACAAACCTGTTGCCGTGAGCGGTGATGCGGAAAATCGGCACGGAATTATTCTTGCTAAAAATGAGATTGCAAAGAAGTATAATATAAAAACAGGCGAGGCAATCTGGCAGGCAAAGCAGAAATGTCCCGACCTCATAACCGTTCCTCCCCACTTTGATTTGTACAAGCGATTTTCAAAAATGGCGAGGAGAATTTACAGTGAATACACCGACAAAATCGAGCCGTTCGGACTTGACGAGGCATGGCTTGATGTTACCGACAATAAGAATATGAGCGGCAAAGAGATTGCACTCGAAATTAATCGCCGTATAAAGCAGGAGCTCGGAATAACCGTAAGCATCGGAGTCAGCTTTAATAAAATTTTTGCCAAATTCGGAAGTGACTATAAAAAGCCTGACGCTATAACCGAAATCACACGGGAAAATTACAGAGATATTGTGTGGAACTGTCCTGCAAAAGACCTTTTGTATGTTGGCAGAGCAACGGGCAGAAAGCTTGAATCTATCGGCATTTATACGATTGGAGATATCGCAACCGCAGATGTTACACTGTTGCGGTCATATCTTGGAAAATGGGGCGACCTAATTTACGGCTTTGCAAACGGATACGACTCTTCCCCTGTTGCCCATATGAACGAAAACAGCGAGGTAAAGTCAATCGGTAACTCAACCACAACGCCGAAAGATATGGTAACCTTTAACGATGTAAAACAGGTTATATTCGTTTTGTGTGACAGCGTTTGCAGAAGAATGCGTGAACAGGGATTTATGGCAAAAACTGTTTGCATTACGATTCGTGACAACGAGCTGATGTCATTCAACCGACAGCACACAACAGAAATCCACACAAATCTTACAAAGGATATAACAAATGCGGCTATTGAGCTTTTCAAAAAAAGCTATAAAATGGAAAAACCGCTGAGAAGTATCGGGGTAAGCGTTACGGATTTTATTCACGATGATCAGCCGCACCAGATGAGCCTTTTGCGTGATGAAAAGCGACTTATTCAGAACGAACAGCTTGACAAAACACTTGACAGATTAAAAAAGCGATTCGGCAATTATGCTGTTCGCCCTGCCGTTTTGCTTGATGACAAGGAGCTTTCGGATTTTAACCCAAAGGAGGATCATACAATTCATCCTGTCGGATATTTATGATAACGATGCATCTTAGGCGAAAAATTAAAGATGTTTCTCTGATTTTAATGGAGGTAACAAGCTATGAAAAAGTATGTTAAAGTTACTGCCACATTTGATTGTGACGGAGATCTTATCCCCGAATATATTGTGTGGGATGACGGAAGGAGATACCGCATTGACAAAATTTCCGATGTGCGGTATGCGGCATCTCTCAAAGCAGGCGGTGCGGGAATACGCTACACCTGCCATATTCTCGGCAAAGAACGATACCTGTTTTTGGAGGAAAACAGGTGGTTTGTCGATGCCAAACAATAAGCGGAGGATTATATGCATAAGGTCAAAGCAAAGGGAATTTTATCTGCCGCAAACGGCATGAACATTTACAGAGGATGTCAACACGGATGCATTTATTGTGACGCACGCAGTAAATGCTATCAGATGAATCACCGATTTGAAGATATTGAGGTGAAAGAAAATGCCCCGGAATTGCTTGAAAACGCTTTAAAAAGGAAACGCAGAAAATGTATGATTGGTACGGGTGCGATGAGCGATCCGTACATTCCTCTTGAAAAAGAACTGAAACTGACACGAAGATGTCTTGAAATAATCAACCGCTACGGATTCGGTGTAACCGTACATACAAAGTCGGCATCTGTTATGAGGGATATTGACCTGTTTACGAAAATAAACGATAAAAGCAAGGCTGTATTACAGATGACGCTTACAACGGCAGACGAAAGCCTTTGCAGAATAATTGAACCGAATGTTTCCGTTACTAAAGAAAGATTTGAAACGCTCAAGGCATTTCACGAAAACGGTATTCCGAGTGTTGTGTGGTTTTCTCCGTTTTTACCGTTTATAAATGATACAAAAGAAAATATCGACGGACTTTTAAAGTATTGCATTGACGCAAAGGTTAGTGGAATAATATGCTTTGGCATAGGTCTTACTCTGCGTGACGGTGACAGAGAATATTTTTACAGCCGGCTTGACAAACACTTTCCGAATATGAAGGAACGATACATTTATACATACGGAAATTCATATCAGCTTACAAGCAGTAACAATAATGTTCTGATGAACAGGATTTCAGAAGTTTGCAGAAATCACGGAATTATGTTCGGAGTTGAAAATGTGTTTTCGTATTTGCATAAGTTTGAAAGCAAAACCGAACAGCTAAGTCTGTTTGACGGAATATAGAAAAATGAAAAAGATATACGGCAGAAAATTTTACCGTATATCTTTTGTTTTTTAAGTATTCACTGTTTTACAAATGTTATTTCATAGTCGTTATATTTAAGCACAACAGCCGAAATTTTACCGTTCTTTTGTGTGAGTATGGCGGAAGTATTTGTTCCGTCATCAAATGACAAATTGACCTTGTCCGAAGCTGACACGGTATATTTTCCGCTGTGAGTTCCGTCATCCGGACTTCCCGGCGAAAGCCATAAAGTAAAAGTGCCATCATCGGAAAATGACATAGAACCCTGATAAGCGCTGTAATTTGTGTTGTAAACCTCACTCATTTCAACCTCATCACCACTCGCATTCTTAGCACCTTCGGGAACCCATGCAGATGAGGTAAGCTCGGCGGTTACTGACGGTGAAAGCACATTAACGGCAACGATTGCCGCAATGATAAATACGCAGGCGGCAAAAACCGATGAAACAATTGCTGTTGTTTTCTTTTTCTTATTCTTCTTTTTTACAGCCCTGTTAGCCTCAAATTTTGCATAGTCAGGCTTTTTAACAGATTTCTTACTCATTTAATCACCGATATTTTACTTAAAGGATACAATAATTCCGCCGTAGTTTACGGTAATTTCAGCAGGAACATCACCGTTCCATTTGGTTACGGCAGCAATAACATTTTTATCGTTGGAATATGTTATTACAACGGAGTCGCCCTCAACTATGTACGCACCTGAATTTGCCGAGGCACTTGTGATTCCGTCAATGAATGTTCCGTCCTCATTAAAAGTAAATCCGCCGCCTGAATAAGCAGAGCCGAAAAGATCTCTCAAAGAATATTCTTCAGAAGAATTTTCATCTTTTGCATAGTACGGAATAAGAGTTGCACTGAATTTTGGCTTTTGCTTCTCTCCGCTGATTGTCGGAACAACAATTTCACTGTCATTTGAAGATGTTTCGGCTGTGTATCCCTGTTCTGTCGGCTCTTGTGAAGCTTCACCCGATTTGGTTGCAGGCTGTGTGGTTTCGGATACAGAGTCGGAAACATTCTGTGTTAAGTTTGTATTACCGATGGTTGTTGAAGCAGCCACAGTCGGTACTGTTGTTGCCGAATTATTATTTTTACCCGAAAGATTCATAAACAGGATAACCGCACCTGCAATTACTGCAACAAGTACAACAACACAAATAATTATTATCAATGATTTTTTTGAACTTTTAACTGCGTGTTTACCGCTCATTTTGCGTTCTTCCTTTCTTCAGCCTCTTTTTTAAGCTTTAAAAGATAACTTCTTTTCATCATTTTTCCGTTATAGAAAATAAATTCATCACCGTCAGCCGATTCATCAATTTCAAGATCCGAATAATCTTCTACGACAGGCTCTTCATCATCACGGAACTGACCTTTGCGTCTGTTCTCCATTTTCTTATCAATTGTTTTGCTCTTTGAATCCTTGTCAACAATCATTGAATACATATTCTTATAAACTGCAGAATTGATTATAAAAGATAAAATTGACGGAACAATGAACAATGCAAGAACAATTGTGAAAATGATGAGCAGTACCGGAGTAAAACTGCACATAAGCACCGTTGCGCAAACAAGGAATAAAATAAAAATTCCGAAAACTGCAAACAGATTGTGTTTAAGCTCACCGATTGTCATAAGTGCGCTGTTTTTGTAAATATCCTTCATCTTGATATCAAAAGTAACCGTCATAGGCGGAACATAGAAGAACATAAACAGAAAGAAAATTGCAATTAAAATACAAATAACAAGCGGAACATAAAACATTCCGTTCTTTGAACCGAGTCCGAGATAAAGAACAATTGAGTAGTAGCTGATAAAAACAGCGGCATACATCACAACGCCGTGTATGAGAAATCTGAGCAGATTTTCCTTTATTCCGCCGATGAAATTTGAGAAAACATCAACATTTTCCTCTCCCCTTACCATATGGGAAGTAACCTGAGTTACGCCGGCATAAAACGGAAAAAGCGGAATTATCGTAAGAAAATATATAAACATTGAATTAATACCCGTAAGTGTATTAATCAAAAAGAAAATTCCGAATATTACGGCAAACGGCAATGCAAAAAGCACATTCGTTAGCAAAAGTCGTGGTAAATTGTGAAACAATGACGAGAAAAATCCTGTCAATGCTACAGCGTTCTTTTCCGATGCCATAGCGCCCTCCAAAATTAAAAATTGAACGCTCCCGAAAACAAGCACCACAAAGCCGTATCCAGCAAAGTTGAACAAAAGGTCATTATGAGTGCCGAAACAGATTGGGAACAAAAATCAATCACCTCATTTTTCAAAGAATTTGTTTGATGAGAATGACCGATTAAGCTGAAAAACATCTGTTTTGAAATTTCAAAAGCATATGCCGACAGCTTTACGAGTGCCAAACAGAACAAAAATGTTCCCGGCAACACAACAAGCAGATAAAAACCTGCTCCTTTAAGTGAATATGTAATAATAAGATATGCCGCAGTAAGTCCTGTTCCAAAGCCTTTAAATGCTGAAACAAACTGCAAAAACGGTATTCCCCACGGTGCAAGTCCCAAGAGGAATACAACTGTGAGAAATATAAAATCAGATGCAAAGCAGGCGCAAAATGTGCTGACGGCATTCTGACCGAGCCTTGCATCAAGATTTGTAGTAAACAGAAAATCAAGGGAATCAAGCATTTGCTTATCGGCTTTGGATGCATAAATTGAACCGAAAACAAGTCCGGTAAGAAAAGCCGAAACAAAGATAAGCACCACGGAATATCGCCTTATAAAAAATCTGACATCAGACGGTGAAATTCCCTTTGATCTGCGAAAAAGATAACGCTTTTTAAAAGAAAATACAATGCTTTTCATAAAATACATTCCTCTCATTGGTTGTCCGTTAAAATATATGAGGAATGTATTCATTTTATGTTAAGGCAAAATTATTTGCCAAGCTCCTCTGCCCTCTTTGTACAAGCGTCCATGCCGTCAAGAACAGCCTCATAGAAGCCATGTTCTTTAAGCTTATCCATAGCGGCAATTGTTGTGCCTCCCTTTGAGCAAACCCTGTCTATGAGTGTTTCAACAGGCTCACCGCTGTCACGGAGCATTGCTGCCGAACCCTCAAGAGTTGCACAGACAAGGTTCATGGCCTTGTCATAGTCGATTCCGCAATTCTTTGCGTAATCAGCCATAGCCTTTGCAAAAAGATAAATATAAGCAGGGCTGCTGCCGTTTACCGCAATTATTTCATTCATATGGCTTTCGTCAATATATTCGCAAACACCGCTGCCTGCAAACATATTGTAAACGATAGTTTTGTCATCATCGCTGATATTCTCAGACGGACAAAGGGCTGTTGCACCCTTTTTGAGCAAGAGAGGCGTATTAGGCATAACCCTTACAACAGGGCAGTCACACTCAAGACCTTTTCTTACATATGCAATAGATATGCCTGCGGCAATTGATACTACGGTTTTGGCTGTTGTAATGCTGTTTTTGAGGGACTCAAGAACTTCGGGATAATTCTGTGGCTTGACTGCAAGAACAACAATTGAGCTGTTCTTTGCAATTTCATCGGCAGATGTCATTACATTTGCACCCATATTTTTCATAGCGGCACACTTTTCTTCGCTTACATCAAAAACATTGATAAAATCAGCCTTGCCGTCGTTTTGTGCCATAAGACCTTTTATAATGGCTGTTGCCATATTGCCTGCGCCTATGAAACCTATCTTTTTCATTTTAAGACCTTCTTTGCAAAAATTAATATCAGATACCGAAACTCGGGTTTGAGTAACATGAGAAATGGAATTTGTGATAATTGTGCTGACCGTCACGGTCATAATCGCCGTAGAGGAATGTTTCCGCCTCGTCAACTCTTCTGTACAAAAGTCCCCAATAGCAAGAACCTGCCGCATGGTGGTACTGCAAAAGTGCATCAATGAGGTTCTGCTTATTGACATTATTCAAATCTCTTGAACCGCCCGAAGCAGAAACATAGTCCTTGTGGATATATCCTGTTGTGCCGTTTGAAAGCTTAACTTTATACCAGTTTGTGTTATAACGCTTGCCGTCAACAAATTTAAGTTTTGTTCCGTAGTTCATACGGGTAACAACGGAGTAGTTAGTTCCTGCACCTCTTCTGAGGTTTACATCTGAACCTGTAACCGTACCCGAAGCGCCTGCTTTGATAGTACCGCTTGAACCTGTGTTCAAGAGAACAGACTGAAGTTCGGAATCATTGTAGAACACACCGCTGCCTACATTGTATGCAAAGCACACAAGTGCGTCAAACTGTTGCTGATTGAACTTTATACCGTTATTTACAAGGTAGGCATTTGTTGTAGTGGTATATCCGCCCTTGTTCACGGTCTGGCAAAGATAAGCATATGCCTGATTTGAAGTTATGTTGTTGTAGAACTGTTCGCCTGAAATTACAACCTTGCCGTAACCGAGTGTAGGATCGGTTGTAATGCTGTCTGCTGTGACTTTTGAGAGAAATCCCTCATAGTTTGCAATAAGCTTGATTACCTCGTCACTCGCTCTGCGCTCGGCACAAGCTGTGGTGGTTTTATTGGTTGTTGAGGTTACAAACACCTCGCCCTCACCGCCGCCTGCCGTGGTGTAATACTTTGATTCGGTTTTAAATTTAGAATATGCCTTAACAGACCATTTGCCTGATTTTGAAAGCTTTTGTGTACCTGTCCAGATATAGGAGTTACCGTCTTTAACCTTGCTTGTTGCGGTTACCTTATAAGAGGTTGAGCCGTTTGTAACTACAAAATACACGCCTACCCTGCCTGTGTCGGTAATAGCCTTAAAGCTTACATTTGAATTAAGCGGAGCGGAGTTTGGTGACGCATAGCAGAAACGCACGCTTTCCCTCGGCATAACATGAATGAGACAGGTTGCCGCACCGTATGATGTTGAGGCTGTGATTGTTACATAGCCCTTGCCTACCGTGTCAACTACACCGTTCTTAACTGTTGCGATCTTTGTATTTGAACTTGACCATGTGACACCGCTTGTTCTTGATTTCAAAAGCATTGACTTCTGCCACGGAAGATTTACATTGCTGTTGGATATATTTACAGATGAGCCGGATTTTACGGTAATTTTGCAGGTTGCAGAATGCGAACCGCTTTTCGCAGTAATTGTTGCAGAGCCTGCTTTCTTGGCTGTTACAATACCACGAGAGTCAACGGTTGCAACGCCTGTATTTGAGCTTGACCATGAAACACTTCCGGACGCTGTTGCAGTAATTGCAAATCTGTTGCCTGTGAAAATTGATTTGCTTGATACGGAAAGTTTAACAGATGAACCTGTTGACGGTTTTGTGGTTGTAGGCCGAGTCGTTGTAGGCTGTGTCTGACCGTTCATCTTAACATAGTCTTTCTTTACATAGCCTGTTTTTGAATTTGATGTAAGCTTAATATTATACCAATCATTGTTATAAAGCTTTGTGCTTACAAAAGTAACCTTTGTATTCAATCGCATACACTCAACGACAGAATATCTTGTACCGGCACCGCTTCTGAGATTTACATAATCGTCTGTTATATAACCGCTTACGGTTGACGCTGACGCAGTCGGCTGAGTTACAGGTTTGGTTGCCTTTGTTGTAGGTTGTGTTGCCTTTGTTGCAGGTTGGGTTGAACTGTTAATTTTTACATAGTCTTTTTTTATGTAACCTGTTTTAGCAGTTGAAGTAACCTTAACCTTATACCAGGCGGAGTTGTAGAGTGAAGTGCTTACAAAAGTAAGCTTAGTGTTCTTTCTCAGGCAACCAACAACAGAATAATTTGTGCCTGCTCCGCTTCTGAGATTTACATAATCATCAGAAACATAGCCTGTTACGCTTGATGCCGTTGCCGAAGAACTTACGGCAACATATTCCTTTGTAACATAGCCTGTCTTTGAATTTGATTTAAGCTTGATTTTGTACCACTTTGAGTTATAGAGCTTTCCGTCAACAAAAGTAAATTTTGTGTTCTTTGCCATACAGGTTATAACCGAATAATTCGTGCCTGCACCGCTTCTCAGATTTACATACGACGCATTTATATAGCCTGATGCGCCTGCTGATACGCTTGCGGAAACCTCCTCGGTTGATTGAGCCGCATTAGCCGAAAATGCAGTTATTGCAACAGCACCTACCGATACTGCCATAAGAACCACAAGGACTATGCAGACTATGCGGACAAACAATTTTTGCTTTTTCATTTAGGTCCACCTTCTCAAAACTTCTTTGAATTATAATTACTTGTGAAAATTACCGAATATTTTTCCTCTTAATCTGCGAACATACTGCATAACAAAGACGGTAATTGCATAATCATAGAGCAAAAAGAAAATATTTCCGGCAATCAAAAATGCCCACGGAACATAAAAACCGAAAACGGTAAATTCATCTGTCGGAATTGACAACAACCATGTTGCGACAAAGAACGAACCGATGGCGGCAACATTAAATACCGCAAACTTGAGTATGTATTGAACTGCCCTGTTTTTGATTTTAAATTCAAAAGCACCCTTTAAAATCGGATAATAGCCGAAAAGTGCAATGAAATATATAACAGCCTCTTTATCGCCGGCAAGGAGCGTTGAAAGCACGGCAGTTACACAAAACACACCGATTGCCCATCCATAACCGTATTCAACAACTATGCAGGAAATGAGAATTCCTGCAAGACAGGGCAAAGCGTATGTTCCGATTGGAACGAGAGATGTCATCATCATAAAAACGAGTGAGAGCGCCGCAATAATTCCGCAAACCGCAATACGCATTGTCCCCTTTTTAATACCGTTTTTCCTCATATTAACATCCCATTCTGCAACAATCACACAAGCAGTTTGCACACATCATTCCTGCACAAATATCGCAGAAGGATGAACCTGTTGCGTTAGGATTTGTTTGAGTATAACCGCCGTAGTTGTATGCTCTCTGGTTCTGCATATTGTTAAGAGCGGCTCTGTATTCCGTGTTGTTGGGGTCCATATTGCACGCAGTTGTGAAATATGAAAAAGCCTGTTCAGACCAACCTCTGCGGTATGCAATCATGCCCTTGAGATAATGCCATTCGGCGGTTCTCATCGACTGTGCTGTGTTTTCAAGAATCTGATCAGCCTGATCAAGAAGTCCTCTCTGAATGTAAATTCTTACATTGTAGAACTGTGAGCTTGAAGAATTTGCGTTATAGGACGAACTGCCTGTTGAGCCTGTACCCTTGCCCTTCTGACGCATCTGATTAATCATATCGTATGCCTCATTAATCTCCTTCATTTTCTGCTCTGCAACATCCGCAAGAGGACTGTCGGTGTAGTTATCGGGATGATATTTTTTAGCAAGGTTTCTGTACGCTGCTTTTACTTCTTCATCGGTAGCTGTTTCAGACACACCGAGAACCTCATAAGGATTATTCATTATTGACCTCCGTATCAAGTTTGCTTGTTACTCTGTTTTGTGATGCAGGGAATCCCAAAAGCATCATATTATCTAAAATTCCCTTAAAATCGGTAAAGTTCAAAAGATTGTAGGCATCATATGCCCTTGCAAGTGACTGATTCAGCACCGCTTTTATAAAATCCGATGATTTTACCTCACCTGTTTTCTTGTTTACAAACGGATTAAATCCGTTTGATTTGATATCTTTTTCTA
>OGPV01002586.1_pt1 | contig 10446 bp, 7 predicted proteins | sample 1553001 | NCBI WGS metagenome assembly OGPV01 (sample SAMEA2580268, study PRJEB22360) | human gut metagenome | biome: human gut; feature: human-associated habitat; material: faeces | place: Denmark | collected 2008/2010
GACGAGCCATTGCCCTGGATTCGGAAGGCAAACAGGCGGATATGCTTTACCTCAAACTGGGAGAGCTTCTGTACAAAAACGGAGACTTCCATGAAGCGCAGCTTGTCCTCCAGCCCTTTCCCTCCAAATATCCTGACAGCCCTCTTCAGGCGGCAGCCCTCTTTCTGGCAGGAAAAGCCGCCCAGCAAAGCAATACCGGCAGCACGCTGAACTCCGCCCTGAACATCTTCAAAACCCTGGGCGCGGGGGACACCCCCTTTGCCCAGCCTGCCAGAATAGAAGAAGCCTCCGTTCTGCTGCGCATGGGGAAAGCGGACCAATGCATCGCCGCCCTGGAAAACCTGCTTTCCTCCCCATTGCCGCGCTACATGCGCCTGCTGGCCCTCTCCATCCAGGCGGATGCCTGGGTAGCTAAGGAAGATGCCCATTCGGACACTCTTCGCAAGGCCATCAACCTCTGTACGGAGATCCTGGACACACCCAACCTGGGACTGGCCTGGAAATTCAAGGCTCTGACCCAGCGGGCCCAGTTCTATGAACGGATGAACGAACAAAAAAAGGCACTGGATGACTATGCCTCCATTCTGGCCCATACGCCCAGCGGAAGTTCCGCCAACAAACGCAGGGACTGGCACTGGTTCTACAACGCCGGCTTCGCCTCCATCCGCCTGCTGGGCCAGCTTCAGGACTGGGACGGAGCCCTGGCACTGGCAAAAAAACTGGCGCAGACTTCCGGCCCCAGAGCCAGGGAAGCAGCGGCTTACGCGCGCCGCATCCAGCTGGAACATTTCATTTGGCAGGATGAACCGGAAGCCTCCGCGCCGGAAAACGGAAAGCCGGCAACACCAGATCAAACTGCGGATTAAGAAGCCTTTCCTCCTGTCATGGATACCCCCCCCACAGCAAAAAACTGGAGACTCAACGCAGCAGCCATCATCATGGACGCTGAAGGCTGTGTATTGCTGGGCAAGGACAGCGGCCGCAACCCGTACTGGCACTTTCCGCAGGGAGGCGTCATTAAACACGAAAGCATTGAACAGACTCTTGCGCGGGAGGTATGGGAGGAAGTGGGCCTGCGCCCCACGGAATACACCATTGTCAGCCGCCTGCCCGGCCTGCGTTACAAATACCCTTCCAACAACCGTAAAGTTACGCGCTGGATAGGCCAGGAACAAACCTACTTTCTTGTGCGCTGCAAAACCAGACGCCCTAAAACGGATTTGCACCGCAGCCCCGAATTTTCAAAAACGAAATGGATTCCCCTCCAGAATCTCAAACTGGAAATGTTCCCCAAATTCAAAAGGAAAGTCATCAAAAACGCCCTTCAGCAATTCTTCGGGCCCGGCTTTCCTTCCAAACATGCCGCTGTGAAAACATCTTCCCCCTCCTCACCCTCATCTTCAACACTAACTTCGCGTACGATGAACCGTTACCTGGTGCCTCCGGGCAAAAAACTGCGTTTAAAGGATTATTCTCCGGATGACAAATCTCTCTTCTCCGGAACCAAGGAAGAATCCCTGATTGAATTCGACAAACTGAGGGAAGAACTGCAGGAACTGCAAAAAAAACTTTTTGCCCAGCACAAGCACAAAATTCTGGTTATTCTTCAGGCTATGGATGCAGGGGGCAAGGACGGCTGCGTCAAGCATGTCTTCTCCCGGGTGGATCCGCAGGGGCTGCACGTAGTACCCTTCAAAAAACCCACTACTGAGGAACTGGACCACGATTTCCTGTGGCGCGTTCACAAAGAAGTCCCCGCCAAAGGGCAGATCGCCATCTTCAACCGTTCCCATTACGAAGATATCATTGCCGTCCGCGTGAAAAAAATCTTCCCGGACCCAGTCTGGAAACGCCGCTACAAGCATGTCCTCGACTTTGAATCCATGCTTGCGGAAGAAGGAACCGTCATCATCAAGCTATTTCTAAATATCTCCAAGGAAGAACAGAAAAAACGGCTGGAATCCAGACTTCAGGACCCGGATAAACTTTGGAAATTCTGCATGGACGACCTGGATGACCGGAATCGTTGGGATGAATTCCAGACAGCCTACCAGGATCTCATTGAAAAAACGTCTACTCCGGAAGCTCCCTGGTACATCATCCCGGCAGACCGGAAATGGTACAGAAACCTGGTTGTCGCCCGCCTGATGGTAGAAAAACTGCGCCATCTCCAGCTTTCGCTCCCCACTCCCAACTTTGATCCTGCCTCCATCATCATTCCAGATTGATAAAATCTGTCATAACGATAACTAATTTGTGCATCGTAAAATTATTTTTGTACATTTCTCGGTATTCCGTTGTCCCATTATTACAAAATCTGCATTATTCACAATAACAATCAAAACTTAGAATTTCTAACGCTTGACTGTTCTAGTGAAAAATTGTTAGAAAACAACTTAACGCCTAGAACGTGTAAACATTCTACATAGAAAAACAAAATCAAATGTATTTAGCATCCCAACGCAAGGAGTTCATTCTGAAAACGCTGGCTGAACATGGAGCTGCAAGGACCATCGCTCTGGCCAAACAGATGAAGGTCACGGATGAAACGGTCCGCAATGATTTGATTAACCTTGAAAAACGCGGCTTCCTCAAGCGCGTCCACGGCGGCGCTCTGGCGCTTACTCATAAATCCCTCCATGAAGACATTGTCACTCAAGACGATGTGTCTATCAGGATTGCAAAAAAAACCGTTCAGAATATTCCCGCTTCCGTGGTTATGTTCATTGACAGCAGCACCATGGGCTACCAAATATGCAACCACATCAATTCCAAGGATACGCATGTGGTTTCCAACAACCCCACGTTGCTGACCCGGCTTGAAGGCATTCCGAACCTGAGTTTCTATTGCACGGGCGGGCACTTCGACCGTGAAGCCCTGGTCTATGTAGGGCAGGACGCCGCCAAGGCCGCCGGGTCCCTGAGCATTGACATGGTCGTGCTGACGCCGGACTGCTACTCCCCCAAGCATGGCGCCGGATACAAGAACATGCTGCAATCCGAATTCATCAAGAGCGTCATCCCCGCGGATGCCAAGGTAATCATCGCTATGCCTTCCACCAGCGTAGCGAACAACCCGGCATTCTATACCGTTGCGCCCTCCCAGGTTTCCATGCTCATCACTGATGAGGCCCTTTCTCCGGAAATGGCCGACCATATTGAAAAGAGCGGCGTCAAGGTGGAGCTCGCCTGACGCCGGCCTGCTTTACAGGGGGCGGAAGTTCTTCGGAACTTCCGCCTTTTTTATGATGATCATATACTCTCTCCTTTCCATTCCGTCCAGTACTCCCGGCTTCCCGTCAGCTCATCTTCCCTGGAGCCGATTTCTTCAAACCCTCCGCGCCGATAGAATGCGCGGGCGTGGGCATTCTCTTCATAGGCCCCTACCGTCAGCATTCCCTTGCTTGTTCCTTCACCCAATCCGGCAACGCTGTGCCTATTCCTTCACACTGGCGCTCCGGCGCCACAAACAGAGCGGCTTCTTCCCCTTCCCCCACCAGGCAGGCAAACCCGACAACACGGCCGCCGTCCCTGCACATCCATGATCCTTACGATTACTTAGGAATGCACCCTTACCGTGATTTATGGCCGGTCACACCATTTTTGAGCTGATAACAGTTTATACTTGACCATCCCCTGAATTTATCTGAAAAGGAAAATCGCTTATTTAGTATTTGAAAATGAGTAAAGGTAGGCTTGTTTCAGAATTGTATAAATAAACGAAAAACACCATAGATTTTCTGCAATAAACATGGAAAAGATTGCTGCTTCCCTGTTGGCGACAGCTGGTATTGCCTGCGCCCAAACATACAACTACGATTCCTCCTCTGAAACGCTTGTGATAACAGGCAAGGGCAATACGGTTGCCGACCGCATTACTCTGGAAGGACCAATAACCCCCGGGAGCACAGTCCCTGGGACTTCGGAAATATTCGGAGACACAAAAGAAATTATCTTAAAAGACGTTTGGACATCTCCCGATTCGATCCGCATTAAATATGTGGAGCCGACTTCTGAGGGAAACAACACGACGCTGAAATTAGAAAATTCGCGTTTGGGCGCATCGGGGGACTTTGATAAAGGCGGCACGGGGTTAATCCTTATTTTGGATTCCCAATCCAGTCTTGAACTATACGGGAACCGCCTCACCAACACAATCAGAATCGAAAACCAAGGCAACATAAAATGCACAAACGGCACTGTAAGTGCAAGCTCGTATTTGTGGGACAACAAGACAACCACAGGTTCTTCAGGCGTTCTGGGCGGAAGTGGATATTATAGCTTCGGGAACGTTTCCTCTATCGAGACTAATAAAGATTTCGGACTCATCAAGACCAGCGGCCAAATTACAGACCTCGAAATTTCGGGAATTTACACTGTGGACGGGAATTCCGCAAAAACAATCGGCGACGACTCCTACATCGTGGGTGTGAACACGTCGAGCAGTTCTGACGGGCAGGCGATGACGATTTCGGGTTCACTTACAATCAATGCAAAACAAGGCACGGGGATAGGTATACTGGCCAACCAGCTCGGCAGCGACGACGTTTCGCTCAAAAATAACTATTCGGGCCAAATTTACGTGACAGCAAAAGACGCCTTCGGTGTAAAAGTTGGTAAAAACGCGGCCATGGACCCCTCTGCTGCGGGCGACATCTACTCGCTTTCCGTGGGCGAACTCGACATCGAAAGCACAATCACTTCGGGCAGCACGCAGGGTGAAGCAACGGGTATATACGCAAAAAGTGTCAAGCGCGATTTGACAGCAAATGCAATCACAGTAAAGGGGTACACCAATGCAACCGGTATCCATCTGACGGAAGGCGGCCGCAACCTCACCATATCCGATATGCAAGTAAGCGCGGGAATCAGCGGCAACGCAGCAGGCATAATCGCCGCGCCAGGCAGAGATAACCCTGTTTCCACAGCCGGAAACCTCGAAAACATCAGGATAGATAATTTGGAGGTTTCAGGCGGCGCAGATGCCACGGGTATCTTTGCAAACTCCATTACAAAATCGGGTCAAAATGAAAACATCATAGGCAACATTACGGTTTCGTCTGAAAACGGATTGGCAAACGGTATTTTTGCCGACAACGCTGACATCACCCTCGGCGGCAAAATCCTATCCTCAAGCGAAAACTCCAACGCCTACGGAATTTGGGCGGAAAACGAGCTTCACTTAAAAATGCTTGATGGTTCGGAAATCTCGGCAATCGCTGCAAACGAAAACTCCAGCACCCAGGCAATCCGCTCGAAAAACCTCTATCTGACATTCGACGGCAGCGCGACGATAAACGGCGACCTCATGGCGGACGCCGGCATGGAGCTAAACAACGGAGGCAATGTAGTCGTCAACGGCAATATCGAGGGTAAACATCTTGCCGCAGAATCAACAATCGGCACGGTTTCAGGCAAAATGAAATTCGACTCGGTTGCCGGCCTGAACATTACCGCATCAGTGGGTTCGCTCGAAATCGGTATGTCGGGCGAGGATTCGGGGTATATTAAAGTCAACACAGTCGAGACATCAGCAAACATTTCAAACGCCGTTTTGGTGACAATCGAAAACGCAAACGGCAACGTCTCGTTCAACTCGGTTAATTCGGCGACGGTAAACAACGCCGTTGGCGACATCTCAGCAACAAATGTCACTAACGGACTGAACGTCGGCGATGTCGGCAACATCCGCGTAAGCGGTACGAATGTCAATGTGCTTGACGGCAAAACTGTGAGCGGCGACATCGTTTCGACGACAGACCTCATACTGTCAAACGAAGGTTCGGCAACACTCACGGGTTCAGTTTCGGCGGGCGGGAACAGACTTACGATAAACAGCGTCTTCGGCATAAACTCTTCAGCCGCGACCGTAATCAGCGCGGGGACACTCGGGGGCGCGGGCTTGCGCGGCACCATCAACAACCACTACGACAACATCTTCGGTTTCTCCGCAACCGACGACTCTTCGGGAAGCCTCACCGCCGCAACCGCCTTGAAAGGCACGCACGACGTCGTCTCGAACAACATTTCGGGCATGATCGACGGCGACTTGGATCCTTTTGAAAACACCTACATCACCGTGAAGTACGTCAACGTCGGCAGCAATGTCGGCTACGAAATCGAGAAGAACACCTATCTTGCCGAAGCAGTTGCGACAAACGAATTCGAAAAGGCGTTGGCAAAAACCTACGACGATCTTGAATACATCGACGGCGACGACGCGGCGAACGAGGCGGCAGTTACCAAAAAACGTAATTTCGCCGCAATGGTAAAAAGCGGCACACTGGGTGCGATACTTCCGCAGTCGGTAGTGCACAGCGTGCGCATGAACATGGATCTTGCCGACATAATCCACCTCGACACGCTCAACCGCACGAGCGCGGCAATCGACGGCCTCGGCGCAAAAAGCAGCGGTACGGAAGTTTCGGGGGGGCGTTTTTCAGGCATTACCGTCCGCAACATAAACAGGTTTGCCACCTACGGCGGCGATGAAAACATGGATGGGTCGAGCGACTATATTTCGGGCGGCTTGGTGAATTTTGAATACACGGCGGGTAACACGTTTCTTGCGGGCTTCGGCTTCGGCGGTTTTCAGGCAAAATCGTCAGGCAAGGGCAACTGCGGCAAGGCGGAAACCCAAAGCCTTGCGGTCAACGCCTACACCGACTGGCGGTTCTTCGGCAACTTTGACTGGTACTTCGGCGCGACCTATGCTTTCGGCATGAACAAAGCCGAAAGGATGAACATCCTGAACAAAAGCAAAGCCGATTGGAATTCAAACCTCATCGGTGTCTTCACGGGCGTTCGATACGCGTGGAAGCCTTTTGCCGACACCGGATTTTACCTGAAACCCACAATCGGCGTAAACGCGGACTTCCTGATGAACCCGTCGTTCACGGAAAAAAGCGGGGAAGAACGCATGAGCGCGGAATCAGAAAACTATACAAGCGTAAAGTCGCTTGTGGGAATCGAGGGCACTTACGCGTTTTCAAACGGCTTCTACTTTACGGGCAGAATGTTCTACACGCACGAATTCTGCGACGACCGCTACGGAGTAAACGCCATGCTCGGCTCTTCCTTCATAAGGGTAAGGGGCTGGAAAATGGACAGGGACGCTGGCGTATTCGGCGCAGGCATCGGATACAGCATCACGGAACAGTGGAGCGTCTATGCCGACTATGCCGCGGACGTTTCGGACAAAGTGCGCCACAACGTCAATATGGGCGTCACGTTTAAATTTTAAGTCGATTCGCGAATGAGCAAAAAATCTGCAATATATTTCTGCCGCAATAGAATCGCCTCATAAACATCTGTAAAAGCATTGATAGGGAGGGAACCGCTGTTACTGAGCTCCGGTGTCATGGAACACAAACGGCTTTCTGTAAAAGCGCCCCAGCCTCTCAGCCCTTCCATTCTGGCCTGTACACGAGCACCGGGCCGGTACGCGAAGACTGAACGCCGCGCACCTTCCGAACGGCGGAGCCCACCAGGGCGGCAGCCTGTTCCACCTCCTCCTGCGTCGTCATGAAAGACAGGGAAAAACGCAGGGAGGAACGTACCGCCTCATCAGACAATCCCATGGCCGTCAGCACGTGGGAAGGCATCGGCTGCAGCGTATGGCAGGCAGACCCAGCCGAACACAGCAGGCCGGCAGGTTCCAGCAACAGCATCAGCGCTTCCGCCGTACATCCGTCAAACGCCAGATTGGAAGTATTGGGAATACGTTCCGTTCCGCCGGAATGCACCGTCACGCCGCCCACCTGTGCCCGCAGGAGAGCCTCAAAAGAATCCCGCATCCGGGACAGCCGTCCGGCGTCCTCCTCCAAGTGCCTCAATGCCGCCCGCGCCGCCGCACCAAAACCAATGATTCCCGGAACATTCTCCGTGCCGGACCTCAAACCGTACTCCTGCCCCCCCCCGAACAGCAAAGGGGAAAAAGGAGCCCCCGCTCTCCTGTACAGACATCCAATCCCTTTGGGGCCATGGAATTTGTGTGCGGATACGGAAGCATAATCCACTTCCATTCCATGCAAATCCACGGGAATTTTTCCGGCGCACTGCACTATATCCAAATGCACGGGAACTCCATGTTTCCCGGCGGAGGAACACAAAACCGCCGCATCCTGCAATGCGCCTGTCTCATTATTGGCCCAGGCAAAAGAAACGCCGGATACGCCCCCTGCGCACATCGACTCCCATTTTTCCGGAACCGCTCGCCCTTCCCGGTCCACAGGGCAGACACAGCCGCTGCCCAGGGCCAGGGCCGTCTTCAAGGAGGCGTCATGGTCCGTGGACAAAACGCCTATCCCTCCCTCCCGCTCCCCGGCCATCTGGCGGAAAGCCATATTAGACGCCTCCGTTCCGCCGGAAGTAAATACAATTTCCGAAGGAAATGCGCCCAACAGGGCGGCAACGGCCGCACGGGCCTCCTCCACCGCCTCACGCACATGCCTGGCACAGCCGTAACCGGCGGACGGGTTGAAAAACCGTTCTTTTAAAAACGGCTCCATGGCCTCGTAAACCTCCGGGGCCAGCGGTGTGGTAGCGTTATTATCCCAATAAATCACGCCTTCATAACTCCCCCAATCGCGGGAAGGAGTCAAGCCGGAACATAATGCGCAGCTGCACAAGATCACTCTTCACTTTTACCCGTGATTCCGCATAATGCCTCTCATGCGTTTTCTTATCACGGCAGGCCCCACCAGGGAAGCTATTGACCCCGTCAGATACCTCACCAACCACTCCTCTGGAAAAATGGGGAATTGCCTGGCGGAAGCGGCTGTTCACGAAGGCCACAGCGTCCTTCTCATCTCCGGCCCCACTTCCCTGGACATCCCGCACGGCGTGGACTTCCTGCCGGTTGAATGTGCACGGGAAATGTATGATGCTGTCAAAAACCAGGCTCCCTACGCCGACGCCGCCATCCTCAGCGCCGCCGTAGCGGATTATCGCCCCGTCTCCGTTCCGGACCGCAAAATCAAGAAAACGGGGGAGCGCATGATTTTGGAACTGGAACGTACTGCGGATATTCTTGGCTCCATGCGCGCGGAATTCGGCTTCAGAGGCATTCTGGTAGGCTTCGCGGCGGAAACCCATGACGTGGAAAATTACGCGCGCGGCAAACTGGAACGCAAGCGGTGCGACATGATTGTGGCCAACGACGTTTCCCGCAGTGACATTGGTTTTAACTCCTCTGAAAATGAAGTGCTGCTCGTTTACCCGGACCGGACGGAGCTTTTGGAAAAAGCGCCTAAAACGCAAATTGCCCTTCAAATCATTGAGCGCGCATGCCGTCTCGCACAGGGAAAAGCTCCGTCATGGCGCACGGCAGACCCGTTCCACGCTTGAACCGGAAGAAGGTTTGCCCCACGATCCAATGTCGGCATGTAAATGCCGGCGGCCTTTCCCAAAACTACATTTTCCATTTTCATGCCCGTCACTCTTCAGGATTTAGGCTGGAACGACCACTTTCAACGTGCTTTCGACGCCGTTGCCAAACCAGGCTGGATGCCGGGGCGTCTTATCCGGGAAACAAAAATCAACTTCACTGCTCTTCTGGACGGCGGGGAAGATGTGGACGCCGTCGTCAGCGGCAAACTCTGGCATGATGCGGCAACGGATGCGGAACTGCCCGCTGTTGGAGACTGGGTGGCGATTGATCCGGGAGAAGCGGGAGACGAAGCCGTCATACGCTCCATTCTCCCGCGCCAGACCTGTTTTTCCCGCAAAGCTCCTGGGAAAAGCAGCGCGGAACAGGTATTGGGAACCAATGTGGATATCGTGGCCGTAGTGACGGAGCCAGGAACGGACTTCAACCCCAGGCGCATGGAGCGCTACTTTACACTCATCCGCCGCAGCGGAGCATCTCCTCTCATCCTGCTTAACAAAACGGATCTTTTTTCCAGGGAGGAAGTGGAAAAAGCCATGCAGATTCTGCGGGAGCTCTCCCCGGAATGCGCCATAATCAGCATCAGCGCCCTGCACAACAGGGGAATCACGGAATTCCGCAAATGCCTCTCCAAGGGAAAAACCATCTGCATCGTCGGCTCCTCAGGCGTTGGAAAATCCACCCTGGTCAATACCCTGCTGGGGGATGAATGGCTCTGGACGGGTGAAGTCAATGAAGTAACCGGCAAAGGGCGCCATACGACAGTGGCGCGGGAGCTGGTGCTCCTCAAGCATGGAGGTTTGCTGATTGACAACCCCGGCATACGGGAAATCCAGATGTGGACTGATGAACATACCCTCCGTGAAAGCTTTGCGGATTTGACGGAGCTGGCCCATGAATGCAAATTTGCGGATTGCAGCCACGGTAAAGATTCCGGCTGCGCCATCAGGAAAGCCGTGGACGAGGGGAAGCTGGACAAGGAGCGGTACTTAAACTTCCTGAATTTGGAAAATGAAATCGCCCGGCTTGCCAAACGTCAGAAAAAAAGGCAAATGAAC
>OGPV01002587.1_pt1 | contig 10444 bp, 7 predicted proteins | sample 1553001 | NCBI WGS metagenome assembly OGPV01 (sample SAMEA2580268, study PRJEB22360) | human gut metagenome | biome: human gut; feature: human-associated habitat; material: faeces | place: Denmark | collected 2008/2010
TGAGAATATTAAAAGATTTTAAAATACCTAATTTTAAATTTCCAAAGTTAAAAATGGATAATTTGTCAAAGATAGACAATGTAGAAGTTAATTATGAAGATGTAAAAAAGGCAGAAGAATATAAAAAAAGAAGAAAAAAAGAAAATTATCCAACTACATCATATACAACAATAAAAGAAATATTTGCAAAAAACATACAAGAATTTTCTAAGGAAACTGCAATATTAGAAAAGTTTAATCCAAAAGAAAAATTTACGGAAATTACATATGAACAATTTGGAAATGATGTTATAAATTTTGGTACAGCATTAACTAAAAAATTATGTTTAAAAGATAAAAGAATAGTAATTATAGGGGAAAATACATATCACTGGTATGTATCTTATATGACAATGTTATGCGGGGCTGGAATAGCTGTACCTGTCGACAAAGAATTACCTGAAAACGAAATAGAAAATGTAATAAGAAGAGCAAAAGCATCAGCAGTTATTTTTTCCACGAAAAAATCAGATGCAATAAAAAAAATAGAAGAAAAATTACCGGAAGTACAATACTTTATACAAATGAATTCAGACAGCGAAATATCTGGAAAAAATGTTGGAATGGATTGTTTAATAAAACAGGGCAAACAACTTGTAGAGCAGGGAGACAATTCTTTTATGGATATTAAAGTAGATCCAGATGAATTCAAAGTGCTAATTTTTACTTCTGGAACCACATCAAATTCAAAAGGGGTAATGTTGTGCAACAGAAATTTGGCTGCAAATATTAATGCGGTTTTAGCATATGTTAAGTTATATCCGAGTGATAGATTTATGTCTATTTTGCCATTACACCACACATATGAGTCTACAATTGGATTTTTATTACCGTTTGCAATAGGCGGATCTGTGGCAGTATGCCAAGGACTAAAATATATAGTACCAAATTTACAAGAAACGAAACCTACAGCATTATTGACAGTACCATTATTGGTAGAAAATTTATATAAGAAAATAAATGCAAACATTAAAAAAAGTAAAAAAGAAAATATGGTAAATTCAATGATACACGTTACAAATGCATTAAAAGCAGTTGGTGTAGATATCAAGAAAAAGGTTTTTAACGAAATACATGAAAATTTGGGAGGAAATTTAAAATATATAGTTTCCGCAGCAGCACCGATAGATGCTAAAATTGGAAATTGGATTGAAGATATTGGAATAATTTTTTTACAAGGATATGGCTTAACAGAGACCGCACCAATAGCAGCACTTACACCAGAGTTTGACGCAAAGATTGGCTCAGCAGGAAAAGCTGTTGTAGGAGCAGAATTAAAAATTGATAATCCAAATGAAAATGGCGAAGGAGAAATATTAATAAAGAGTCAGACATTGATGTTAGGCTATTATGAAGATGAAGATGCTACAAATAAAGTAATAAAAACAGTAGATGGTGAAAGATGGTTCTATTCAGGAGATATAGGCTATTTGGATGATGAAGGATTTTTGTATATAACAGGAAGATGTAAAAATGTTATTGTTACGCAAAATGGAAAAAATATATATCCAGAGGAAATTGAATTGTTATTGGGAGATATCCCAGAAATTAAAGAGAGTCTTGTATATGGAAAAGAGCCTGAAAATGACAGAAAAGATGAGAAGGAATTAATAATATCTGCAAAGGTAATACCAAATTATGAAGAGATAGAAAAGATACATGGAAAAGGTTTAACAGAAGAACAAGTATATAACATTATTTGGGAAAAAGTTAAAAGCGTAAACAAAAAATTGACTTCGTATAAAGCAATTAAAAATTTAGAAATAAAACATGAAGAATTTGAAAAAACAACAACAATGAAAATAAAAAGATATGCGGAGTTAAAAAAAGACAAAAATTGACTTGACAATAAAAAAAGCGTGTAATAAAATTGTAGTAGAAAATATCATAATCCTATTGTAATTTTATTTATAGCATTATATAATATTATTGAAATTGTAAAAGTAGATATAATAACATAGGACAAAGGAGGTAATGTTTACAATGTCTAGAGCTGGCATAGTAAACGTGAGAATGGTAATCACGGAAGAAAAAATCTTATCAAATATTGATAAAGTACAAAAATTAATTAATCCAAACAGTAAAAAACAAATAGTACAATTAGAAGAAGATGCATATTTTAAAGATTTAATTGAATCAATAAAAACATACCTAATAGAATATCCAAAAAAGAAAAGTTTTCCTAAAGGAGTCTATAAAGCATCATATCAATTGGTAGAATATGCAACAAGTGAGTTTGAAGAAAACACAAAAAAAATAGAAGAATTAATAAGACAAAGAGAAGCTAATATAGCGCTAGCAGCAAAACTTAAAAATATATTAAATGCAATAGTCAATAAAGAAGCAAATTGGAAACAAACACTTAAAGAGGCTTCAAATGATTTCTCAGAAGATATAATAGATACATTAGGGTTAATAGGAAGAGCAAAATCAAAGAAATCACAAAATTGCCAAGATGCAATGAAGTTAATTAATGCTAGAATAGCAAATTTGGAGTCAAACCTACATATTGAAATAGACATGGAGAGAATAGAAGACAGATCAAAAGCATTAAGCTACATAGGAATCGAAATTGCAGATGCGTTAAAGGCAATACCTGCACCTCAAGAAGAGAAAATAATACAAGAAGCAGATCAAGTAGCAATAGAAAATGAACAGTATATTGAAGAAACAAGAGTAAAAGTTAAACCAACTCTATGGCAAAGAATTAAAAATAGTAGGTTTGGAAGAACAGTAAGTAAAATTATGAGAATTAGAATAGTGGTACAAATACCTACACTTCCAGAAGGAAAAGAAGAATAAAAAATGTCGAAAAACCAGTTAAAATAACTGGTTTTTTTGATAAAAATAATATTTACAAAACATAGTTAGAGTGATATAATTACGGTGTCAATAATTTAAAATATATATGAAAGGGGCTTAATTATGAAAACGAACAAACTAAAAATGATAATGACTATATTTTTTACAATTTTTATACTATGCATATTATCATTAACAGTTAACGCAACAAATGATGAAATAGAAATATTAGAAAAATTAGAGGAAGGAGAAAAAAAATATATTATTTATATTTCGACAGATTCAGAATTTGAATTCGCCTTTTCAGATAACTCAGCAACAGAAATAGATGACTTAGTATTTTTACCATCGGTAACAGACACAAATGGAAATAACATAGCTTATATAGACTCAACAATGTCAGCAACAACATATTTATGGGTAAAAAATACAACAAACAATACGATGCTTATAAAAGGATTAAAAGTAGATTTAACAGACACTGTTACAGATAGTATTGTTGACGAAATAGCTGATATAACAAAAAGAATTAAAGTTGACATGACTAAAAAAAATAAGGAAGAAAAAGAAATTGATGGCATAAAAACTACAATAACAACAGGCAAAGTAGAAATAACAGATAATGAAAATTCAGTATATAAATATCAATTAATTAAAGTTACAGACAGCAACGAAGATTTTGAAACTTTAATTGAAAATATGAATAAAGCAACCAATATGTTTGAAAAATTGAAAGCATATAAACACTTTTATAATAGATATTATGAGCTAGTGCCTTCACCACGTGATTTAGCATGGCAAGAAGTAAAAAACATGACTATACCACAACCAGAAACGTCAGAAAATGGAGACAAATATATTTTATGGTTAATGCAAGATGGCGATATTATAGATTTGCAAATATTAACTTGTACTAGAGCAGAAGATGGTGGAGAAGAAATAGAAACTGTTATAGTAAAAGAAACGTCTAAATTACCTTTTACATATGATAGTATGATTTTATTTATGGTATTAGGAGTATTAATAGTATTAGCAATAGTGTTATTAATAGTTAAAAATAGAAAAAATGAAAAATAGAATAATTAATATATTGTTAGCAATTTTAATAACAGGAATAATAGTAACAATAATACTTATAGTAATAAAATATGGAAGAAATCAAAAAAAAGAAAAAGAATTAAAGGATGTTGTTAAAATTGTTACAACAAAAATAAAAGAAAATAAAGAAGAAAATAAACCTATAGGAAATATAGAAGTGAAAGGTTATAAAGTAGAGGGAATAATAAAAATTTCTAAAATAAATATAGAATATCCAATACTAGAAAAAACAACTGATGAGGCTATGCAGTATTCTGTTACACACTTTTGGGGTGATAGTGTGAATGCAATAGGAAATTACACAATAGCAGGGCATAATAATATTGATGGTACAATGTTTGGGAATACAGACAGATTAGAAGAAGGAGACATTATAGAATTAACAGGACTTGACGGAAAAAAAGTACAATATAAAATATTTAAACAATATATTATTGATCCAGAAGATGTTAGTTGTGTAAAAAGTGTGAAGGCAGGAACTAGAGAAGTAACTTTAATAACCTGCCAAAATGGACATAAAAATAGATTAGTAACAAAGGCAAGAGAAATAGAACAAGAATAATTAATATAAAAGGTAGTGTAAGGTAATCTATGAAAAATGTAGAGGTGATTTTAATCGCTCGCACTTTGAAGAAATTACCAAAATAGAAATGGAAAGGGGCAAAAAAATGAAAAGCAAGTTCAGTTATAAAAGCAAAAGAACTATTATAATAGCAGCAATTATAACAGTACTTTTAGCTGGAACAGCAACAGGTGTGTATTTCTTTACAAAAGGTAATGCACAAGCACAAGCTGCTGGCGATAAAAATACAACACAAGAACAATATGGCGAAGCACCAGAGGAAAACAAGAACGAACAACAAAATAATACAACAGAAAATGAACAAAATAAAAATGAACAAGGAGAGACAACTCCAAATCAACAAGAAGAACAGGAAACAGAAAGGCAAGAGCAAACAACAAATAACAATCAAACAACGCAAAATGAACAAACAACAACAACTACAACAGGGGAAGTTCCAAATCAAGAATATGTAACTGAAAGAGAAGAAACAGTTAAAAATCCTTGGGAATCATTAGAAGTGGGCTGGGGACCAACACAATTTGCGTCAATTGCATCAACTGCAAACTTAACAGCAAAGAAATCAAATCTTGAAATACATAAGACTGTAGACAAAGAAAGTGTAAAAATAGGAGATACGCTAACATATACTATAAGCGTAAAGAATAATGGAGACAAAGTTGCAAAAGCAATAATATATGACAATGTACCAGAAGGAACAGTATTACTAAATAAAGATAATAATGAAGATGAAAATACAAAAAAATTAACTTGGAGAGTAACAGTAGAGCCTGGAGAAACAGAGAATGTTGAATTTACAGTAAGAGTTAAAGCAGAAAAAGGAACAATAAAAAACTCTGCAATAGTTAACGGAAAAACAACGAATGAAACAGAAACAGGAATTATAAATATCACAGGTAAAAAAGAAGTAAATACCTCAGAAGCAAAAGTTGGAGATACATTAACATATACAATTACATTAACAAATAATGGAAATGCAGATGGAAAAGTAACAGTAACAGATGAAATCCCAACAGGAATAACATTAGTTGCAGATTCAATAACAGCCAATGGAAGTTATAATGAAGAGAATAAAACAATTACATGGACAGATGTAAAAGTAGAAGCTGGAAAAACAGCAGAAGTTTCATTTAAAGCAACAATTAACAGCGACACAAAAACATCAGTAACAAACAAAGCGGTAATAGATGGAAACAAACCAACAGAAGAAGTTGAAACAAAAGTTGCAAACATAACAGGAACAAAAACAGTAGACAAAACAGAAGCAAAAGTTGGAGATACATTAACATATATAATTACATTAACAAATAATGGAAATGCAGATGGAACAGTAACAGTAACAGATGAAATCCCAACAGGAACAAGAATAAAAGACGAAAACACAACTGGATATAATAAAGAAACAAATACAATGACATGGTCAAATGTAGAGGTAAAAGCAAACGGAGGAACAGCAACATTAACATTAGAAGTTGTTGTTGAAGATAACATAAGCATAATAAAAAATATTGCTTATGTTGATGGTAATAAAATACCAGAGGAACCAGAAACATCTGTAAGACATCATTATACGGTTGAACACTATACTGAAAATCTTAATGGAAAATATTCAAAAGTTGAAAAAGATACAGTGGTTAGTGAAGATGTTGAAATAGGAACCAAGGTAAGTTACGAGAATAATAACTATGAGGGATTTACATTTGATGATAGCAAGACAGAAAACAAAGATGCTACAGTACCAGATAATAATAATTTAGTTGTAAAACTATATTATACAAGAAGAAATGATTTAAGTTACACTGTATATTACAAAGAACAAGGAACAGAAACAAAACTTGCAGAAGCAAAAGTAGTAAACAATAAGACATTTGAAGAAGTAATTACAGCATCAATAAAAGCTGAAGATAATGCAACAGAGAAACCAAAAACAATAGATGGATATGAATGTGTAGAAGTAAAACCAGGAGAATTATCAATTGGAACAGGTGAAAATGTAATAACATTCTATTATGTCAAATTATGTCAGTATAAAATAGAATACTATTTAAATGGAAATTTAGCAGAACAATACACGGTAGGACCAGAGAAAATAAGAGTAGGAACAACAATTGGATTTGAAACAAAAACAGAGGAATTAGAAAAAATAGACTCTGCAATATCAGGATATAAATATATTAAGTATGTTGGTGTGGATGGAAAAGACAACGAAGGAACAACAGCATATAAAGACATGAATGTTATTAAAGTGTACTATGGATTGCCTGTTACATCAATAGAGAAAACAGCAACAGAATTTGTAAATGCAGGCGATGAAATTGAATATACAATTGAAGTGTCAAATACTGGAGACTGGAAAACAACTATCACTGTAACAGATACTTTAGAAGAAACTGAATATGTAAATGGTTCTTCTAACATTACACCAAGCATAGATGGTAAAACATTATCTTGGAGCATAGAACTTGAAGCTAGAGGTTCTAAGACAATTTCATTTAGAGCAAAAACAAATAATGAATCATATGGAGACGAAATCTCTAATACTGCAAAGATTAAAGGAACAAATAAAGAGGACACAGCAGTAACAAGGGTAAATGAAATAGATGTAACATATAGTGAATGGTTAGAAGGACAAAAGGGTACAGACCTAAATATTGTTTTTGTACTAGATAACTCATCAAGTATGAACTTCCCAATTGCAGGTAAAACGTATGTAAAAGATGAATTAAACAGGAAGGGATCGCATGTAACCCCAATAGCACCAAGTGATAAAGATAAAACGAGAATAGAAAATGCAAAATCAGCAATTAATAGTTTTATAGACAGCCAGGCTAATAATAAAAATACAACTATGGAAGTTGTTACATTTAATAAATCCGAAAAAGGTACAGCAAAAAATATGATGACATTAATGGATATACCAGATAAAGATATTCAGTATAGGGAGAATCTTTGGGGCGGTTATTATTATATTGAAATTAATGGAATAGAATGTAGGGTTGAAAAAGATGTAATAGGAACAGATGGTAAAAAACATTGTGGAGTATATATTCCAATTGACTATGGTGCAAGATTAGTAGGAGACAATAGTGTTTCAAATGATATTTTGAAAAAGAATGTAAGTGAAATATCAATATCTAGTGAACAAAATGGGTTTGGAACATATGTAGAACCAGCATTCAAGTTAATAAATGATAATAAAGAAAAGCAATATCTAAAAGATGGTAAGAAGAATATTATAATAGTATTAGCAGATGGAAAATTCAGTGATAATAATTCTTATAACGGAGAGTTGAAAACATTAAAAGATACATTAGAAACAAATGGTGGAGAAATATACTGTGTTGGATTTGGCTCAGGTACAGAGTACGATTCAACGGCACTAGCAAATATGTCAACAAATAATAAATGCTATGAAGCCAAAGACGCAAGTACATTATTAACTAAATTTAATGAAATACTAGCATCAGTTGGAAAAACTCAAAGTGGAAGAACACAAAATGGAAAAATAACATTTGAGGAAGCAAAAAATACTATTAAGGTTTCAGAAGAATGTCCAATTGTAGCAACATATGGCGATTCTGAAAATGAAACAGTACTATTTACTTGTACATCAGATAATGCTGATGAAATGTGGAATAAATATGGATTAAAAATAGATGGAAAGATAATTTCTTGGGATGCAAAACAATTTGCAATAGCAAATGAAGGAATTAAAGTTCCTAATAATATAAAGATAAAATATTATATTGCACGTCAATAAAAATATAGACCTCTAGGAATACTAGAGGTCATTTTTTATATTCTATAATAGTATAACACGGTCTTATTACCGTGTTATATTTTTAATTATTATTTAAAGATAATGAGTAATTAGAAAAATTAGATAAATCTTTTTTTATAACTGAATACATTTGAATACTTGAGTTTGCCTCAATATCATCTATATAACAATTTAAAGTAGCAATGATATTATTATCTTTATCAAATAATGTAAGTATTAACGGAATATTTTGATAGCTTTGACTCGAAATATTTCTTATAGTTGTACCCACTGAACATGCTCCCGAATCAGTATATCTAATATCAAGGTTCTCGATTTCAAGGTATTCTGCTCCAACAGCTTTTTTAGTGATTCTTGAATAGTGGTGTTGGAAGTAATAACTTTTTCAGGATTACTTATATCGGAAACTGTTGAAGATATATTTGAAGTGTTAAATATTGAATCTCTAAAAATATATACTAATATTCCGCAAATTATAAGCATAAGAATAACAAGAAAAGATATCTTTAATGAAGCATTTTTCTTTTTTGATTTTGACTTATAAGATACATGTTTTCCTTTATTTACACTATTTTTTGCCATAAATTTCCATCTCCTTTAACACTGTAATATAATACAATAAAAAAGCAGAGGTGTCAAATCTCATATAGCTTTTACAAAAATGTGATAAAAATCATGAAAAAGCCTGCAAAAGTGTGATAAAATTACTTGAAAACCTTGCAAAAATGTGATTTAATAGTATAATTAATATAGAAAGCAGTATATTATTAATAGGAGATGATAATTTTGAAGAGATTTATAATAGAAAAATTAAAAGAATGGAAAGAAAGCAAGTATAGAAAACCATTAATTCTAAAAGGTGCAAGACAAGTTGGAAAAACATATATTCTAAAAAAATTTGGAGAAGAAAATTACGAGGGAGTTGCATATTTCAATTTTGACCATGACGAAGATTTGTATAATTTATTTGAGAATACAAAAGATCCAAAAAGAATATTAGAACAATTAGCATTTATATATGGCAAGGCAATTATTCCAGGGAAAACATTAATAATATTTGACGAGATACAAGAATGTCCAAATGCACTTAATGCATTAAAGTATTTTTATGAAGAAGCAAATGAATACCATATAGCCTGTGCAGGAAGTTTGTTAGGAATACGATTATCACATACATCATTTCCAGTTGGAAAAGTAGAATTTATGAATATGTATCCAATGACATTTAGTGAATTTTTGCTTGCTGATAATGCACAAAATTTGGTAGATTATATGAAATCATTGAAGAAAATAGAACAAATACCAGACATATTCTTTAATCAATTGAGCGAAAAACTAAAAGCATATTTTATAATTGGTGGAATGCCAGAAGCTGTTAATGCGTGGGTAAACGAGAAAAACATGGAGCTTGTAAATACTATACAAGAGAACATATTGCTATCTTATGAAAGCGATTTTTCAAAACATACACAAGACAGTGAAGCAAATAAAATTTCATTAATATGGAATAGCATACCTTCGCAACTTGCAAAAGAAAATAAAAAGTTTTTATATCAGACAATAAAAGAGGGGGCTAGAGCAAGAGAATATGAAGGGGCTCTAAATTGGCTAAATGATGCTAATTTAATTTATAAAATATATAATGTTACGAAAACTGATTTTCCATTAAAAGCGTATACAGACTTATCATCATTCAAAATATATATGAATGATGTTGGTTTATTAAGAAAAATGGCAGGATTAGATAGTAGAATTGTAATAGAAGGGGACAGACTATTTGAAGAATTTAAAGGAGCATTTACAGAAAATTTTGTGCTTAATATGTTAAATACAACTTTAGATAATGTTCCAAATTATTTTACTTTTGACAGAAATGAGATTGATTTTGTAATTCAAAATAAAAACAGAATAATACCAATAGAAGTAAAAGCAAACAAGTCAACGAATAATACTAGCCTAACAAGATACAATGAAAAATTTGATAATGATATTTCTATAAGATTTTCTATGAATAATTTGATTAAAGATGGAAGAATAATTAACATACCTCTATTTTTAATAGAATATATGGAAAATTTCATACAATTTTAAAGATTAAGCAATAGTGTAATATAATTGTAAAAAAAATAACATTTATTTGT
>OGPV01002590.1_pt1 | contig 10441 bp, 8 predicted proteins | sample 1553001 | NCBI WGS metagenome assembly OGPV01 (sample SAMEA2580268, study PRJEB22360) | human gut metagenome | biome: human gut; feature: human-associated habitat; material: faeces | place: Denmark | collected 2008/2010
TAAATCGTTGAAATTGTGGCGTTTGTTAAGAAAAATCGGATTGTTTTTTGAAATAAAACTGTTGAAATATAATCACTGTTTCGTCATTATGCACAAAAATATTGTGTTGCAGTGTACTGTTTTTACAAACTTTCAAAATCCCCTTTACAAAAATATATAAATATATTATAATACAAATAGTTTAAAAGAACGGTCAGTTAATTTGATATGTAATAATACACAAATCAATTATTTGCCGTTTTAATATTCTGTCGTTGAGACAGTTCGGAGAATGGATTGTGAAATTACGTTTAAACGTTTTCGTAATCATTCACAGGAATTGCAAAATGCAATTCTCGTATTTTTGTAAACACTTTATTAATGTATGGGCAACCATACGAAAACTCTGTATTCATGCAGAACTATTTTTTAGGAGGAAGAAAAGAAAATGCTTAGAAACAAGGCTACAAAGTCAGCTATTGCTGGTATCCTTTCACTCGCTATGGCAGCTTCCGGTGCAGTGTCAACATTTGCTCCACTCGCACTTCAGATGACAACAGCTTCAGCAGGTGAAGAACTTGGTCAGGTTGATTTCAACAAGGGTGCAGGTCTTCCATGGCACGTTTGTGAATCCATGACAGGTAAACTCAAATTCGATATCTCAGGCGGTACATACAATATCGAAATCGTAAACCCAGGTGGTACAGGTAATGGTGGTGAAGACAGATGGGACTGCCAGTTCCGTCACAGAGGTCTTACAATCCAGAGCGGTCACACATACCGTATTACATACAGCGTAAAGGCAAGCAACAGCGGTCATATGTACGCTAAAATCGGTAACATGGTTAAGGATGACCAGGAACTTTGGCACGGTAACGGTACTGTTCTTAATATGCAGACTCTTGATACAACAGCTTCACAGGCTGATGTTGAAGCAGCTCTTAAGAGTGCTTCTCCTTCAGGTCAGACTATTGAATACGGTCAGGGTTGGGACAACTGGAAGAACGTTGAAATCCCTGCTAACAAGTGGGTAACATATGCTTATGAATTCCAGGCAACAGAAACTGTTGAAGGTACAGCAGAATACACATTCCACTTTGGCGGTACAGGTCAGTACACAGAAAGAGAATGCTTCCCGGCAGGAACAACTCTCCAGTTCGATAACATGGCTCTCGTTGACATGACAGACGACCAGTCAGACTATGTTACTCCAGACCCATATGTAAGAAACGAAATCCTCGTTAACCAGCTCGGTTATACAGTAGGTCTCGAAAAGAAGGCTACAATGGTTGATGACAGCACATCACCAAAGACTTTTGAAATCAAGACTAAGGATGGCGAAACAGTTTACACAGGCAAGTCAACTCCAATGGGTGCAGACGCAGAATCAGGCGACAGCGTTCATATCCTCGACTTCTCAGACTTCGATGTTGAAGCCGGTGAAGACTGGGTAGACGGTGCTGAAGAAAACGGTGCTTACTACATTGAATGCGATGGCAAGAAGTCATACAGATTCAACATTGCCGGTACAGCAAAGAAGAACTGGCTCTATGACGGAATGCTCTCAAATGCTCTTAACTACTACTATCAGAACCGTTCAGGTATTGATGTTGAAGCTAAATACATCACTTCAGGCGACCCGACAACTCTCGCTCACAAGGGCGGTCACAATCCTGACGTTGCTTACATTCAGACAGAATGGATTAAGGCTTACAAGGGCGATGGCTCAGACATTCAGAAGAGCAATGGTACTCTCGATGTAACAGGCGGTTGGTACGATGCAGGTGACCACGGTAAATACGTTCTTAACGGCGGTATTTCAGTTTGGACACTCCAGAACATGTACGAAAGAGAACTTGTAAAGAATGGTAACGCAGACAAGTTCGGCGATGGTTCAATGGTTATCCCTGAAAACTCAAATGGTACACCTGACCTTCTCGATGAAACAAAGGTTGAAATGGACTTCTTCCTCAAGATGCAGAGAGAAGACGGCATGGTTTACCACAAGATGCACGACTACAAGTGGACAGGACTTGCTGTAAGACCTACAGAAGATACACTTACTCGTATTGTTAAGCCGGTTACAACAGCAGCTACTCTCAACCTTGCAGCAGCAGCAGCACAGGGCTACAGACTTTGGAAAGATGTAGACTCAAGCTATGCAGATACTCTTCTTGCAGCAGCTAAGAAGGCTTACACAGCAGCTAAGGCTAATCCGGACCTTCTTGCTCCTCTTGACCAGGCAATCGGTGGTGGTGCTTACGGTGATACATATGTAGACGATGACTTCTACTGGGCAGCTTGCGAACTCTACGCATCAACAAAGGATACTTCATACTACAATGACCTCAAGGGCTATGCAAACCCTAACGATACAACAGGCAAGGATAAGGCATTCTCAATCACAACAAATCTTACCGGCGGTGAAAACAGCGGTTCTAAGACATCATTCAACTGGGGTTGTACTTCAGGTTGTGGTACTCTTACACTTTCACTTTATCCGGACCTTCTCTCAGCTGATGAAAACGCTCAGGTTAAGAGTGCTATCACAGCAGCTGCTGATGAATACATTGATATCGAAAACTCACAGGGTTACGGTATTCCTTACAAGGGAACATCATTCACTGACGAAACAAACGCTCCTGGCGTAGTATTCGAAGGTTATGAATGGGGTTCAAACTCAATGGTAGTAAACAATGCTATCGTTATGGCTTATGCTGCTGACCTTTCAGAAACTCCTGACAAGTATGCAAACGGTGTCGTTTCAGCTATGGACTATGTCTTCGGACGTAACCCACTTGAATATTCATATGTAACAGGCTACGGCGAACACCACACCACATATCCACATCACCGTTACTGGTCATGGATTCTCGATAAGAGCTTCCCACTTGCTCCTGCAGGCGTTCTCTCAGGTGGTCCTAACTCAGGTATGCAGGACCCATGGATTAAGGGTGCCGGCTACAAGGTTGGCGAACTTGCTCCACAGCTTTGCTACCTCGACCACGTTGAATCTTGGTCAACAAACGAAGTTACAATCAACTGGAACGCTCCGTTTGCTTGGCTTGTAAGCTACATGGAAGACTATAAGCCAACAGGTGCAACAGACCCGGACAATACAACAACTACAACTACCACAACAACTACAACTTCTACAAGTGACACAACCACAACAACTTCTTCTACATCTGGTACAACAAGTGGTTCTTCTACAAGCGGTTCAACAGGCGACAGAAAACCTGGTGACGTAAACTGTGATGGTAAGGTTAACATTGCTGACCTCTTCGCACTCGCTCAGAACATCGCAGCTCTCAGCGACCTCACAGAACAGGGTAAGGCAAACGCAGACGTTACAGGCGACAGCAAGGTTAACATCGCTGACCTCTTCAAACTCGCTCAGTACATTGCACAGCTCATCGACTATTCTGAACTTAAGTAATTCGGTTACTGAATAATATAAGCTGATTTCAGCCCCTTTCGAGATTTCGGAGGGGGCTTTTTTTGCCTGAAATATTTTTTTCTGATTTTTTCGGAAAGGTGTTGAAATTTTCACAAAACAGTTGTATAATAAGTATATATTAATAATTATGGGGTGTGGATATGCAAGAGTTTTACTTTATATATTCGTTTGATATTAGTTGCAATGGTATCGGTGTATATAGTCATAATTCTAACCCATTAAATAACTGTAATGTACTGTAACCACTACCTATAACATGGTTGCAGTTTTTTATTGTTCAGAAAAGTTTCCGCTTTTGCAGTGATAACATATCGTGATGGAGGATTGAAAAATGTCAAAAAAAGTCGCAATTATTATGGGCAGTGACAGCGATTTGCCTGTAGTTAAGGATGCTGTAAAGGAACTTAAAAAATTCAATGTTCCTTATGAAGTTCATGTAATGTCAGCACACAGAACACCTGAACAGGCAAGCGAATTTTCAAAAAATGCGGTTAAAAACGGTTTCGGAGTAATTATTTCTGCTGCCGGAAAAGCTGCACACCTTGGAGGAGTTCTTGCAGCTCACACTATTTTGCCGGTAATCGGCATTCCAATCAAGTCTTCGACACTTGACGGACTTGATGCACTTCTTGCTACAGTTCAGATGCCGAAGGGTATTCCTGTAGCAACTGTTGCCATTGACGGTGCGGGAAATGCCGGTATTCTTGCAGTGCAGATGCTGGCACTTTCAGACCCTGAACTTGCCGAAAAACTTGAAACCATGAAGAAAGATATGGCTGATGCGGTTGTCGAAAAAGACAAGAAAATTCAGGCAATGATTGAAGAAATATAAGAATATTTGGAGGTATATCACAATGAAAAATTTACAGAAAACAGAACAGATGTATGAAGGTAAGGCTAAAAAGGTTTTCGCAACAAATGACCCGAACCTCGTAATCGTTGACTACAAGGACGATGCGACAGCTTTCAACGGTGAAAAGAAAGGCACTATCCACAACAAAGGTATCATCAACAACAAGGTTACAAATCACCTTATGAAGCTCCTCGAAAAAGAAGGTATTCCGACACACTTTGTTGAAGAAATTTCAGACCGTGAAACAATCGTAAAGAAAGTTTCCATCGTTCCTCTTGAAGTTATTGTAAGAAACATCACAGCAGGTTCTCTCGCAAAAAGACTCGGACTTGACGAAGGCATCAAGCTTTCACAGACCGTTCTTGAATACTGCTACAAAGATGACGACCTTGGCGACCCGATGGTAAATGAATACCACATTATGGCTATGCAGTGGGGTACAAAGGAAGAGCTTGACACAATTGCAAACTATGCACTTAAAATCAATAAATTCCTCACAGCATACCTCAAAGACCTTAACATCGAACTCATCGACTTCAAGCTTGAATTTGGTAAGACTTCAGATGGCACAATCGTTCTCGCAGATGAAATTTCTCCTGATACTTGTCGTTTCTGGGACAGCGTTACAAAAGAAAAACTTGATAAGGACAGATTCAGAAGGAACCTTGGCGGCGAAGAAGACGCTTATAAGGAAATCATGAAAAGACTTCTCGGCGAATAATTACTGATTAAGCAATTGAATATTATCGAAAAGTGAAGCGACTAAAAACTTCACTTTTCAATTAATAATCAGAAATTCAGTATCAGCAAAATCTTTACTCAAGGTATATTATGGCATTAAGGAGAGTTAATTAATGTTTGATAAAATAAATGAGGAATGTGGAGTTTTTGGCATATACAGTCCGAAAACCTGCGATGTTGCGGCAAAAGCATACATGGCACTCTATGCACTCCAGCACAGAGGACAGGAAAGTTGCGGAATAGTTGTCAATGACAGGGGCGTATTTACGGGACATAAAGACCTCGGACTTGTTCCGGAAGTATTTACTGCCGAAAATCTTGACAAACTCGGAACAGGTAATATTGCCGTAGGTCATGTGCGTTATTCGACAACAGGTAAGCCAAATGTTATAAATGCCCAGCCTCTCACCGTTCGCCATGTAAAAGGTTCTCTTGCAATAGCACACAACGGAAATCTTGTAAATGCAAGGGAACTTCGTGAACAGTACGAACTTAAAGGAGCTATCTTCCACACCACGAATGATACGGAAGTAATTTCCTATGTTGTGACCGAAATGCGTCTTTCCACCCCTTCAATAGAAAAAGCAGTTGAACAAGCCATGTACAAAATCAAGGGGGCTTACTCGCTCGTGGTAATGTCGCCGAAAAAACTCATCGTGGCAAGAGACCCTCAGGGCTTTAAACCGCTTTGCATAGGAAAATGCAATGATGGTTCGGTTGTTGTCGCTTCGGAAAGTTGTGCATTGGACAGCATTGATGCAACTTTTGAAAGAGATATTAAGCCGGGCGAAATAGTTGTAATTGATGAAAATGGCATACGTTCAATTAATACCCATTGCGGTCAGAAGACAAGTATGTGCGTATTTGAATATATTTACTTCGCAAGACCGGACTCAATTATTGAAGGCGTGAGCGTTCACAAGGCAAGAATGAAAGCCGGTGAAATTCTCTGGAATGAACACCCTGTTGAAGCAGATGTTGTAGTTGGAGTTCCTGACAGTGGACTTGATGCGGCACTTGGATTTTCAAGAGCTTCCGGTATTCCTTATGGTGTAGGCTTCATTAAAAACAGATATGTGGGAAGAACTTTCATACAGCCGTCCCAGAAACAGAGAACTAATTCCGTAAAAATCAAACTCAACGTTATAAAGGAAGTTGTCAAAGGGAAAAGGGTAGTGTTAATTGATGACAGTATCGTTCGTGGCACAACTTCAGCAAGAATTGTAAATCTTATCCGTGAAGCCGGTGCTACGGAGGTACATATGATGATTTCAAGTCCTCCGTTTGTCAGTGAATGTTATTTCGGAACTGACATCGACAGCAAGGAAAACCTCATCGCCTGTCGTATGAACAGCATCGAGGAAATCGCAAAATACATCGGTGCGGACAGCCTTGGTTATCTCAGCGTTGACGGCGTTAAGAGAATTGCGGAGGAAGCCGGCTGTAATTTCTGCACAGGTTGTTTTGACGGACATTACCCGATTGAAGTACCTAAGAATATGCCGAAAGATAAGTTTGAAACAAAGATAGGCGAAAGTAAAAATTAAACTTGGAGGAAAAATATGAAAAGTTATTCTGAAAGCTATAAAGAAGCCGGCGTTGACGTAACAGCCGGATACAAGGCTGTTGAACTGATGAAAGCCCATGTCGCAAGAACTATGACAAGTGGCGTTCTCTCAGGAATTGGCGGATTTGGCGGACTTTTTGAACTCGATATGACTGGTATCAGCAAGCCCGTACTTGTTTCAGGTACTGACGGCGTGGGAACAAAACTTAAAATCGCATTTCTTATGGACAAACATGACACGGTAGGTATTGACTGCGTGGCAATGTGCGTAAATGACATTATTTGTTGTGGTGCAAAACCTTTGTTTTTCCTTGACTATATAGCAGTTGGCAAGAACTACCCTGAAAAAGTTGCTAAAATCGTTTCAGGTGTGGCAGAAGGTTGCGTTCAGTCCGAATGTGCATTGATAGGCGGAGAAACCGCTGAAATGCCGGGATTTTATCCGATTGACGAATATGACCTTGCAGGATTTTCAGTGGGCGTTGTCGATAAGGACAAAATTCTCAAGCCTGAAACTCAGAAAGCCGGAGATGTAATGATTGGCATTAAGTCAAGCGGTGTTCATTCAAACGGTTTTTCACTTGTAAGAAAAGTATTTACTGTAAATGAACAGACACTCGCAAGACATTTTTCAGACCTTGGAACAACTCTCGGTGATTGCCTGTTAACTCCTACAAAGATTTATGTAAAAGCTGTACAGAGTCTTCTCTCGGCAGTAAATGTAAAGGCAATTTCACACATTACAGGCGGCGGCTTCTATGAAAACATTCCTCGTTCACTTCCTAACGGAATTTCTGTAAAAATTGAAAAAGCATCTGTTGACATTCTCCCGATTTTCAAACTTATTCAGGAAACAGGTAAAATTCCGGAACATGATATGTTCAACACCTTCAACATGGGCGTAGGTATGACCGTTGTTGTTGACAAGAACGATGTTGACAAGGCTATCGAAGCTATCAAATCAGCAGGCGAAGAAGCTTATGTTCTCGGTGAACTCGTTGACAGCGAAGAAGGCGTAATTATCTGTTGATGAACAGGGTTTACCAGGCAGGAGGACTTTTATGAAAAATATTGTAGTGCTTGTTTCAGGCGGCGGAACAAATCTTCAGGCATTAATTGATGCTGAAAAAAGAGGCGAAATTAAAAACGGAAAAATAACTTGTGTCATTTCCTCAAATCCCGAAGCTTACGCACTTGAAAGGGCTAAGAAAAATAATATTCCGTCAAGAATTATCGAGAGAAAGGAATATTCCGACATTCTTTCGTACAGTGAAGCCGTGCTTGAAGCTCTCCGTCAGGAAAAAGCTGACCTCATAGTTCTTGCAGGATTTATGACAATTCTTGATGAAGTGGTCACGAAGGCTTACCCATATCAGATAATCAATGTACACCCTGCACTTATTCCGTCATTTTGTGGAAAGGGTTATTACGGTTTGAAAGTTCATGAAGCAGCCCTTGAATATGGCGTGAAATTAAGCGGTGCAACAGTACATTTTGTAAATGAAGAAGCAGACGCAGGAGCTATTATTATCCAAAAAGCTGTAGAAATTAGAAATAATGATACTCCTGAAACTCTCCAGAAAAGAATAATGGAACAAGCTGAATGGAAGATACTTCCCCGTGCAGTTTCTCTTTTCTGTGAAGATAAAATCGAAATTAAAAATGGCAAGGCATATATAAAGGAGGAAGTGTAAAAATGGAAATGCTCTCAATCGAAAAAGAATTAAAAGAAAACGCTTACCCGGGCAGAGGCATCATTATCGGAAAGTCAAAAGATGGAAAATCAGCGGTAACAGCATACTTCATCATGGGCAGAAGTGAAAACAGCCGTAACAGAGTTTTCACCCGTGACGGCGAAGGTCTGAGAACAGAAGCTTTTGACCCTTCAAAGCTCGTTGACCCAAGTCTTATCATCTATTCGCCTGTAAGAGTTCTCGGAAACAAGACCATTGTCACAAACGGCGACCAGACTGACACCATTTACGAACTTATGAACAATCAGCAGACTTTTGAACAGGCTCTCAGAACCAGGGAATTTGAACCTGATGCACCTAATTATACACCAAGAATTTCCGGAATAATTAAGCTCAAAGATGATAAAACTTTCAATTACGCAATGTCAATTCTCAAATCAGCAAACGGAAATCCTGATTCTTGCCAGCGTTATACTTTTTCTTACAGCACGCCTGTGAACGGTGAAGGCCACTTCATTCATACTTATAAGGGCGATGGAAATCCGCTTCCAAGCTTTGAGGGTGAACCGAAGCTTATTTCAATCCCTGACGATATTGAAGAATTTACCTCACTGCTCTGGGAAAGCCTTAACGAAGACAACAAGGTTTCATTGTTTGTAAGATACATTGACCTTGCGACAGGCAAGACCACAACCAATATCAAAAACAAGAACAACTAATTTCGGAGGATAAACATGGAAAAAGAACGCTTACTTAAATATGGCTGTAATCCTAATCAGAAGCCTTCAAAAATCTTTATGGCGGACGGAAGCGAACTCCCAATAGAAGTTCTCAACGGAAATCCGGGCTATATCAATTTGCTTGACGCATTCAACGGCTGGCAGTTGGTAAGAGAACTCAAAAAAGCTACAGGTCTTTGTGCAGCAACATCTTTCAAACACGTTTCACCTGCCGGTGCAGGCGTAGGAGAACCACTTTCAGATACTCTCAAGAAAATCTATTTTGTGGATGACCTTGGAGAACTTTCCCCTATGGCTTGTGCTTATGCGAGGGCAAGAGGTGCTGACAGAATGTCATCTTACGGCGATTTTGTGGCACTTTCTGACACCTGTGATGAATGCACCGCAAAAATGCTTCAGAGAGAAGTTTCTGACGGAATTATCGCACCTGACTATACACCGGAAGCCCTCGAAATTCTCAAATCGAAGAGAAAAGGAACTTACAATATAATCAAAATCAATCCCGATTACAAGCCAGACCCAATTGAAAGAAAGCAGGTTTTCGGCGTAACATTTGAACAGGGTAGAAATGAACTTGAAATAAACAATTCTTTACTTGAAAACATTGTAACAGATAACAAAAATATTCCTGATGATAAGAAAAGAGATTTACTCATTTCACTGATTACTCTTAAATATACACAGTCAAATTCTGTATGCTACGTTAAAAACGGTCAAGCTATCGGCATCGGTGCAGGTCAGCAGTCAAGAATTCATTGCACAAGACTTGCAGGTAACAAGGCAGATATTTGGTGGCTCAGACAAGCTCCGCAGGTTCTCAATCTCCAGTTCGTTGACAATATCCGCAGACCTGACAGAGATAACGCAATTGACGTTTACATTTCTGATGAATACATGGATGTGCTTGCAGACGGTGCTTGGCAGAAGATTTTCAAGGTTAAGCCGGAACCATTTACCAAGGAAGAACAGAGAGCATGGCTTGACAAGAACACAGATGTTTGCCTCGGTTCAGACGCTTTCTTCCCATTCGGCGACAACATCGAAAGAGCAAAGAAAAGCGGAGTTTCATATATCGCAGAACCGGGCGGTTCAATCCGTGATGATAATGTAATTGAAACTTGTAATAAATACGGAATTGCAATGGCATTTACAGGTATCAGATTATTCCATCATTAATCGAGTAGTTTTGGGGTAAGGCTCAAATGTCTTACCCTTTTTCTGAATATCCAAGATGATTATCTAACATCAAAAATATACAGAGGAGTAATTTTTATGAATATACTTGTAGTAGGCGGGGGCGGACGTGAACATGCTCTTGTCATGAAGCTTGCGGAAAGCAAAAAGACAGACAAAATATATTGTGCTCCGGGTAATGGCGGAATTTCCCGTTATGCAGAATGCAGACCG
>OGPV01002600.1_pt1 | contig 10409 bp, 9 predicted proteins | sample 1553001 | NCBI WGS metagenome assembly OGPV01 (sample SAMEA2580268, study PRJEB22360) | human gut metagenome | biome: human gut; feature: human-associated habitat; material: faeces | place: Denmark | collected 2008/2010
TCGGCGGTCAAAAATCCGTCCACGTCCGTCCAGTTTTCGTACACGTCCGCACCGACGGCGCGCGCGATGAGCGCACCCGTAATATCCGAGCCGCCGCGTGAAAAAGTGGTGATCCTTCCGTCGCGATTCGAGCCGTAAAAACCGGGGATAACGGCGTATTCCACCCCTTCAAGCCTTTGCTTAATGAGATCGAGCGAATAGTGCATTTGCAATTTTTCGTCGCTGAATTTTATGATATTTTGCGTATCGACAAATTCAAATCCCAGCTTTTTTGCCAAGATGAGCGCATTGAGATACTCGCCTCTCGATGCGGCGTAATCCTTTGTAACGCTCTTGTCGATGCCCGCCTTGACCTCATCGAGAACGGAATCTATATCGAAATCCAAATCCAGCGCGCGCACGATATCTTTGAAGCGTTTGCGCACAACCTCGAAAGACTGCGTGCAGTTGCCTTTTTCAAGTTTTTCGTTGAAGCACGCATAAAGAGCGTCCGTCACTTTGACGTCCGCCAAGCTGCGTTTTCCGGGCGCGGAAACAACCACAACGCGGCGTTCCGGGTCGGAAACGATGACGTTTGCCACTTTTTTTATCTGAATATCGTCGGCCAGAGAAGAGCCGCCGATGTCGATGACGCGAGAAATCGTCTCGCCGTTCGCCATAGACGTTCCGCCGAATTTGCAAACTTTCATATTGTGTCCCTACACTATTTTATGCGTCTACTTTTGCAACCGCCCGTGCAAAAGCAAAAATTATTTTATTCTTTTTGCTTCGAAATAATATCTCTTTTCTTCCGCCTCGCCCATTGAGAACGCTTTGCGGCAAAGAGTGCCGTTTTTGAGGACGTAACCGAACAGTTCTTCCTTTTCGATTTTCGGCATGACGATTGCAACGCCGTCGTTGTGCGCCGCAACGTCTTTGAGGTGTTCTATGCCGTGGATATAGTCCACAACACAGCCGCTATGCTCTTTTATGTATGCGTCGATTGCGTCTTGAACGTCTTTTATCGCCTTTGCTCCGATCTTGTCCACGTGCAATTTGTATTCGCCGTTTTTGTCGAAAGCGACGATTTCTTTTTCACCCGAAAGAGCGTTTTGCATATACGGCACAAAGTCCTCGCCAACGCCGAACACAAAGCGGTGTATCGGCTCGAAAACTATGCCCTCGTCGTGCAGGTTTTCAACCTCGCAAAGTGCAAATCTGGCAGGATGAACTGCCTTTTCCGACTCCGTTAACCCCTCTTTTATGCGATTCCAATGGCAAGAGAGTGGTTGCCGTCTCCGACCGCAAAGATAAAATCGTTCTTATCTCCGCCGTAAAGATTTTGCACGGAGCCAACGTAATTTTCAAAAACGTCAATGACTTTTTGTGCGTCTATACGATACCCTTCGAGATGTCCGCCGCCCATATTGAGATCGAAATCGTACACTTTTTCAAGGCTTGCGCGCTCGCTCCAAATAGGTTCGATGACGAAGGGCTTTCTGTCGTCGATAAGCAACATGATATGCGGCAGTTCCACGGGAGCGTCTGCCTTATTTTGAGGCGCGGCGGTATTCTGTCGAGAACGACGCCTTCGGTTGAGCGTATATGCGCGTTCGACGGATGCGTAAAGCAATAATCTTCGAGGTCAACCGCAAGCACGATGCCCAAACGAGAAATACCGCTTGCCGTGGTGCGCTTGCACACGATAAAGCTGTCCTTCAAAGTTTTGAACACACCGCCGTCGAGATACTCTTTCATCGTGCGGTTGATGTTGAGTATGCGCTCGTCCTTGTCCTCATATTCGAGATACGCTTCGGGGAAAATGAGTTTGAGAGTGCTTTGGCTCTCCCCCACGTACTCTTCGAGCTTTTTCCAATATCCGCGTTCGGACGTAAACTGATCGCACGCAACGACGGACCATTTGTTGTGGTCGCAACCGTTAGGCACGAGAATATCGCAAGTTCTTATCGTTTTCATTTGAATCTCCCGTTTCTGCGGATTCTGCCACCGATTTTGCGGTTTGCGTGAGCTTCGCGAAGCGCGATAGCCGTGGGAGAAATGCCGTATGCTTCTTCGATTTCGTCTTTGAGTTTGTCCATTGTCATGTAGCGTTTTATCTCACCGTGCTTGACAACGGAGATAATGCCCGTTTCCTCGCTGACAACTATTGACAATACGTCGGTGTCTTCCGTGATGCCGATTGCCGCGCGGTGTCTTGTACCCATCTCTTTGTTTACATTGCGTTGGGTGAGCGTCAAAAAACAGCCTGCTGCGATGATTTTGTTTCCTCTGACAATAACCGCTCCGTCGTGAAGAGGGGCTTTTGTGTTGAAAATACTTTCAAAAAGCGGCGCGCTGAGGGTTGCGTTGAGCCTTGTACCCGTGTCAAGAATGTTGTCGTGAATATCGCCTGCGCTGTCGATGATTATGATTGCGCCCACGTCTTGTTTTGCCATATCCTGACATGCCGTAAGAATTTCAGCCGTTGCGTCGCGGAGCTCGTCGTCGCTGTTGTGCGTTTCAAAACCTTTTGCCGTCGAAACCTTTTGGAAGAGGTTTTTGAGATCGTTTTGATACACCACGCACGCCGCCACTATGTCAAAGACCACAACAAAATGCATAACATATTTCGATATAGCCAAAACCGCACCTCCCAACAGTTCGGAAAGCACGTTGACAAGCACGTCCAGCACCGCGCCGAGCAACAACAGGAAAAACACCTTCATGTTGCGCTTGTAAACGAAAAAGCTCAGCATGATTGCGAAAACGGTCACCAAAATCACCATATCGATGATGAAATAAAGGTTGATGCCGTTTGCGTATTGAGCAAAGTTGTATGCCATAAAACCCTCTCTAACCGCTGTTTTGCGGAATTTTTATCGAATTTTCTTTCAATCAAATATCGAATTCGTCAAACACGTTTCCGCCGCCCGACTTGTGATCGTCGTCGGAATCGTCTTTTTTGTGTACGTGTTTTCTTTCAAACTCGTCAAACGTGTCGCCCACGTCGTCCCTGCGCTCGTAGCCGTATCCGACGGGGTGTTTTTCGAAATACGCGTCCCTCGTATCCTCGTTTCTGAACTCGTCCGATTTTTTTCTAAACAAAATCGCAAGCACTATAACCGCAACCAGATAAGCGGCGAAAACGCATATCGCAATCGCGCTGGACACCGTTTGAAGAGGCGTTGATATAGTGTCGACGATATAGCCGAGTTGGCTCAAATAATCGGCAAGTTCGCTTGCAAGCTCCTTGTCCGCGCCGAGTGCGACGATCGTCAGATTTTCACCGAGCACGCCTATGCCGTAAAAGATCATATATATCGTCGAAAGCGTCGCAAACGAGTTGCGCTTTTCAACGGGATTGAGCTTGTATTTCTTTGCAAATATCCAAAGGAACATCGTAAGATATGATGCTGGCAACAGCAATGCATCGAGCACCGTCGAGGTGAACACGTAAACGTTCGGATTGAGGATCGCAAAGCTCTCGACTATACCCACAATCACTCGCGGCACTGCGGTGAATATCATCACCCAATAACAAAAATCGTTGCGGCCGATATAGTTGACGTGACGGCGCGCGGTGATGTAGTAAAGTATGAGCGCAAGAAGGAAGGTCACCGCCGCGGGAATAAGTCCGTAGGAAAAAACTATCGAAAACACGCCGCTCAAAGTGCTCAATCTGGAAGCCTCTGCAAGCATGCCGTTAATTTGCGAATATATTGGAAAAACGTTGCGAACGAACGTGGCAAAAATAAGTCCCAACCATATCCACACGTAATACTTTTTGTCAATTTTGTTTTGCATATTATCTCCTTAAATGACAAGCAACTGCAATATTGCTTCGTGGATTGCGCTCACGTCGCCGCGTTTGCCGGTAAGCACGTCAAATTGCAACGCGTGCAAATAGTCCACACATCTTTTCAAGCGCATTTGAGAATAGTTTGAGGACACTTTTCTCAAAAAATACACTGCGCCGCTCTTCATTCCGAGCAACTTTGCGAGATCGTCGTTGGACAGCCCTTTGTTCAGTTCGGCATGCAGCATATTGCGATACTTGTCGTAAAGTCTGTTGATTATCGTCACGCCTCTTATGCCGTTTTTGAAAAATACGTCAAGCACTTCGAGAGCCTTGGCGGCGTTCTTTTCACTCACGGCGTTTGCAAGTTCGTATATCTGAAAATCGATATCCGCGCTCACCATCTCGCACACGTCGATTTTGGTTATCGTGCCGTTGCTGTACGATTTGAGTTTGGCGATTTCGATTGCTATGCGCGCCATACTGCCCTGCGTTCTGGATATAAGTTCCACGGCGGCATCTCGGTCGATTTTGATTTGAGGCGGCTTTTTGCAAAGCTCGTCGATTTCGCTCAAAATCTCAACGTCGTCAAGGCGTGAGCAGCTTACCGCCTGCGCCTTTTTGCTCTTGAGCGCTTTGGCGATTTCGTCGTCGCAGTCTATGACGAGAACGCTCGTTTCGCACGGATCTGAAAGATACTTTTCAAAAGCAGTTTTGTCGCTCTCGCTCGGTGCGCTCTCCAAAGACAAAAGCACCACTTTGCGATTGTCGAACATAGGAAACGTGTACGCCGCATCTATCGCCTCGCTCATACCGCCGTCCCCCGACACGCTTGAAAAATTGAAATCGGCATATTCGGGATCGACCGCGCTCTTGAACAAGGCAATCACCTCGTCTTTCAAATACTCGTCGTCGCCCGACACGATATAGACGGGCGCAAAACTTGCCCGACCGTCTTTTATCGCTTGAAACTGTTGTTTGAATTCGCCGTATTTCATATTCCTTTTCGTCAACTCGCGCTCAGAGTTGCAAAATCATTGCAACGCATCCGCTCGTATCATCCGCACGTACATAGATTTACAAGATTACATTATATGTTAACATTTATAAATCGATTTGTAAAGTGCGGAAAACGACCTTAACGCACCTTAAAGATTGCGATTGCAACCTGTCAACCGCAATTTGTGAGTATTTTGCGACAAAGAATCAATATACCGAATAGTCAATGCAGTGTTTATTGATGTCTTCGATACCGTTTTTGAAAATTGTTTCGATTTGATTGCGTGCGCCATCGCAGTCCTTTTGCTCGATTGCCACAACCAAATTGTCAAGCCCGAAAAGTATTTCCTCTTTGTCGCAATAGCCGAAAAGCGAAGATATGAGTTTGAGGAAAAAACCTTCAAAAGCATTGTAGACAAGCGGGAAAATATTGTTGCCGGATGCACACAAAATCACGTGGTGAAACTTGAAAAGTTTGTGGGCGATTTCCACCCTGTCGTCACAGTTTTTGACGTCTTCGAGAATGCTTTTGAGCTGTTTTACGTCATCGTCCGTGCGATATTTTGCCGCCAAATAAGTGCCTTCGCCCTCGTTGATGCGCCTGAATTCCATTATGGAATTGACGGTTTTTTTGTCGAATCTGCCGCCGTTGAAGTTTATGATTGAAATCAAAGTGTCGAGCTTGCCGTTTTTTGCATAGTCGGCAACAAACGCGCCTTTTCTCGGCACGATGTCGATAAAACCTTTGTTTTTCAGCTCGGACAGTCCCAAATTGACGATTGTACGGCTGATTTTCATCTCGTCTGCAAGTTCTCTTTCGGTGGGCAATTTTTCGCCCACTTTCAACTGCCCCGACAAAATCAAGGCTTCGATTTCTTTGATAAACAACTCCTTCATTGAAGGCGCGATGATTTGATTGAATTTCATTTTTGCTCCGTTTTCGGTTTGTTTCAAGTTTTGGTTTAACCAAATACCACAGTTTTATTATATGACAAAACCTGCAAAAATTGCAAGGATTATTTTGAGTTTTTGTCGATTTTCAAGCATTGTAGCGCTTTCGATTAATTTGTATTGATATTTGATACGTTTTATTTATAATGAATCTTGGTTAGACCAAACAATTTTTGGAGGAATCAAATGAAAACTTACGACGCCATTATCATTGGTTCGGGCAACGGCGGTTTATCCGCGGCGTTGACCTTGGCGCAAGCAGGCAAAAAAGTATGCGTGTTTGAAAAACACAATATCCCCGGCGGATGCGGTACGTCTTTCAGACGCGGACGCTTTGAATTTGAAGTTGCACTTCACCAGCTCTCATCGATGGGTACGGAGCAGAATCCGGGGCCGTTGCGCAAACTTTTTGCCGAATACGGAATTCTGGACAAAATCGAGTGGATTCCAATCGACTCTCTCTTTTCCATCAACTTGCCGGGCGGCAAGCGCGTGCCTATTCCTGCCGACAGAAAGAAAGCGGAGCAAGCACTCATCAAGATGTTCCCCCGAAGAAAAAGAGGGTATCTTGAAGCATTTTGACATTTGTTTTAAGTTCTACAAAGAAGCAGGCGACTTCGCTGCAAAGAGCGCAAAGTCCGCGGGCGAGCCGAACGCTTTGAAAAAGGCGATTATGAAAGTAGGTTTTCCAAAACTCTACCCCACTCTTGCCACATACGGCGCAAGAAGCACCGACGATGTGTTGAGCGAGATTTTCAAGGGCAAAGAGATTCAACTTTGCTTGTCGGCATACTGGTGCTTTATGGGTGTACCGCCCGAAAAATTCCCCTTCTCCATACTTGCGCAATGCACGGCGATTTATATCAGCGACAAGCCCTACTATTTGAGAGGCGGCTCGCAAGTTATGTCGCAAGCACTTATGGACGCAATCGTCAAGACGGGAAGCGAGGTAAAACTCAACTGCGGAATCAACAAAATCATTGTCGAAAACGGCAAGGCAATCGGCGCAATCGACCAGAACGGCGAGGAATACCGCGCAAAAGTCGTCGTGTCCAACGTATCTCCGACAGTGACCTACAACAACCTCATCGACGAGGACAAAGTGCCAAAGGAAGTTATCCCCTACTTCAAGAACTATGATGTGGGTATCTCTGCTCTCACCTGTTTTATTGCGCTTGACTGTCCACCCGAAGAAGTCGGATTCAAGGATTCGTTCAACCTCACCTATTCAAGCCTAAACGCAAACCGCGACTTCAAAAACGCGTACTGCCTCGACACGACAATCGACCCTATCGTATCGACTTGCTACACAGTTGACGACAAGGACGGATATCCTGCCGGAACGAGCGTGCTTACGGCAGGCACTCTTAAATTTAGCGACGCGTGGGAAAAACTCTCTCCCGAGGAATACTACGACGCAAAATATGCCGCCGCAAATACAATCGTTGACCGCCTCGAAAAACTCTATCCCAACTTAAGAGAACATATCGAGGAAATCGAAATCGCAACGCCCATCACGCATATGCGCTATCTGCACCACCCGGGCGGAGCAATTTACGGCTATGAGCAAAACCTCAAATCCTCGGTGTTCTTCTTCCCGCAAGAAATGTTTATCGACAACCTTTACTTTGCATCGGGCTGGGTGAATACCTGCGGTTTCGGTCCGAACTATATGTACGGCAACAAAATCGCAAACAGAATTTTGAAGGAGATGAAGTAATATGAAAACAATAAAAGAAACTCTCATCGGCACAATGAAAAACGGCAAAAACCTACCCCAACTTCACCTACACCTTGATTTTGTCGGACAAGGACGCAACAGGCGGCAACAGAAGCGGTTTTATCGATGCAAACTGCATAAGCGAGGTCGTCAAAGATTTGAGCAAAACAACATTCTACCTTTGCGGTCCGCAAGTGATGACAGACTTCTGTGTTGAGGCTTTGCACTCTCTCAATGTCCGTCCACGCGATATCCGCCGCGAGATGTTTGGCACACGCCAAGACATTCAAAACGAACCGGGTTTTCCTCAAGAATTGAGCGGAACAGAGGTTTTCAAACTCAAAGTAGGCGACAAGGTTATCGACGCAAAATGCAATGAATCCATTTTGTGTGCGCTTGAACGAGCAGGCGTCAGAGTCAACGTATGCTGCCGTAGCGGCGAATGTTCGCTTTGCAGAGTCAAACTTGTTTCGGGCAAAGTGTTTATGCCACGAGGCGTGCTCCTTCGCCACGCAGACGAGATGTTCGGATATATCCACTCCTGCAAAGCATATCCTATCGGCGATGTGGAAATCGCACTTTGAAGACAACCGAATTTCTGTTTGAATGATGATAAAAATTTGAATGATGATAAAAACACGCAAAAACCGCCGATTCGATTCGGCGGTTTTTGTTTATGCAAATTTTTCTGTTACAATTGCACAAATTTCTCGATTCTGCTTTTTCTTATGTTCTTTATTTCAGCAAGGCTCTGTTCGGACATTTTTTTGTTCGTTTTTCATTGGCACATTACAGCACTTTGTGCAAAAACTCTTTGAGACGGTCGCATTTAGGGTTGGTAAAAAATTCATCGGGCGGTGCTTGTTCGAGGATTTTGCCTTGCGCCATAAAGAGAATCCGAGTGCCGACTTCTCTTGCAAAAGCCATCTCGTGCGTGACGATAACCATCGTCATTCCCTCGTCTGCAACCTGTTTGATTAAGTCAAGTACCTCGCCCACCATTTCGGGATCGAGAGCGGAAGTCGGCTCGTCGAAGAGCATGACTTTTGGATTCATCGCAAGTGCGCGAGCGATTGCCACACGTTGCTTTTGTCCGCCGCTCAAAGTCGACGGATAAACGTCAGCTTTGCTTTCGAGTCCTATACGCTTCAAAAGTTCGTCCGCGCGGTTGTCTGCATCCTGCTTGATTTGCTTTTTCGACGTGTACGCAAGCGGTTGAAATTCTTTTTTTTGCGCATGCGCGGAGTGTGTGATTTTACGCTCGACGTTTTCGATTTTCTCAGTCAGATCGAGCTTTTGCTTTGTGAGTTTGGGATCGTAAGTCGCATACGATTTTCCGCCGATTTCCTTGATGACTTTCGTGCCTTCCCACGCAGAAACGATAGGTTCAAGTTCAAAATTGAGCATTTCAAGTCGTGATTTGAGCATTTCAACCTTTTTGTCGATTTTTGCGTTGTGCTTTTGTCCGAACATCTCGAACCACTTGTTGTAAAGCGGCACGAAGGCGTTTTTACGCTTTGTTTTGCGCATGTTTTTTACGCCTATTTGCACGGGCGCAAGCGTGATGTTTTGCTTCACCGTCATGTTGTTGAACAGGTTGAATTGTTGAAAAACCATACCCATTTTTTCACGCTGTTCGTTGATGTCGACTTTGAGGTCGGCAAGGTCTACGCCGTCAAACATTATCTTGCCCGCAGTCGGATCTTCAAGACAGTTCAGACAACGCAAAAACGTGGATTTTCCACCGCCGCTGGGACCGACAATAACCACCCTTTCGCCCTCGTTTATCGTTTCGGTGATGTCGTCAAGAACAAGCAAATCGCCGAATTTTTTTGTAAGATTTATTGCGCTCAACATAATTTACGCCTCCACGATATACTCTTTCTTCTTGCCGCGAACTTTGATTTTTTTGTAGTTGCGATCGGTTTTTGCCATCTGTTTTTCAACAAGTTTCAGTATGCCCGTAAGCCCCATGACAATCACAAGATACATTGCCGCCGCAATGAGAAGCGGGAAAAGGTAGTCAAACGTTCTCGATTGAATGATTCCCGGCACTTTGCCAAGGTCGAGTATGCCGACGTAACCAACGATTGCCGTTTCTTTGACAAGCGTTATAAACTCGTTGAACAACGGTGGCAAAACGTTGCGTACGGCTTGCGGAGTAACGACTCTTATCATCGTTTGTCCCGTGGACATACCAAGCGATCTTCCCGCTTCCATTTGACCGTAATCCACGCTCTCGAAACCTGCCCTGACGATTTCGGCAACGTATGCGCCGGAGTTTAAACCGAACGTAAGCGCGCCGATTGCGATGCCGTTGTTTGAGGAAGCAAGCACCACGAAATACATTATGAACAGTTGCAAAACCACGGGCGTTCCGCGGATAATCATTATGTAGGTTTTTGAGATTGCGGACAGAACTTTGAGCTTTCCCGTCTTTTTTGAAACGTAGTTTATCATTGCCAAAACTACGCCGATAGCCACACCTATAAGCGTGGCAAGAAAGGCGATGAGCAATGTGTTGCCCAATCCCTGAAAATACAGCTTGTATCTGTCGTCGTAAATGAAAGCGCGGTATAGACGCTCTTGCAAAGTTGCCGCTAAAATCATGATATCACCCTATTCGACTTATTTGAGCATCAATTCCGCAGGGAGTTTGTCCATGAGAATTGCGTCGATGCGTCCGTTTTTGAGGTCTTGAAGAGCAAGAGCGTATTGCTTGTACTGCTTGACGGTTGCGCCCTCTGCCTTGACGACGACTTCGTTGCCGTCCTCGTTTTCATAGACATATCCCGCGCCCTTTGCCGCACTGATGATAAGGTCGCCGCTCGTGCCCTCTTGCACGCCTACGCTCTTGCCGGCAAGATCTTTGACGCTTTTGAATTGTCCGTCTTTGGACACGACGACGAGAGTAGAGCTTGAATAAACATGGCTGAAATCCACGACTTGTTTGCGTTCGTCGTT
>OGPV01002605.1_pt1 | contig 10398 bp, 7 predicted proteins | sample 1553001 | NCBI WGS metagenome assembly OGPV01 (sample SAMEA2580268, study PRJEB22360) | human gut metagenome | biome: human gut; feature: human-associated habitat; material: faeces | place: Denmark | collected 2008/2010
AATATTAAAAATGTATTTAATCCTATTATTACTGATAAATAGTTAGGTATATTTTTAGCTAATAACATTTCTAAATGTACCACTAGTGAAAATATTCCATAGTAATATAAATAGATAAAGATATTTCTTAAAGTTATTCTAAGTAATCTCTTATCTGGTACTTCTAATGATACATTTATTATTTTTCCAAAGATAGTTTGGTTATGGTTAAAATATGGAATGATAATAAAGTAAAGAACCGCTAGTGAAAGATTTATATATTTATTATTTATTAAAAATGATACTAGCATTATTATTAGTAGATAGATAAAGATATCTCCTAGAAAGAGTGTTATTCTTCTTAAGGAAGATACTTTTTGTCCTTCTTTTAATGATTTCGTATCGATATCTTCTCTTGTTGGTAAATATTTTTGAATAGGACTTATTATTAAATATCCCAGAAGACCTCCTAGTGTGTTTATTAATAGGTCATCCACATCAAAATTACGATATGGTCTAGGATAGATATAATATAGTCCTGTTAATTGAGTTAATTCAAAGAATAGTGATATTAAGAGGCTTATAATTATTGTTTTCTTTAGTGTGCATTTATAGTAGTATCTTAGATAGACTCCTAATGGCATAAACATTATTATATTAAAGATAACAGTATATATACTAGGTATAGTTATTATTTTTAGAATGTTTATTTGTTTTAATTCTATTAGGTCCTCTACTATATCTTTTATGAATGTTAATGGAATTAACTGAGGATTAATCACTTTCATTTTGATTACTTCTTCTTTGGTTGGAAGAGGTAATATTACTAAAAAGTAGATTGTCATTAGATATAAGATAAAGGAATATATTATTAAAGTTCTTAATTTATTTACTGATCCATAATGATGATATTCATATATTATATATGGTAATGTTATTAATAAGGCTAAAAAAGGAAAGATTATTAAAGCTGCTTTTATTGGTACTAAATAGCTCATCTTATCTCTCCTTTATTATGGTTTTACTACAGTAGTATGTTACTAAGAAATATCCTCCATAGATTACTACTAGAAATACTGCTGTTAATATTATTGATGATAGTAATGATTCTGTTCCTATTGTTTTTAAGATATAGTTAGCAAATTCTATTCCAAATATTGAATGAATTATAGCTAGTAATAATGGGAATAGGAAGAATACTGCTATCTGATTAAATAAGGCTTTGTTAATCATTTTATCATCGGTTCCTATTTTTCTTAACATATTAAATCTTTCTTTATTATCAGTACTTTCAGATAATTCTTTTAGGGCTAAAATGGCCGCACTTGATATTAAGAAAATTATTCCTAGATATAGTCCTACAAATGTTACCATGGCTCCTAGTCCTATGGATGATGCATAGATATCTATTTTAGTATTATATGATAATAAGGTATCTTTGTTAAAATGGTTATTTATTATAGTACTAACTATATCTTCAACATTTTCTTTTTCTTCTTTAGTGTCTGCTTGATAGTTAGCTGCTAAAATATTTTTATATGGATGAATACCTTCTAAGGCATTATCTGGTAATATTATTACTCCTGTATTAGTAGCACTTCCACTTAGTTCGATAATGCCATCTTGACATTCTTGATATTTTGGATAGTAGTCTTTACCATTTATAGTTAGTTTGGTATTATTTTTTAAGGCTATATTTCTAATATCCGCCATCATCTTATAATTGGCTATAATTACATATTCATTATCTTTCAGAGTTAATTTTTTTTGGTTATATAGTTTTGCTAGGCGATTGTAGTCACTTAATTTTATTAAGTCTTCTCTTATGTTATATGATAGCGCTGGATGATCTTTTCCTATTTGTTCTATTTGGTCTTCAAAAGAATCTTTTAGGGTTATTTCTTCTACTCGATATGTATTTATATCTACTACATCTTTTAGATACTTGTATACATCTAATCTTTGTAAGGTATCTTTGACAGTGGTGTTATAATCCTCTATTATGTCTTTTGAAAAGTTTTCTTGTTCTTCTTTAGATAATGGTTCTTGTAATTTTGAGAACTGAATATCAACGGGTGCTAAATCTTTTAGATTACTTGATAGGGAGTTCTTTAATGATAATGCTGAGGAAAAGATACATATGGTAAAGAATAACATTAGGCATATTATTGTCATTGAAAAGACAGTTGTATTTATTTTACTACTTATTTGACGAATGGTAAAACTATTTAGTCCTTTGTAGTAGTATTTTTTTAGATGCATTACTATCTTTAGGATTAGGCCTGATAGTGACCAAAATATTAGGAATGTTGATATGCATCCTATAGCTATGGGCAACAATATTCCATTTATAGTATTCATAAGTGGTGAAGTACTAAAACCATCTGTTACTAGATAGTAAGCATATGATAGTGCTATGACCGCGATTATGAATACTATAGTGCAAATGATAGGATTTTTTAATTTTACTTTTTCGGATTTTTTATTACCATGTAATAGGTCTATTAGTTTACATTTGTTTACAATTATGGTGTTAAATATCATTACTATTAGATACATTATGCTAAAGTATAATAATGTTTTTAGGGATGCTGAAGATGAAAATGTAAACTGGAATTTTGTTAAGTCGGCTTCAAACATATTGGCTACTAAGATACTCATTAGTTGTGATAAAACTATTCCTATGGCTAGGCCAACTCCTAAAGAGATAACTCCTATTATAAGAGTTTCAAAGAAAAGTATTAGAGATATTTTTCTTTTTGACATTCCTAGGGTTAAGTAAATTCCAAATTCTTTATTTCTTCTTTTTATGAGAAAACGGCTGGCATAGATGATTAGAAATCCTAGAATGAATGAGACAAAGACACTTACTCCTCCTAGAATGGTGGTCATTAGTCTTATTATTTCACTTGTTGATGATGATACATTTAGCATTACTGTTTGACTATCTATAGCATTGAAAACATAGAAAATAGCTACTCCTAGTACTAAAGTAAAGAAATAGATAGCATAATCTTTGATACTTTTGGTTATGTTTTTTATAGACAATTTAAAGAGCATCATTTATGTCTCCTCCTAGTAAGGTTACGACATCTATTATTTTATCAAAGAATTCTTTTCTGGTATCATTTCCTTTACGAATTTCGTTATATATTTTACCATCTTTTATGAAGATTATTCTAGTAGCGTAACTTGCGGCATAAGCGTCATGGGTTACCATTAGAATAGTGGCTCCTAAAGCATTATTTAGGTATGTTAGTTTTTCTAGTAGCATTTTTGATGACTTGGAATCTAGAGCTCCAGTTGGCTCGTCTGCGAGTACTAAGCATGGATCTGTTATTATTGCACGGGCTGCTGCTACTCTTTGTTTTTGTCCTCCACTCATTTGGTAAGGATATTTTTTTAGTACTGATTCGATATCTAGTTCTCTTGCTACTTTTTTTATTCTTTTATCTATTTCTTTGGGACTTACATTTTGAATTGATAAGGCTAGTGCTATATTTTCATAAGCTGTTAAGGTATCTAATAAATTGAAGTCTTGAAAGATGAAACCTAAGTCTTCTCTTCTAAACTTGTTTAAATCATTTCCTTTTAGTTTTGTTATGTCAGTTCCTCCTACAAAAATATGTCCGGCGGTTACTTTATCAATTGTGGATATGCAGTTTAGTAATGTTGTTTTACCTGAACCTGAAGAACCCATGATAGCGACAAACTCTCCTTTTTCTACTTCAAATGATATGTTATCTATGGCTTTAGTTAAACTTGATTTACTTCCATAGTATTTTTCAATATTTTCTATTTTTAGTATATTTTCCATATTATTTTCCTTCCTTTCGTAATTAATAATACTAGATAATAGGATATTTGTCGTAATTTTAATATTACAGTATATTACTTTTTTGTAAGGTTAGTCTTCTGGGTGATAAAGTTTATTTTTACCAAAGGTTATTTTGACAATGGTATATTCTTTTTCTTCAGATTCTATCTCTATTTTATGACCTAGTTTGGTACATAATTTTTTTGCTATGTATAGGCCCATGCCTGTTGATTTGATTTTATCTCTGCCATTAGTACCGGTAAATGATTTTTTGAAAACATTAGGGATATCACTTTTTGGTATGCCAATACCGTTATCTTTGATAAATAAGGTTATTTGACTACTATCTTCTATAGCATTTATTTGGATATAGGAGTTTGGAATATCTTTTTTGTATTTGATACTGTTATTGATAATTTGATTTAAAATGAATTCTAACCATTTGGTATCGGTATAGACTTCGGTATTTTTTATATCGACGATTAGATCAATTTTATTTTCTAAGAGGTCATCTTTATTTTTAAGGGCTACTGATGAGATTATTTTTTCTAGTTTTACTTTTTTGAAGATAAAGTCTTCACTGGTATAGTTACTTCTTACATAATAGAGGATTTGGTCGATGTAGTTATCTAGTCTTTTTATTTCTTCAATGTATTCTTTTGGTACTTGGTTTTTATGATTATGGGTCATAAGGATTAGACTTGATATTGGTATTTTTACTTCGTGTATCCACATCTCAATATAATCTTTGAAGTCTTTGGTGCTATTTATGTAACTACTGACATTTTCAATCATTGATTTGTTGATGTCGCACATGATGTTATATATTAGTTCTTCTTCGTAAGTATTTGGTTTTGGTATGGTTTCTAGGACTAGGTATTTTTTATCTAGATTTTTGGTATTGGTTATGAGGGTGTTATAGAAGGTTCTTTTTTGGAAATATGATATTAAAAGGGCTATGATTAGTGTTAATAGTAGTAATACTATGGTTACTATTATTAGTCCCTCTGGTACTTTGAAGGCTATGTCTAATAGGGTTATTAGAATTATTGATATGATAGTGATAATGATTATGCTTATTTTATCTTTTAGATAGTTTGTTAATTTCATAATAGTATATATCCTTGTCCTTTTCTTGTTTCTATGGCATTTGGATAACCAAAGTCCTCTAGTTTACTTCTTAGTCTACTTATATTTACGGTTAGAGCATTATCATTTATGTATTCTTCATTATTCCAAAGAATGGTCATTAGTTCATCTCGTGATACAATTCTATTTTGGTTATTTAATAAGTGCTGAAAGATTAGCATTTCATTTTTGGTTAGTTCTAATTCTTTGTTACTACCAGATAAGGTACCTCGTGATGGCGAGACTTCTAAATCTTTATATTTCAGTACTTCAGTACTATTATCTAATCTTTTAAAGATATTTTGTATTCTTAGTAATAGAATGGTTGGGCTATAAGGCTTGGTTATGTAATCGTCTGCTCCATAAGAGATTGATAATATTTCATCGGTTTCATTTGCTCTTGAGGTTACCATTATTACGGGAATATTTGATTCTTTCCTTATTTCTTTAAGTAACTGCTCACCATTTTGATATGGTATATTTATATCTAAGAGAATTAGGTCTATATTACTTTTTAATATTTCTTCTTTGGCATTTGAGAAGTCTTTTAGTATTAATGCTTCATAGCCAGCATTTACTAGTAGTTCATATAATTCTTTAGATATTATAGTATCATCTTCAATTATCATTATTTTTTTCATATATTATATTTCCTTCTTTCTATAGTTATATTATATCATTATATTGATGGATTTTATATTACAAGTTTGTAAGGTAGAAGAAAAAGGCTTTAAATACAATGATTGTATTCAAAGCCTTTGGTTATGTTTTTTATTTATACTTGTCTTCTTCCCATTCATCAGTTATTAGTTCATCATCGTCCCGCTCTTCTGCTTCAATAAAGTCTGCTGGACTCATTCTTTCTTCTTTAGCAATTCTTTTATCTTCTTCAGATAATTCCCATAATTCTGCTTCTTTATCAAATTGTTCTTCTTTATAACTTTTTCTTGGTTCTTTTTTCTTACTAATTTTTTCTTTTTTGGGAGATGATTCTGAATAATTGTAATAAACTTTATTTCCTCTGATATTATTAAATACTATTTGAAATATTTGTAAAATGGCTGATATCATTAATTTAATCATGTAATAACCTAGAACAAATACCACCTTAATTAAATACCATGCACATAGCAGAGGTAAAAGTGAAATATATATTATTAATTTAATGATAATTACCACCTCGTAATCTAATTATAACAGTTTTTTATTGTAAAGTCAGTATTTTGTTTTTAATTATCACGTAGTTTACAATTTTTAAAAATTTATTTTACCATTTGCATTTTTTGATGGGATTCTGTTTATTAATTCATTTGTTCTCTTCAAGGGGCGACCTGGTTCTAATTTGACTAGTTTTATAAAATATTAAAGCCCTTATTTTATAAGGGTTTGTATACTTTTAAGTTTATTAAAATTTACTTGAATTTAATGAAATTTATAGGTTTGTGTACCTAAAAGTGTACCTAGAATTTACTTAACTAACGCTATTAAAAGTTCTACAAATCCAGTAGGATTTTTTTGAATATCATCTTGTAACTTCTTTGCTTCTTCAGTCAAAAAGTCAACATTTTCTTTATTCTTTTCTAAATATTCTTTATTCAAATCTGCGTATAATAATTTTTTTAGTTTTTCCAGCTTTTCTGGTATAACCTTTTCTTTAGGGATATCACTAATCAAAACATACCATCCTAATACAACATATGTAATATCAATTGGGTCTTTTTTATAATTGCATAAATATTTTAAACATAAATATAATAGTATTTCCACAAAGAAAGCATTTTGTTTTAAGGCTACAACATATATATCTAAATCATCATCTTTTTCTATTTCTATCATAGCATTAACCACTATTGAACTATGAGTAAACAAACACATTTTATCATAGAATTCATCCAGCATTTCTTTTAAATTCCTATTGCTAATTTCTATAAATAAGTCTCCATCTAATTTACGTAAGACCTTTCTAAAGTCATTTCTTAATTTTTGAGGCTTAGTATATTGTCTAGTTGTATCATCTATAGATAAATTTATAAATTCTGTATATGTGTTTTCGTTTTCGTTAATCATCATACCCATTATAAGGTTTTCAAAAGCAGATCTTAATAATGAATTGGCATCCACTACTTCTTTATTTTTAATGAATTTATGAACATTATTCAGCGTTTTTCTAGTTTGATTTAATAAGTTTACTGTTTCTGTTCTTTTAAATTCTTTATCATTTTCTAATTCTTTAAAGAACTTATTGATATATTTTCTCATTACGCTTACAAATTTAGTTTTGCATTTTTTACGTGCTAGTTCTTTTAGCTCAACAAGTTTATCTTTTTGTAATAGATATAGTAATTGTCTTATTTGATCTTCTGTTAATTCTGATTGTATTTTTTTTAATTCTTCTTCAGTCAAAATAATCGCCTCCTTTAGTTCATTATTATACTACAAAAAAGTAGCTGTAAAACTACTTTATAATTTTTATTCCAATTCTATTTTAACATTTTCTTCTATCTTAAATGCCCTCAACAATTCACAAGCATATCCACAAGCTGCATTCGCACTCAATGAACATTCAATATAGCATTTTAGCGGTTCAAAATAAAATTCAGAAACAAGATATTTTTTATCAAAAGAGAAAATCGGATCTTTTCCAAAAGGGTAATTTCTTTTACTTGTTGATTTGTGAATTTTATTTGTACTCATAACCTCTTGAAGCTTTTTAGGATCAATTTCATATAGTTTTTCACATAACTTAGGAATTATATCTTTCCAGTTATATATTGTATAAACATCATTATTAATAATTAACGCTCTGATACTCTTTCCCGTTACATTTAGCTTATTATCAGAAATATTATATATACCAGGTTTAAATTCTTCAATTGATTCTATACTTGAATACTCAATTTCTCTTGGATATGGGCCGCTTATCAATTTAATTGCTTTATCAGATAAAATCATATTTCTATTTTTTATATTTTCCTCATTCCACACTTCATATTTCGAAGCAGCTTGTGTTAATATAAATTGACATTCATTTAATATATTCTTTTTAAATGTCCATAATTTATTGGAATTTGATGAATTATATGATGCCGATAACATAGCTAAATTTCCTATACAATTTAAGTATGTATTATGAATAATCATTGATTTTTCTTCTCCACCCAGATAGTGTTTCCATTCATCGGATAGTTTTTGAGGTAATATATGTTCAATTGTTATTTTATCAATATCGACTTGAATATTTCTTGTAACTTTATACTCCATTTTATAAAGCAATGCTTTAGCATAACTTATATTAACCTTGCTTTGCAAAGCATTTTTAAATTCCTCATCATTTGGAAATCTTCCGTTTGGAGATGGACTATTAGATAAAACCTTTTTAACATTATCATAATTAAGTTCAATTTCTTCTGAAGTAATTTTATTTAACAAATTATATAATGTACTTCTTAAATCTGCACTACCATTAGATAATGATACAATTCTATATCTAATCATAAAGTCAACTAATAAATCTACAATTTTTGATAATAAATTAATATCTGAATAATATAACTTATCAAATATTATCAACAGCAACCCATACATATCATCAGATTTTAAAATATTTAATTCTTTTAACATCATATTTATATTTGAATTGTTTGAATTAGCATATTTAAACCAATTATAAAATTTAGACAATCTAAGCATTTCTCCAAGTATTTCTTCTTTTGTTATATCAACATTTGAAAAATATGATTTAAATGTAGCATACATTTTATTTTCTTCTACCCAGTCACCACGTTTTGTTATTAAATAATGTTTTGCAAAATCTGATATTAATTCAGTATCTACATATTGTTCCTCTATTTTTATCCAATAATTTTTATATAATCTTAATTGTTCATCAGAAGTTTGTGCTATTAACAAATAATTTCTAATTAAATCCGCAGTAGTTAATGGTTTCCCTGTTGAATTAATTTTTTCAAATATTTTTTGAACGGCCTCTAAATCATTATCAATTTGTAAATTCAAATCTACAATACTTAAATTACCTATTGTATTATAAAAATCTAATAATGGGATATTTTTTTCTATTTCATCCAATTTTTGCAAAAAGTAATGATAATTTTCATATATTTTACTCTTTTTCTCATCTTCGGTTAAAGCTTGATTTTGAATTATTTTGTCAAATATATCTTCATCATTTTCAGTTTGCTTTAGCTTTACCCTTCTTTTCTCAGGTCCAATACTATTTGTAAGATATCTATTATATATGGCTTGCTTATTATAATCATCATTTGGTAATTTATTATGTATCGCTAATAGTAATAATAGTATAGATGTAATTCTTTGCTGTCCATCTATTAAAATAAATTCATTAAATGATGCTGAATTATTTACACCTTCATAATAAACAATATTTCCAATATAGTGACTATTTTTTTTATTATATGAATCTACTATGTCTGAAAATAATTCCTCGCATTGATTAATTGACCATGCATAATTTCTTTGAAATGGTGGAATTATAAATACTCTATCACTATTTCCAATAAAACTACTAATTTTTGAATCTACAGCTTTCATATATACCTCCTTAAGCAGTAACTCTATAACTTACCGGTGTCATTTTCATATCCATTATATCTTTATATGTATAAGTTTTATAATTAGGGAACTCTGAATTAACATTCGTAACCATATATAAAATATAATTTTCTTTATGTTCATTCATAAATTTTAATTCACCTGATGATAAATTAAATACTTCTTTATCACTTTGTGTTGCCTTAACTTCAATATATTTCTTTACACCATCTTCTATGTATTCAATATCATATGGTGAAAATTTATATATTTTACTTGTATGAAACAAATCGTTATCTTCTAATAGTTTTGATTTTAATAATTCATACACAAATTCTTCTCCCTTTAAACCATTACTACTTCTTGTCCTATTAATTTCTTCAATTTCAATATCTTCTTTACCTGTTACTAAATTTCTTTTACAAGTAACAATGACGTTATTTTCATAAGAAAAGCTATCATCAATTTTCAACTTTTGGCCAACACCTTTTCCTTCTTTAAAAACACTTGTTAATAAAATTCCTCTTGGTCCAACTAATTTTACTAAAAAATTTAATGTATGAGTTTCAGGATAGTATACAAAGCCATTAACGACAAAAGCATAATCACCATTTTCTTCCATTATTTTATCAAGTATTAATCTATTATTAATATTAAAGCCATCCTTTCTATAGTCAAAAGAAATTGGATAATGAATCATTAATCTTCCTAAATGTGTATTACTATTATGCGATGCATTAATTATGTTAGCCGTTTCGGATATTTCTTCTTTTATATACATACAATATGATGCGTCAACATCTAATTTTTCACCATTGACTAATATATTATCAAAAACAAATATATCAGTTGAAATGCACCCTTTAGAGTAGACAACATAAAAAAACAAATTTAGTAATATATGG
>OGPV01002622.1_pt1 | contig 10361 bp, 5 predicted proteins | sample 1553001 | NCBI WGS metagenome assembly OGPV01 (sample SAMEA2580268, study PRJEB22360) | human gut metagenome | biome: human gut; feature: human-associated habitat; material: faeces | place: Denmark | collected 2008/2010
CGCTCTTCTCGTGAGAATACTGTCTGATACAGCTCTTCATCGCCCGCGTAATTTTTGATGTAGGGTGGCAGGGGCGTATGGCCAGCACGGTGCAACGCTTCGTCGAGCGAGGGCAGGGTGGTGGTGAGGCGCGCCAGGCGTTCACCCTTTTCGGCGTTTTCAACCCAGTCGATGATCTCGGCGGAAAGTACTACTGTACCTTCCTTGTCGGAGAAATCGACCATGGCACCCGTACCGGGCTTAAGGCGCTTGCCGGGGCGCACCAACACTTCCCAGATGGCCGAAGAGTCGTGTTTGGGCTCAACGTCGAAACGCTCACGCAGCAAGAACACCTCTGCCTGGCCGCCGGTGTTGCGCTTGGTTCCCAAAAGGCGAGCGGGCATGACGCGGGTTTCGTTGGCTACGATCAGGTCGCCTGGCTTCAAATGGTTGATGATGTCGCGGAAGATCTCATCGTGAAGAGCGCCGTTCTGGCGTTTCATGACCAGCATGCGGCAGCCATCGCGCTCGGCGGCGGGTTCCTGGGCAATAAGCTCTTCGGGCAGGTCGTAGTCGAAATCGTCGGTACGCATGTTCATTAGTTTCTCTCGTTTCTCTTTTGCCTTGGCTGCTTTTCGTGCGGCTTTGCGCTCGGCACGTTCAGCTGCAGCTTCGGCATCGGAATAAGCGCAACCGCAATAATTCTGGCGATACATGCCCAGTTCGCGGCTGCGTATGGTTGCTTGTGGATAGAATTCGCGGAAGTCTTGGAATACCGCCGACAATCCCTCGTAAGGTGCAGCAGCGCGCTCAAGTTCTTCGTTGATGATGTCTGTATATTGGTAGGGGCTTACGGTGAGGGTGGTGCCAATACCTTCGAATCCATGCTCGTGCGCGTAGCGCGCAAGCTCTTCCAGGCGAATGCGGTAGCAGGCGCGGCAGCGGTCGGCTCGATTCTCTTGCGTACCGTCCCAGGTTTGCTTGACGGAGTTTTGCCAGGTAGTGGGTTCGTAGGGCCCTTCTATCACGGGGATGTTTTGGCTCTTTGCCCACTCCAGCAACGTTTTAAGTCGATGCTCGTATTCGGATGCGGGCGCAATATTGGAATTGAGGTAGGCGATGGTTATCTCATGGCCCGCTTCAGCCAGTATCCGAACCGGTTCCAAAGAGCAGGGCCCGCAACAGGCGTGAAGTAGTAATTTCATAGGTTCGTCGTACGCTCCTTCCAGCGTCACCTATACTAGCACCTGATTACTTTCGAGCACCTTTGAGAAAGGATTGCCCACAATGCCCAAACGCAGCTATAAAGCCGTGTTCTTCGATCTCGACGGGACGCTCCTGCCCATCGACATGGATGCATTCCTGAAAAATTATTTCAATGATATCGCCGCTTTCGTGCAAGCTCGCGGCCATGACCCGAAACAATTCATCGATGCTTTGAGCGCTGGCGTGAAAAGTATGCTTACGAAGCAGGGCGGCTTGAATTCTGAGCGCTTCTGGGAAACGTTCACCTCCCGTATGGGGGGCGACAGCTCGGTCGAATACGAGAAGATGATGGACGAGTATTACGCAACCTGCTTTGACGGCCTCAGCGCTATGGCCACGAACGTCGACCCGAACGCCGCTTATGCGGTGAAGACGTTGAAGGAAAAGGGCTATCCGTTGTACCTCACCACCATGCCCTTGTTCCCCCGCATTGCGGTTGAAAAGCGCCTTTCTTGGGCGAATGTCCCCGCAAGCGCATTCGATCGCATTACCACGTACGACAATTCCACGAGCACCAAACCTCATACGGCTTATTTCTGGGAAAACGTGGAGGCAATCGGCTTGGCACCCGAGGACATCCTTATGGTGGGAAACAATACCAGAGAAGACTTAGCGGCGATGAAGTTGGGCTTGGATGCCTATCTGGTAACCGATTGGCTTCTTGATCCTGACGGATTCGATATCGAATCGGTGAAACACGGCACCCTTGCCGACTTTGCTCGTTTTGTCGACGAACTTCCGGAGTGTGAATAATGGCTTTGTTTGAATATACGGTCGAGGCTCAATCGGGGCACGCTCGTGCGGGTTCGTTCGAAACGGCACACGGTACGGTTAAAACCCCTCTGTTCATGCCCGTTGGAACCAGCGCTACGGTGAAGGGCATTCGCCCTCAAACGTTGAAGGAGATCGGTTCGCAGATTGTGCTGTCGAACACCTACCACCTGGCAATGCGCCCCGGCGCCGATCTGGTTGCCGAGGCAGGTGGCCTTCATAAGTTTTGCGCCTATGATGGCCCAATGCTTACCGATTCGGGTGGATTCCAGATCTTCTCCCTTGAGGACACGCGCAAGCTTGACGACGACGGCGTAACGTTCACCTCTATCTATGATGGAGACAAAATCCGCTGGACGCCGGAAGACAACATGGACATTCAGCAGAAGTTGGGCGCCGACATCATCATGCAGCTCGACCAGTGCCCACCTTATCCTGCTACGCGCGAATTTGTTCAGCGTGCGGTTGATCTGTCTGCAAACTGGGCTCGCCGTTGTCTTGCTGCCCATACGCGCGAAGACCAAGCTCTCTTTGCTATCTGCCAAGGCGGCATGCATTTGGACCTGCGTCTCGATTCCATTGCTCGTTTGAAGCAAATTGGCCAGGAAAGCGTGGCTTCGGGTCATAAGGATTTTGCGGGGTTCGGCATCGGGGGCTACTCGGTGGGCGAGGACCACGAAACCATGTTCGAAACGCTGGGCGACGTTGCCCGTGCGCTGCCGGAAAACAAGCCGCGTTACCTTATGGGCGTCGGCAATCCCACTACATTGGTTCGCGCTGTGCGTGAAGGCGTTGACATGTTCGATTGCGTGCTGCCTACGCGCACGGCACGCATGGGTACGGCGTTTTCTTCTCAGGGTCGTATGAATATGCGCAATGCCAAGTTCAAGCACGATTTTGGTCCTCTTGACCCTGCATGTAGCTGCCCCACCTGCAAAACGCATAGCCGTTCTTATATTCGCCATCTGGTTAAGCAGAATGAAATGCTGGGTAGCGTGCTGCTGAGTATTCACAATCTTTATTTCTTGCTGCATTTGATGGACGGCGCTCGAGAAGCGGTGCTTGCCGGTGCTTATGAGGAGTTCTATCAGGATTGGATGAACTCGCCTGCCGCAAAAGACTATTAACGCTACGCAGCTGGTTTGAAAATGGGGGGGGAGTGCCCCCCCATTTTCACGTTTTGGGCACGTGTGCCCGAGGGCCTGCTTTAGTTCGCTCGCAAAAGATTGCGCAATGATCAGCCTTGCCCTTTCGACGGCTGCTTTTGTGCGGTAAAGTGACGAAATTGAAGAAATAACATCGGGTTAACGTGAGTGCCGCTATCATGTTTCCGATATGCGCATGCGCGCTCGCGCGCTGTTCAGAGGATAATCAGAAGGACTACTATGGTCGACCAACCCAAGGAAAACGAATTGGACGAGGAAAAAGAAGCCACGGCATCTTCCAAGGAAGCGAAGAAGCTTACGGCTGAAGAAAAGCAGCGTGCCAAGGAGCGCGAAAAGCGCCGCAAGGCTCGCGCGAAGGAAGCCCAGAAGAAGAATTCCCAGCGTCAGAAGGAGCGCAACAAGCGTACGGGTGGCAACAAGAACCGCCGTAACGTATGGCTTCTTATTGCGGCAACCATTCTGGTAATCGGCTCGGTGTTCATGTTCACGCCTCCGAACGAAAAGATCAATCAGGGTCTTGACATCCAGGGCGGTCTCTCTGTGGTCCTTTCTGCGCAGAGCACCGATGGCGAAGACGTTACCAAGGAAGACATGGAGAAGTCTCGCGCCATCATCGAATCGCGCGTCAATGCCTTGGGCGCATCTGAGGCAACGGTTCAGGTTCAGGGCAACGATCAGATCCTGGTCCAGATCCCGGGTCTTTCCGATCCCGAAACAGCCCTTGCTACCATCGGCAAAACGGGCAAGTTGGAATTTGCTCGCGCTGATTCCTTCACCGAAGCTGACGATCAGGCTGCCATCAAGAACGGCACCTACATGCAGCAGAGTTCGGTTACCGACGATTTCGGCAATTCCTTCAAGACGGGCAAGACAACGTATCGCAGCGTTGACCCGGGTACCTATACGCCCCTCATCACGGGCGAAAACATCACGCGCGTTACGGTAGACAAGGCATCTGAAACCAGCCAGTACTACGCGGTCAACATCTCGCTCGATTCTGCTGGCACTCAGGCGTTTGCCGATGCAACGCGCGATCTTGCTCCTACCAATGGTCAGATCGTCATTATCCTGGACGGTCAAATCCAGTCCGCTCCTGCGGTTCAGTCGGAAATTACGGGTGGCCAGGTTTCTATCACGGGTAATTACACGCTTGAAGAGGCGCAGTCTCTCCAGACGGTTCTCGAAAGCGGTTCATTGCCGGTAAGCTTCCACTACGAGCAGAGCCAGGTGGTAGGTCCTACGCTTGGTCAGGATGCCCTCAACAGCGGTCTGATCGTTGCCATTTTGGGCCTTGCCTTGGTTATGCTGTACCTGCTGTTCTTCTATCACGGCTTGGGTTTGCTCACTGCTGCTGCTATGGCCGTGTTCGCCGTGCTCTACCTTGGCCTTTTGGCTACGCTTTCGGCGTTCGGCCTGTTCTCGCTTTCTCTGGCGGGCATTGCGGGTATCGTCCTTACCATCGGTATGGCTGCCGACTCCTCGATTCTGGTACTTGAGCGTTTCCGCGAGGAAATCCGAATGGGCAGAAGCGTTCGTGCGGCCTCCATCACGGGTGTTCGTCATGGCATCGAAACCTCTATCGATGCCGACCTGGTTTCGCTGGTTTCGGCCCTCACCCTGTTCTTCTTGGCTTCTGCAAGCGTTAAGGGCTTCGGCCTTACGTTGGCGCTGGGCATTGCGTGCGACATCGTTATGATGCTGCTGCTGAAGGCTCCGCTCATCCGCCTTCTTGCTCCACACGTTATCACCGAGCATCCTGGTTTCTGGGGCGTGCGCGACTGCCAGGAAGCAGCGCCGGTTTATGCTGAGCTTCGTGGCGAACAGACGGGCACGGTTGCCCATCCTTCCGCTGAGGCAATGGAGGAAAAGAAGTCTATTGCCCACAAGACGCTCGATGAGTTGAAGGGTCGCTTTATTAAGCGCGACATCAACTTCATGGGCGCACGCAAAGTGCTCCTCTGCATTTCGGCTGCACTTGTTGTCTTGTCGTTTGCGGTCGTAGGTGTTCGCGGTCTTCAGTTTGGTATCGAGTTTGTGGGCGGTACGTCTATTGCATTCCACAATACGGGCGACACTTCCATCGAAGATATGCGTGCGGCCTTCGCCGAGGCAGGCGAGCCTGACGCCGTTGTCCAGACCACCAATTCCGATGGCTCCGATGGTTTCTTGGTTCGCACCACCACTACGTCTGCCGAATCTGCTGCAACCACGGCAGCGAAAGTGGTCGACACGCTCAACTTGAGCACCGATAGCTATGAGGTAAACACGGTTGGACCCGACTGGGGCCAGAGCGTGATCCAATCTTCCCTTATCGCATTTGTTGTTTCGCTGCTTTTGATCATCGCTTACATCGCGGTTCGTTTCGAATACAAGATGGGCCTGATGGCGGTTGTTGCGTTGCTCCACGACTTGATTATCGTGGTTGGCGTTTACGCGTTGGTTGGCCGTGAGGTTACGCCTAACACGGTAGCGGCTCTGCTTACCATTTTGGGTTACTCGCTGTACGACACGGTTGTGGTGTTCCACCGCATCAACGACAACATGAAGGAGTCCGATGTAAAGTGCACCTTCATGTCTATGGCGAACCACTCGCTGAACCAGGTATTCATTCGCTCGATCAATACCACGCTCACTTCGTTCGTTCCTGTTCTGGGCATGTTGCTGTTCGGTGGCGAAACGCTGAAAGACTTCGCCTTCGCCATGTCGGTTGGTCTGATTGCAGGTTCATATTCCTCTATCGCGGTTGCAACGCCGCTCTTTGCGATGTGGAAGTCTCACGAGCCGAAGAATGCCAAGCTGGTGAAGAAGTACGGCACCGACATCACACGCTTCTCGTTTGCTTCCACGCCGCTTCTTGCCGCTGGCGTGGTGGAGGCAGCGCAGCCTGTTGCTACAGTTGATTCCGTCGAGGAAACTGTGGTAGATAAGGAAGCCAACAAGAACGAAAGTTCTAAGAAGAAAGCTAAGAAGGCCGGCAATTCCGAGCCTATCCGTTACAGGAGGAAGAAATAATGAGAGAAGGAAGCGCACCCAATTTCGCACCCCCGGTTGAAGAGGGCATCGTTTTTACCTTTGAAGACGAGTCGGGCGACAAGGTCAACCTCGAATTCCTGGGCCTTATCATTCACAACGATCGTCGTTACGGTTTCTTCTACGCTATCGGCGATGGGGAGGAAGCTGGTGGATCGGGCGAGGTAACCATTCTTGAGGTTACCGAGTTTGACGAAGATGGTCAGCCTGCTGCATTCGAGCTCGTAATGGATGACGCTATTGCTGCTGAGGTATACGAGGACTTCAAGGTTGCCACCAAGGATCTTTACGACTTTCAGTAAGTTCGGTTCAGTCTGCTAATAAAAAAGGATCGCTTTCGAGCGATCTTTTTTTTATTGTGGTGCGGGGGCTGTGCCCTCTGGCTTTCTTACTGCGATATCCCTCCCTGCAACCTTGGCTGCCGTCGCTAGGTACGTGCATCATTCATGGGGGTTCGCCTCGTCGCGGCGATTAGTTCATCGCGGGATTTGCCCTCGTTTGGCGATTGGCTCATTACGAAATCTGCTCCTGTTGCGGTAATTCGCCTTACGAAAACAAAAATCCTGGCGCTTTTGCAACTTTTTTGCGATTAGCGGCTCTTTCTCTTCACCCGTAAAGTGGAAATGAGGCACTGGGCGGTCGTTTTGCTTCATTTTCGGGGCTCGATCCGTGATTTGGACATCGGCGGCAATTGCCAATCGCAAAAAAGTTGCAATTTTGATCATTTTTTTGTTTCCAGACTTCCGGCAGCTCTGGAGCAGTGCCGAGGGGGGCGAGGTGGACCTGGCGCGGTACTGTGAGCGGCGTGGGGCTTGGCAGCATGGTGTGGCGCAGGTACGGCGCTGTGGGGTGCGCCCGCTGTGGCGTCATAGGGAAGTGCGGGGTGCGGTGGAGGCTGTTTTTCGGTTTGGCTGCCAGAATGGGCAAATTGCAAAAAGTTTCCAAAACTTCATAGGTAAAACACACTTGAAGAAAATTTTCCTTGACGGTGCAGGTACCGCGAAGTATTTTATTAAATTGTGTCTTTTTGCAAAACAACCGGTTGCAACGAAGGAGGAAATGACTCGTGGTTCAGTCTAATAACCCCGATTCCACCAGCCGTTATAGGACTCGCCGGAGCTTCGCGAAGATCCCAGCCGTCATGGACGTGCCGAATCTGATCGCAATCCAAACGGAAAGCTTCAAGAAGTTCATGGATGATGGTCTGACGAATGCTTTCGCAGACATCAGCCCCATCGAATCCAACACCAAAGATATGTGTGTTGAATTCGGCAAGCATGAATTTGGTGAGCCCAAGTATAGCGTAGATGAATGCAAGGAACGTGACGTGTCCTACCAGGCACCGCTCTTTGCTGAAATCCGCTTCATCAATCGCGAAACAGGCGAGATCAAAGAGCAGGACGTCTTCATGGGCGACTTCCCGCTGATGACGCCCCGCGGCACCTTCATCATCAACGGCACCGAGCGTGTTGTTGTATCTCAGTTGGTCCGCAGCCCTGGCGTGTACTTCTCTGCCGAGCGCGACAAAACATCCGACAAGACCATCTACAACGCGAAGATCATTCCTTCTCGCGGTGCATGGCTCGAGTTCGAAACCGACAAGCGCGATATCCTTTCCGTACGCATCGACCGTAAGCGTAAGCAGCCTGCTACGCTTCTTCTGCGTGCTCTCGGTATTGCTGAAACGCGTGAAGAGATCATCGATATCCTCGGCGATTCCGAGATGGTGATCCGTACCCTCGACCGCGACCCTGCCACTACCAAGGAAGAGTCTCTTATCGAGCTGTATCGTCGTTTCCGTCCGGGCGAGCCCCCTACGATCGACTCTGCTCGTACGCTGCTTGACGGCCTGTTCTTCAACCCCCAGCGCTACGACCTGGCAAAGGTTGGCCGTTACAAGATCAACAAGAAGCTTGAGTTCGATCCTGAAAACGACGCCTCCACGCTTACGCAGGAAGACATCATCGCAACCATGCGCTACATCGTGGGTCTCCATGATGGCGCCGAAGGCGTTCAGGTAGACGACATCGACCACTTCGGCAATCGTCGTATCCGCACGGTTGGCGAATTGATCCAGAACCAGTTCCGTATCGGCCTTTCCCGTATGGAGCGTGTTGTACGCGAGCGCATGAGCATGCAGGAGCCTGACGACATCACGCCGCAGTCCCTGGTTAACATCCGCCCCATCGTAGCAGCCATCAAGGAGTTCTTCGGTTCTTCCCAGCTGTCCCAGTTCATGGACCAGTCCAACATTGCTGCAGGCGTTACGCACAAGCGCCGTCTGTCCGCACTGGGCCCTGGCGGTCTGTCTCGTGAGCGCGCGGGCTTCGAAGTTCGAGACGTTCATAACTCCCACTACAGCCGCATGTGCCCGATCGAGACCCCTGAAGGTCCTAACATCGGTCTTATCGGCTCGTTGGCAACGTATGCCCGCGTGAACGACTACGGCTTCATCGAGGCTCCGTATCGTCGCGTTGAAGACGGCAAGGTAACTGACATCGTTGACTACCTCACCGCCGATGAAGAAGAAAAGCACACCATCGCCCAGGCTAACGAGCAGTTCGATCCCGAAACGCGCGTATTCGGCCACACCGACGAGAATGGAACGTTCGTTCCTTCAGAGCGTCTGCTGTGCCGTACCCGCGACTCCAAGGGCGTATTTGGCGAGCCTGAAGAAGTTACTGTCGACCGCGTAGACTATATGGACGTTTCGCCTCGTCAGATGACTTCTGTTGCAACGTCGCTGATTCCGTTCCTCGAGCACGACGACGCTAACCGCGCACTGATGGGCTCCAACATGCAGCGTCAGGCAGTGCCTCTGCTTCGTCCTAGCGCACCGCTGGTTGGTACTGGTATCGAGCACCGCATCGCGGTTGACTCTGGTGAGGTTCTGGTAGCCCAGAACGCTGGCGTTGTCGACTACGTTGACGGTCAGACCATCATCATCGAACGCGAAGACGGCGAATACGACGAGTACCTCATCCCTAAGTTCCAGCGCTCCAACCAGTCTGGTTGCATGAACCACAAACCTATCGTTCGCAAGGGCGACAAGGTATATGCAGGCGATGTTCTGGCCGATGGTCCTTCTTGTGACGGCGCTGAGCTTTCGCTTGGTCAGAACCTGATGGTCGCTTACATGCCTTGGGAAGGCTACAACTACGAGGACGCTATTATCGTGTCCGAGCGCGTTGTTGCTGAAGACCTGCTTACGTCCATCCACATCTCCGAGTACGAGATCGATGCTCGTGACACCAAGCTTGGACCCGAGGAAATCACTCGCGAAGTCCCCAATATCTCTGATGATATGGTTTCCGACCTTGATAGCGACGGCATCATCCGCGTTGGCGCTGAGGTATTCCCTGGCGACGTTCTGGTTGGCAAGGTTACCCCGAAGGGCGAAACCGAGCTCACCGCTGAAGAGCGTCTGCTCCGTGCCATCTTCGGTGAGAAGGCTCGTGAGGGTCGGGACACGTCCCTCAAGGGTCCTCATGGCTCCGGTGGCCGCGTAATCAACGTGGTTCGTTCTTCCCGCGCAAACGGCGACGAACTTGCTCCTGGTGTAAACGAACTCGTTCGCGTATTCGTTGCTCAGAAGCGTAAGATCCAGCAGGGCGACAAGCTCTCCGGTCGTCATGGTAACAAGGGTGTTATCTCCCGCGTTCTGCCGGTAGAGGATATGCCTTACTTGGCCGACGGCACCCCGATCGACGTTATGCTGAACCCCTTGGGTGTTCCTTCCCGTATGAACGTTGGTCAGCTGCTCGAGAACCATCTTGGTTGGGCTGCTAAGTGGGGGTGGTCTGACGATCCCGAGTCCACCGAACCCGTTGCTGGTCCGCAGTACGTTGCAACACCGGTATTCGACGGTGCAACTGAGGAAGAGATTTCCAACGCCATCGAAGCTGCCAACCGCAACCTCATCAACATCAACCATGCCAAGTACGGCGATATGGCTCGTGACGAATTCGTTCCGCAGCTTTCTCGTACTGGTAAGGCTTGGCTGTACGACGGCCGTACCGGCGAGCGTTTCCGCGAGCCCATTACCTGCGGTCAGACCTACATCCTTAAATTGGGCCACATGGTCGACGACAAGATCCATGCTCGCTCGACTGGTCCTTACAGCTTGATCACCCAGCAGCCTCTCGGCGG
>OGPV01002624.1_pt1 | contig 10353 bp, 6 predicted proteins | sample 1553001 | NCBI WGS metagenome assembly OGPV01 (sample SAMEA2580268, study PRJEB22360) | human gut metagenome | biome: human gut; feature: human-associated habitat; material: faeces | place: Denmark | collected 2008/2010
CCGTGGCGGCAAGCGCGGTGGCAGCTCCCGTCGCCCCGGCGACGGCGGCGGCAAGCGCAAGTAAGATGCGCATCGCGCGCTAGCGTGAGACAAGCTAAGGGCCCGAGCAAATAACGCTCGGGCCCTTTTGTTTGCCGTGTCCATCGCTAATTCAAACGTGATGTTCTCGGGAATGCATCTGGGGGATGCTGAGGACCTATTTTCCGCCATGCAGCAATGGGTCCTATGGGGTGCGCCGTGCATTTTTTGGAGTATTCTGCAGTTCGAGTTGTCTGCATATGATTTGACGTCGCCAACGGTGGCTTTCGGATATCCCTAGCGAGCGTTCTGAGTCAGATTTCGTCGTTTTCCGGAGCAGGGGCGCGTCATTCTCGCCATGTCGGAACCCAAAATGACGCAGCGCCCTAAAGGTTTGCCCGCTCGGGGTATTGCTGGCGCGGTCACGTTGCAGAATACTCCGTTTTTTGCACGGGCCAGGATGGGGTACCTCGGGAGAACACGGCGGTATCCCGTAAATATATACAATCTGTACCGTAATTTATACAAAACGAAGAGGCAGACAGCGTAGGGTTGGTGCATTGGGGTGCTTGATGCACCAAAATGGGGATCCCACGTGCCGTATACTCTGGCTGGATGTGAAAACGGCTTGACGCGTTGCCAGACGTAGGGGGGGAGGGTGTCTCGATGAGCGTATTCGAAATTGTGTTTAGTCCGACGGGTGGAACGCAGAAGGTGTCTGGCCTTGTGGCCGGGGCACTGGACAAGAATACCGTTACCGTCGATCTGACCGATAGCGGGCTAGATTTCAGCGCTGTCTCGATGACTGAGGACGACGTGGCCGTAATCTCTGTGCCGGCGTATGCCGGTAGAATCCCGGCTGTGGTGGCTGACCGGTTGGGCATGGTTCACGGCAACGGAGCGCGGGCCGTTCTGGTGTGCGTCTACGGAAACCGCGCGTTTGAGGACACGCTCGTAGAGCTGGAGGACGTTGCGAAGCATGCGGGATTCCGGGTGATCGCGGCAGTTGCGGCCATTGCAGAACATTCCATTGCGCGACAGTTTGCTGCCGGTCGTCCGGATGCGCAGGATGCGGCGCAGCTTGCTGAGTTTGCTCAGCAAATTCAGCAAAAGCTGTTGGCTGAGGATGCGTCCGAGCCCTCTATCCCCGGCAATCGTCCTTATAAACAAGCTGGAGGTCACCGCATGGCGCCCGAGGCAACAGAGGATTGCGTCTCCTGCGGTGCATGCGCCGCGGCGTGCCCCGTTTGTGCTATCGACAAGGGTGACCCCAAACGAGCAGCTGGCGAGGCGTGCATCTCCTGCATGCGCTGCATCGCCGTATGTCCGCGAGGTGCTCGCAAGCTTGATTCCAGCAAACTATCCGCTGTTTCCCAGATGCTGAGCAAGGTTTGCGTCGTGCGGAAGGAATGCGAGCTCTTCATCTAGCGCATACGAAATTGGCGCAATGGGGCCAGGTTAATCTGCACCGACCTGGTGCAAACAAACCTGTCCCCAATGCACCAGAGCAAGGAGTGTCCCCGGGTGCCGGCAGAAAAGGAACGTCCCTAAGTACCGCATAAATACCGTTTATCGGAGAAAAAATACCGTTCGCCGGTCATAATGATTGTTCCGGCTTTGGGCTTGTCTACAATAACCCCCGTAAAAGAAATGCGGAAGGTTACCGAGTCCCCTCGGACGTGGGCCTAACCAAAGTCTTTGATCGCGAGCGTCTCAATGGGCGCATTCGATTGATTTTGGTTGGGCTATATTTATGAAGGGACATGTCACCATGGGTTTCTTTTCTCGCCTAATGGGTGGCTCGGATAAGCAGACGACTGCGGCTTCCGAGTTCGAAATCCTCGCTCCCGTTTCCGGCGAGCTTGTTCATCTAGAAAAAACCAATGACCCCGCTTTTAGCAGCCGTGCAGTGGGCGATGGCGTTGCCGTGGTTCCCCAAGAGGGAACGGTGTGCGCTCCTGTTTCCGGCACCGTCGCGGCGCTGTTTCCGACTGAGCACGCGCTGGGCATCATGTCCGACGACAGCTCTGCTCAGGTGATGCTGCATATCGGAATCGACACTGTTAAACTTGAGGGCAAGGGCTTCCATGCGCTTGTTGCCCAGGGTGATCACGTTGACGCGGGCCAGCCCCTCGTCGAGGTCGATTTCGACGTGGTCCGCGCCGCCGGCTTCGATCCCACGGTCTTCGTTATCGTGTGCGAGCGCTCGGAGAACTCGACTCTTCGTGAGCATGCTTCCGGCCCTGTTGCTGTTAAAGAGCCTGTCGTCTGGCTTTCCGAGTAAATTCTTGTGGTGGGTACCGTGGTTATCAAGCGAGTTTTTAACAACAACGTCGCAATGGTCACTTCGGACGATGGCTCCGAGCTCATCGTCATCGGTCGAGGCCTCTGCTTTGGCCGTCATGCCGGCGATGCCATCGACGAGGCGTCGGTCGAAAAGACCTACGCGTTGCAGGAGGGAACTTCTCAGGATTCGCGTACGATTGACCGCTTGGCACATCTTTTGGAGTCCATCCCCACCGTCAACCTCGTGATTTCCGAGGACATCGTTCAGATGCTCCGTCGAGAGCTCAATGTTGATATCAACGACAAGATTCTCATTGCTCTCGCAGACCATATCAGCCTTGCTTTGGAGCGCGAGCGCAAGGGCGTCTCCTGTGAGAATCCGTTGCTGCTCGAGATCCAGCAGTTCTATCGCAAGGAGTATGCACTTGCGGGCCGTGCGCTGCAGATTATCAAGGAGTATATGGGCATTCAGATGAGCGAAGAAGAGCAGGGTTTCATTACGCTGCATATCGTCAACGCCACCATGCCGCAACGCTCCGATCGTTTGATTGTTTCGGTCCAGCTTGTTCGCGACGTGCTCGCGATTGTTTCCAAGCGCTATGCTACGACCCTCGATGACACCTCGCTGCCTTACGAACGTTTCGTTCGTCACCTGCAGTTTTTCGCACAGCGAGCGCTCGATCCTACGGCAGGGCAAATCAACGGAGACGCGCTGTTCCGAATCGATGAAACGGCGTATCCCTGCGCATTCTCGTGCGCGGACGCCATAGCCGCCCACTTGTCGTCTACCTATAACGTTGTCGTTACCGATGCTGAGAAGAGTTATCTCGCATATCACATTGTTAACCTGCTTGGAGAACCTGGTCTCTAGGCATAACGTGCCCACACATCGATTGATATAAGGCAAGGCTCACGGTCTTGTCCAGGGCACATCTGTCTTAATTTGCGGAAAAGGAAGGGGAGTACCGCTATGACCGCAAAAAAGAAGTTCAATTTCAAAGCGCCGTTGGAGGTGTTCGCGAAGTCGATCGTTCAGCCGATGATGTATCTCTCGGTTGCCGGCATCCTGCTCATCGTGGGCATCATTCTGACCAACAAGACCATCTGCGCTTTGGTCCCCGTACTGGGCTCCGGTCCGTTCCAACTTGTGGGCGCCGTTGTCTATCAGTCGCTGATGTTTATCATCAACAACCTCTCGATTCTGTTCTGCGTGGGCATCGCCGGCGCCATGGCAAAGAAGAACAAGGGCCATGCTTCGCTGATTGCCCTGATGTCGTTCTTCCTGTTCCTGCAGGCTAACAACATCGTGCTCAACGCCACCGGCTCTCTTGCCGATGCGAGCGGCATGCTCGGTCTTACCGGAACCGGCCAGGCCACCGTTATGGGCATCCAGGTACTCGATACTGGCGTGTTTGGCGGCATCATTCTCGGTTGCATCACCGGTGCCGTGTTCAACAAGTACTCGAACAAGCGGTTCCCCATTGCCCTTTCGATGTTCTCGGGCGTTCGCTTCCCGTTCCTGATTATGATCATCATCTCCTGGATCATGGGCGCTGGCTTCTGCATCGTTTGGCCTCCGGTTCAGGGCGCCATCTCCTCCGTTGCCGGCATCATTAAGGAGTCGGGCAACATCGGTCTGTTTATCTACGGCATGCTCAACAAGCTGCTCGTTCCCACCGGTCTGCACCACCTCATCTACACCCCGTTCCAGTTCTCCGATGTGGGTGGCACCCTGACACTGGGCGATCAGGTTATCGCCGGCGCCTACCCCATCCGTGTCGCCGAGATGGCAATGACGGGCCAGCCCTTCTCCGATAGCACCTACTTCAACAGCTACACCTTCAACAACCTGTGGCCCTACATCGGTATCGGTCTCGCCTTTATCGTCACCGCTTACAAGGGGAACAAGGATAAGACCAAGGCCGTTATCATCCCGCTGATCATCACCGCCGTGCTCTCCTGTGTCACCGAGCCCATGGACTTCCTCTTTGTCTTTGCCGCTCCCGTGCTCTTTGTTGTTCACTCGGTTCTTTCCGGCATCTTCCTGGTCCTGCTCAAGGTCCTCTCCGTGCCCGCTTCGACTGCAGGCGGCATCATCAACATCGTGGTTTCCAACCTGGTCCTCGGTGTCGACAAGACCAACTGGCCGGTTATGCTGGTGCTTGGAGTCGTCAACGCCGCTCTGTACTTCTTCCTCTTCACCTTCCTTATTAAGAAGCTCAACCTCCACACGCCTGGTCGCGAGGAGGAGTCCGAGCTCGCCGAGTCCGTTGCCGAGGGCGAGGCCGCCGCGTCTGTCGCGGTGAAGCAGGGCGCTGTTCCCGCGGCTCCCGCAGAGGGCGTCGATGCAGGTATTGCCGACCTGGTCGCAGGTCTTGGTGGCAAGGACAACATCGAGGAGCTCGAGAACTGCTTTACGCGTCTCCGCGTGAACGTTAAGAACCCGGACCTCATCAATGAGGACCTCATCAACCACGTGCCCAACAGCGGCATCAACCGCAACGGCAATAATATCCAGATCATCTTTGGCATGAAGGTCGCCGAGATGCGCGACAAGGTCGAAAACGCAATTGAGAAGGAGCAGTAAACAATGATCATTACTCTGTGTGGTGGCGGATCCACCTTTACCCCCGGCATCGTCAAGTCCATCGCCCTGCGCAAGGACGAGCTCGACGTTGACGAGATTCGTCTGTACGACATCAACGAGGAGCGCCAGCGCAAGATCGGCGTGCTCGTGGACTGGATTTTGCACGAGGACCTCGGCCTGGACATCAAGCTCACGGTGACCACCGACAAAAAGACGGCTTTTACCGACGCGAGCTTCGTGTTTGCCCAGATGCGCGTGGGCGGCTACGCCATGCGCGAGCAGGACGAGAAGATTCCGCTGCGTCACGGCTGCGTGGGTCAGGAGACTTGCGGTTGCGGCGGCCTTGCCTACGGCATGCGCACCATCTTCCCCATGGTCGAGCTGATCGATGACGTTGAGAAGTACGCCAAGAAGGACTACTGGATTCTCAACTACTCCAACCCTGCCGCCATCGTCTCCGAGGGCTGCCGCGTGCTGCGTCCCAACGCTCGTATCATCAACATCTGCGACATGCCGATCGCGATCATCGACGTGGTTTGCGCCGCGCTCGATATCGACAAGAAGGATGTCGAGTACGATTACTTTGGCCTCAACCACTTTGGTTGGTTCACCTCGATCCGCCACAAGGGCGAGGAGGTGCTCCCGCAACTGCGCGAGTACATCAAGGAGCATGAGATTCTGCTGCCCGACTCTTACCTCAAGGGCATGGGCTCGCTCATGGCAAAGAAGCCCGAGGAGGCCGTCGACGAGCACCCCGAGCAGAACCGCCACACCAAGGGCAGCTGGTACTACGTCTGGAAGGGCGAGTACGAGATCATGGAGTGCTTCCCGGAGTACCTGCCCAACACGTATCTGAACTACTACCTGCAGCAGAAGGAGTTCGTCGAGCACTCCAACCCCGAGCGCACCCGTGCTAACGAGGTTGAGGAGACGCGTGAGAAGAACCTCTTTGATGGTATCGACCATTACGAGAAGACGGGCGAGATCGACGAGAGCACGTTCTATGCGGGCAGCCACGGCGACTGGATTGCCGATCTGGCTATCGCTCTGAAGAACGACACCAAGCAGCGCTTCCTGGTCATTTGCGAGAACAAGGGCGCCATCCCCAACATGCCCTACGACGCTATGGTCGAGCTGCCTGCCTACATTGGCAAGAACGGCCCCGAGGTCATCAGCCGCGACAACATTCCGCTGTTCCAGCAGGGCCTCATGATGCAGCAGCTGAACTCCGAGAAGCTCATTGTCGAGGCTACGATCGAGGGTTCGTACGAGAAGGCGCTTAAGGCCTTTACGCTCAACAAGACCGTGCCGTCGATGAAGGTCGCCAAGGAGGTTCTCGACGACATGATCGAGGCCAACAAGGGTTACTGGCCCGAGCTTAAGTAAAAGCAACAGGGTCGCTGGCCGCATGCCTGAAGCAATGCCCCGCCCACGTGATTGCGTGGGCGGGGCATTGTCGTTTGGTAACGCGTTTTATCAAATATGGCATTTATCTGCGATAATGTTCATTTTCACCGCTGATGGTGACATTTCATACCGCCTGTCGAACTGCGTGGAGACCTAACAACTTTTTAGGTCAGTGTTGTGCGTGTAGCAATTTCGCCCGGCCTCGCCTCCGGGCTGCCATGTGAGAGGGGATCTTATGGCTCGACTGCACGTAATGGAACGCAGCCACGCTCAGGCCGTCATGGACGACCTGCACGATGCACTCGGACGTCGTCTGGCGGTGAGTTCACTCGCCCCGTGCCCCGTCGAGTTTACGGCGGCGCTCGTCAACCTGTGCTCCACCCAGAGCTGCGGCAAGTGCACGCCCTGCCGTGTGGGCCTGAGCGCGCTGGGCGACCTGCTCGCCGATGTGCTCGAAGGGCGTGCCGATGAGTCAACGCTCAACCTGATTGAGCGCACCGCCCGCACCATCTATCTTTCGAGCGACTGCGCCATCGGTTACGAGGCCGGCGCCATGGCACTCACCGCCATCCGCGGTTTCCGCGATGATTTTGAGCACCATATCCGCGAGCACTCCTGTGGCTTTGACCGCGAGGCCCGCGTCCCGTGTGTCTCGGGCTGCCCGGCGCACGTCGACATTCCCGGTTACATTTCGCTGGTCGAGGCCGGCCGCTATGCCGATGCCGTCAAGGTCATCCGCAAGAACAACCCGTTGCCGCTCGTCTGCGGTTTGGTGTGCGAGCATCCCTGCGAGATGCACTGCCGTCGCGGCATGGTCGACGATCCCATGAACATCCTCGCCCTCAAGCGTTTTGCCGTTGAGCACAGCGACCTCAACGATTACAAGCCCAGCGTGGCCGACAACACCGGCAAGCGCATCGCCGTGATCGGCGGCGGCCCGGCCGGCCTTTCCTGTGCCTACTACCTGGCCGTGATGGGCCATAAGGTGACCATCTTTGAGCAGCGCCACCACCTGGGCGGCATGCTGCGCTATGGCATTCCCAGCTACCGTCTGCCGCGCGAGCGCCTGCAGGCCGAGATCGACTGGATCTTGAGCGCCGGCATCGACGTGGAACTCGACCACTCCGTCAATGGCGAGGAGCTTGCCCGCCTGCGCGACGAGTTCGATGCCGTCTACCTGGCCATTGGCGCTCACAGCGATAAGAAGCTCGGCCTTCCGGGCGAAGATGCGCCCGGCGTGAAGTCGGCCGTCAAGATGCTGCGTGCCATCGGCGACGACGAGCTGCCCGATCTGAGCGGCCAGCGCGTGTGCGTCATCGGCGGCGGCAATGTGGCCATGGACGTGGCGCGCTCCGAGTTCCACGGCTGCGTGGCGGAAAAGGTGAGCATCGTCTACCGCCGTCGCATCTGCGATATGACGGCCCAGGATGCCGAGATTGCCGGCGCCCAGGCCGAGGGCTGCGAGGTTCTGGAGCTCACGGCCCCGCTCGCTATCGAGACGGGCGAGGAGGGTCACGTGAGCGGCCTGCGCGTGCAGCCGCAGATTATCGGCGAGCCCCGTCGTGGGCGTCCGGCCCCGCGTGCCGCAGCCACGCCCGAGCGCGTCATTCCCTGCGAGCGCGTGTTTGTGGCCATTGGCCAGGACATCGATTCCAAGCCGTTTGAGGACATGGGCATCGCCTGTAAGTGGGGTCGCGTCGTTACCGATTCGGACGGCGCCGTGCCCAACTTCGATGGCCTCTTTAGCGGCGGCGACTGCCAGACCGGTCCCGCCACCGTCATCCGTGCCATCAACGCCGGCCGCGTGGCTTCGGCAAACATCGACCGCTATCTGGGCTTCGACCACAAGATCAAGCTCGACGTGGAGCTGCCGACCGTCCAGTTTAAGGGCAAGCACGAGTGCGGCCGCTGCGAGCTGGGCGAGCGCGAGGCCGGCGAGCGCATTCACGATTGGAATCTGGTTGAGCAGGGTCTCACCGAGCAGGAGGCACGCCAGGAGGCGAGCCACTGCCTGCGTTGCGATCACTTTGGCTTTGGCGCGTTCCGCGGAGGGAGGAACCTGGAATGGTAGAGCCCAGCAAAACCACTGCCGGCGACTACAGCGAAAACGGAGCGCACAACATGGTCAGGCTCATTATCGATAACTGCGAAGTCGTGGTGCCCGAGCACACCACGATCCTGGATGCGGCCAAGTCCGTCGGCATTCAGATTCCCACCCTGTGCTACCTGCGCGATCTAAACGAGATCGGCGGCTGCCGCGTGTGCGTGGTCGAGGTCGAGGGCTGCGATCAGCTGGTTGCCGCCTGCAACAACTACGTGCTCGACGGCATGGTGGTCCACACCAACAGCCCCAAGGCCCGCGAGGCCCGTCGCACCAACGTGCAGCTGCTGCTGTCCCAGCACGATTCGCAGTGCACGAGCTGCGTGCGCAGCGGCAACTGCAATCTGCAGACCATTGCCAACGACCTGGGTATTTTCTATCTGCCGTATCAAAGGCATTTGGCGGGCGAGGGCTGGGATTTCGATTTCCCCATCATCCGCGAAAACGACAAGTGCATTAAATGCATGCGCTGCATCAAGGTGTGCGAGAGCGTACAGGGCCTAGGGATTTGGGACCTGACCAACCGCGCCACGCATACCGCCGTGGGCACCCGCGGGCGCGTGCCGATCGGCAAGACCGATTGCGTCGCGTGCGGCCAGTGCATCACGCATTGCCCGACGGGCGCGCTGCGCGAGCGCGACGACACCGAGACCGTGTTTGACGCGCTCGCTAATCCCGACAAGATCGTGCTGGTGCAGATCGCGCCTGCCGTGCGCAGCGCCTGGGGCGAGGAGCTCGGCATATCTCGCGAGGAGGCAACCGTCGAGCGTCTGGCCTGCGCACTGCGCCGCGTTGGCTTTGAGTACGTGTTCGACACCGATTTCTCGGCCGACCTCACCATTATGGAGGAGGGTTCCGAGCTGCTCGAGCGCCTAGGCGCCGCCGCTAAGGGCGAAGGCGACAGCCGCGGCTGGCCCATGTTTACGAGCTGCTGCCCGGGTTGGGTGCGCTTTGTGAAGGCGCGCTATCCGGAGTTTGTCGACAGTCTGTCCACGTCCAAGTCGCCGCAGCAGATGTTCGGCGCCATCGCCAAGACATACTACGCCAAGGTGCTGGGCGTGGAGCCCGAGCGCCTGTTTGTGGTGTCCGTGATGCCGTGTACGGCCAAGAAGGCCGAGTGTGCGCTGCCGAGCATGATGGGCGAGGGCGGCGCGCCCGACGTGGACGTTGCGCTGACGGTGCGCGAGATGGTGCGTATGATCCGCGCGAGCCACGTGAGCGTTGACACGCTGGTCGAGGAGCCGCTCGATACGCCGTTGGGCTTTGGCACGGGCGCGGGTGTGATCTTTGGCGCCACGGGCGGCGTGATGGAGGCCGCCGTGCGCTCGGCATATTACCTGGTGACGGGCAAGAACCCGGATGCCGACTTCTTCACTGACGTGCGCGGACTCGAGGGCTGGAAGGAGGCCGTGGCCGATATCGACGGTACCAAGGTGCGCGTCGCCGTGGCGCACGGGCTGGGCAACGCCGCCCGTCTGCTCGACGCGATTCGCGACGGCCGTGTGAGCTATGACTTCGTCGAGGTCATGGCGTGCCCGGGCGGCTGCGTCGGTGGCGGCGGTCAGCCCATCCATGACGGCTGCGAGCTGGCGGCCGAGCGTGGTCAGGTACTCTGGGGCCTGGATGCGAACGCCGAGATTCGCTTCTCGCACGAGAATCCCGATGTCCAGGCTTGCTATCGCGAGTTCTTGGGCGCGCCGCTCTCGCCGCTGGCCGAGGAGCTACTGCATACCGACCATCATGCCTGGTCGATGCCCCACGAGGGGGCGTGCTAACGATGCGTGCGTTTGATGCTGAGATGACGCGCCGAGGATTTGCCTCGGCGCTTGCCGCAGGCGCGTTGTCGCTCGCACTGGCGGGCTGTGGCGGCGGAGCTGCGGGGGCGGATCCTGCGGCACACGCAGAAGCTCTCCCAGAAGCTGCTGAAGCCGACGGGCCAGCAGCGGTTCTCCAT
>OGPV01002627.1_pt1 | contig 10339 bp, 9 predicted proteins | sample 1553001 | NCBI WGS metagenome assembly OGPV01 (sample SAMEA2580268, study PRJEB22360) | human gut metagenome | biome: human gut; feature: human-associated habitat; material: faeces | place: Denmark | collected 2008/2010
ACAGACAAGGCCCGGTGTATCCGTTACGACAACCTCCGGTGCTCCGGGTGCCCCCGCACGTATCCGTATTCGTGGTACAGCGTCGCTAAACGGAACGCAAGACCCGCTGTGGGTGTTGGACGGAATTCCATTGGAAGGGACGGATATTCCGGACTTAGACAGTGATACGGATAATGATATTGTAAATATAGGACAATCATCAATTGCCGGAATCAGTCCGTACGACATTGAAAGTATTACAATTTTGAAAGACGCTGCTGCAACAGCCATTTACGGTGCACGCGCAGCAAACGGTGTAATTGTAATTACTACCAAAAGAGGACGCACAGGCAAACCTATAGTCAATTTCAACACAAGATTGAGTTATACGCCCAATTTGAATACTTCGCGATTGAATCTATTGAATTCCGAACAGAAAGTCAATTTGGAATTGGAATTGATGAAAGAACCGGATGACATATTCACTGCCCATCCTTTTTATCGCAAGGGAGGAGTCGCTTCTGTCTTAAGGCAATACAATTTATTTGAAACTTACCAACAGCAAGGATGGGACGGATTAAGCAGTGAGGCTCAAAACGCTATCAACCGATTGAAAACAATTAATACTGATTGGAACAACCTCTTGTTCAGAAGTGCATTTACCCAAGAATACAATTTCAGTATTTCAGGAGGTAGCGAAAAAACCACCTATTACAATTCATTAAGTTACTCTAAAGAAAATGGTAATGTACCAGGTGTTGATATGAGCCGTTTTAACCTGACAAGCAAAACCTCTTATCAGGTAAACCGAATGCTAAAAATCGGTGCTTCCATATTTGCCAACCGACGGAAGAACCAAGATTTTGTAAGTGACAAATACGGTTACTCAAATCCAATTTATTATTCGCGTGTGGCAAACCCATATCAGGAAATATACGATGCGGAAAATAACTATATCTACGACTACGATATCCGCTCGACAAGTGATAACGAACCGGACCCCAAACGAGGGTTCAATATCCTTGAAGAACGTAACAATACGAGTAAAGAGACAGTGACAACTGCTATCAATTCGATCTTCAATGTTGATTTACGTTTCAATGATCATTGGAAAGTGACTTCACAAGTCGGATTACAATGGGAACAGTCTAAAGTTGAACAATATATCGGTCCAAACACATTCTCCATGCGTTATATGCGCGAAGAGAGCAAAGATGGAGAGAGCTATATTATTCCGGAAGGAGGAATGCATAAAGTAAGCAACTCCACTACCTCGCAAATCACTTGGAAGATACAAGGCGAATGGAACCAGACTTTCAAAGATATCCATGAGGTACAAATTATGGGTGGTTCGGAAATACGCAAAAATTGGTATGATGCACTTGCATCCACCGCTTACGGTTATGATCCTAAGACACTCACAACAAAGCCACTTAACATTGACCCGAGAGACGCTGACGATTATCCGCTGCACATAAAATCTTATACAGAAAACGCTTTTGCATCTTTCTATGCTAACGGTTCCTATACACTTATGAAACGCTACACATTAGGAGCAAGCGTACGTATGGATGGCTCCGATCTATTCGGGGTAGACAAGAAGTACCGTTTCTTACCCATTTACTCTATCAGTGGATTATGGAGAATCTCCAATGAGGCATTCTTGAAACCGGCTAATCAATGGATGGATAATTTAGCTTTGAGATTATCCTACGGTCTGCAAGGTAATATTGATAAAAATACTTCTCCTTTCTTACTCGGTAATTATAGTAACCAAACAGTAATTGATAAAAATGAGACAATTATAACCATCGGTTCAGCTCCCAACGACAAACTACGTTGGGAAAAGACTGCGTCTTACAATGCCGGAATAGATCTCTCCGTACTCAAATCAGCCATCAATCTCAGTATAGACTATTATTACAGAAGGGGAAGTGATCTTATCGGCTACAAGGACTTGCCTTTGGAAAACGGCTTCTCCTCACAAGCAATCAATTGGGCCAGCATGGAGAACAAGGGAGTAGAAATAAACCTACAAACCCGTAATATAACAACTAAGGATTTTTCTTGGTACACTACATTCAATTTTGCTTATAACAACAACAAAGTACTTAAAGATCATAAAAAGGAAAACAGCCCGACTCCAGGACTGGAAGGTTACCCAGTAGGTACTATTTTTGCAATCAAAAGCAAGGTTGATCCGGAAACAGGACGCATACTTATCTATCCAAAAGGAAGCGATGAAGCTGTTACTGTTGAAAAATTATTCGAAATGGTAGACCTAACCGGAGGACTTGGAGGCTTTTATGAGTATGATGCGACTGCAGAATTCCAACAAAGCTTATACGAATATGCCGGAACAAATGACGCTCCCTACACAGGTGGTTTAATCAATACATTCAACTACCGCAATTGGGAATTGAATCTCAACTTTTCATATTACTTTGGTGCACATGTACGTACAAATCCTTCTTACGATGTTGTCGGATTTGACCCCGGACATAATACAAATCAGGATATCCTTGAACGCTGGACACCCGAAAACCATAGTGGAAAGTTTCCGGCTTTACTCACAAAAAATAATTATCCTGCCGATTATGCACTTTTCGGTGATCTGCCTGCCATTTATAAGAACCTTGACTTATGGGTAAAACGTCTCAACTATGTACGCCTACAGAATATAAGACTAGCATATAAGTTACCGCAAGAATGGCTCCGTAAAATCAACATCAACGGAGCGACTGTTGCTGTAGAAGGACGTAATCTATTAGTTTTTGGCTCTAGTTATAAAAACTATATGGACCCGGAATCAATGAGCAATCTCTACTCCACTCCGGTGCCCAAATCAGTAACATTCAACCTCAGTCTTAATTTTTAAGTAATTCTCCAATATGAAAAGAATAAAATCAATATACAGATTTCTTGTATTGACAGGTTGCATTGTCATGACATCATGCAGTAACTACCTTGACATACAGCCTGTCGGAAAAGTCATCCCCAACACTCTAGAAGAATATAGAGCATTGATGACTACGGCATACTCAAAAGACCTTTTGGACAGGAGTGTTTGTGATATGCGTACAAAAGACATCACCGTAAAAAAAGACAACATAGACCAAAATAATTACGGTGATATAGAAAAATGGATAAACAATAGTACATCTGCCAGAGAATTCGGCTGGCTAGATTATTATGAAAATATATATTATGCCAATGCCATCATCGACAAGCAAGATGAAATAACGGAAGGAAGCGAACAGGACATCAACCAATTGGTGGGAGAAGCCTATTTAATGAGAGGATATATGCACTTCCTTTTGGTCAACTTCTACGGGCAACCTTACACTAAAGAGGGTGCACCGAAGACAAAATCCATTCCATTGAAACTAACCCTCGACCTTGAAGAGATTCCATCACGCAATACAGTAGAAGAAGTGTATACTTCTATTCTTGAGGACATAGAAAGTGCACGCAATCTCATTACAAAAAAAGAATGGGAATTAGGTTATAATTACAGGTTCAATACTCTTTCCGTAGATGCTTTTGAAGCACGGGTACGCCTTTACAAAGGAGAATGGCAACTTGCATACGATGCAGCAGAACGTGTCTTAAAACAAAAAGCGACACTCGAAGATTACAATAATCCGGATGCCAAAGCCAATTTATATACCTCTGTTGAATCAATTACTGCGTATGAGAGAATTTATGAGCCAACCAGCACATTAGATGCATCAAAAGCTACACAATCATTTGTAGATATGTTTAGTGAAGGAGATTTACGCCCCATAAGATATTTCGGAGAAAAGGACAATGAAGTTGATTATTATCCCATAATTAAAACAAACGGAAGTGTAGATTATAAATGTAGTTTCCGTGTCGGTGAACTTTACTTGAATTCTGCAGAAGCAGCTGCCCGTCTAGGTCATTTACCAGAAGCTAGAAACCGCTTATTACAATTAATGGAAAAGAGATATAATCCGGAAAAATATGAGCTGAAAAAGGATGAGATAAATAAGATGGAACAAGAGATTCTAATTTCTGAAATATTGGATGAACGTGCCCGCGAATTAGCATTCGAAGGTCATCGCTGGTTTGACTTACGCCGTACTACCCGTCCGAGAATAGAAAAAACTTTATATAGCGGACAGACCATCATTTTGGAACAGAATGACGAACGCTATACCTTACGCATTCCTCAAAGTGCTATTGAAGCTAATCCGAATCTCTCCAATTAGAGTTGTTCTGATATTCACTATAAACTCCCTTTGCAAACTCATCAGCAAAGGGAGTTTTTTCATTGTATCATATTTATTCTGCTATTTCAAATTATTATTGAAGAACTGTTCTATCTTATCGAATGGGATTACTTGCAGATTATCGTACAAATCTACATGATTGGCTCCGGGAATAATCAATAATCCCTTATTGTCACCTTTCAGTTTCTTGAACGCATCCTCACTAAAGTAGCGGGAATGAGCCTTTTCTCCGTGAATCATCAGCACTGCACTACGTATCTCGTCGCTATAGGACAGAATAGGCATATTGATAAACGAAAGCGAAGAAGTCTTATTCCAACCATCATTAGAATTGAGTGAACGTTTATGGTAACCGCGTTCGGCCTTGTAATAGTCGTAATATTCTTTCACAAATTGTGGAGCATCATCCGGTAATGGATCAATCACCCCTCCGGCAAGTGTATAAGAACCATCGCGGTAGTCTTCGGTTCTCTGAGCATTGAGTTGCTTGCGTAATTCATAACGGGCGGCAGCATCCATTATATCATTGTAACCATTAGCATTCACACGGCTCATGTCATACATCGTAACCGTTACTGTTGCTTTGATTCGAGTATCGATAGCCGCCGCATTGAGTGCCATACCACCCCAACCGCAAATACCGAGTATACCGATACGATCCGTATCCACATCGTCACGGTTGGCAAGATAATCCACCGCTGCACTGAAATCTTCCGTATTAATATCCGGTGAAGCCACATAACGAGGCTCACCACCACTCTCACCTGTATAAGACGGATCGAAAGCAATCGTCAAGAATCCCCTTTCTGCCAGCGTTTGAGCATACAGTCCCGAAGATTGTTCTTTCACCGCACCAAACGGGCCGCTAATGGCGATTGCCGACAATTTACCTTCTGCATTTTTGGGGATATACAAGTCAGCAGCAAGCGTGATACCATAACGGTTGTGAAAAGTAACTTTCGAGTGACGTACTTTATCGTTTTCGGGAAACGTCTTGTCCCACTCTTGAATCAGGTTTAATTTCTTTTCCGTAAACTTATTATTTCTGTCAGAAAGATTACCTGCAGACAACAGCTTGCCTGCAATACAAAGACATACTGTCATTACTACACGCGAAAAGTTCAATGTTCGTCTCATACATTCTATTATTTATGTTATCAATCATTTTTCTATTCCCTTTTAGGAATGTTGCAAAATTAGATAGATTTATGCCTAACCCCAGTAGACAAATTACTGATACTACATCTCAATCATAACCTGAATTACAGATTTTATAATACTGACGAAAGCTGTAAGTAAGGTGGAATCCGTAACTGAGGTTATATAATCCGTAATTAAGGTTGTTAGAATGACAGAATTATCCCGTATTTTTGTAAACGATATACAACGGAAGTGCTTTTAAAACATTAAACAGCAATAATTATGAACAAGATATTCAACTTGGGCAGTGTAGACCAATACAATAAATTATACGGCCTTGAAACTTTGAATCCGTTGGTCAGTGTGATCAATTTAAATAAAGCCACCCGGCAGATGAATTATGCACACTGGCATTATGGTATCTATGCACTTTACCTGAAACTCGAAAAAGCGTGTGACATCAGATATGGGCGGCAAAATTATGATTATCAAGAAGGAACCATTGTATGTTTTGCTCCCGGACAGGATGCGGAAACGACATTGATCACAGATCGCGTGCAAGTGAATGCGCTTGGCATACTTTTTCATCCGGATTTATTACTAGGAACATCACTTGGCAAGACAATCAAGAAATACACGTTCTTCTCGTATGAAGTAAACGAAGCCCTTCATCTTTCTGAAGAGGAACGGAATATTATTATGGATTGCCTGAGAATCATCCGCCTTGAACTAGAGCACGGAGTGGATAAGCATAGTAAAACATTGCTCGTAAACTATATAGAACTGCTCCTTAACTACTGTATGCGTTTCTATGAACGACAATTCGTCACCCGCAGTAAAGCGAACCATGATGTGTTGACACGTTTCGAGCAATTACTTGACAACTACTTTTCAGGAACTTTTGCAGAACAAAACGGCTTACCTACTGTCAAATATTTCGCTGACAAAATATGCCTTTCCCCCAATTACTTCGGCGATATGGTAAAGAAAGAAACCGGCAGGACACCACAGGAACATATTCAGGAAAAAGTAATCAAGATGGCAAAGGAACGTATGATCGGCACAGAAGATACAGTCAGCCAGATTGCCTACTCATTGGGATTCCAGTACCCGCAGCATTTTTGCCGCCTGTTCAAAAAACGGGTAGGATGTACTCCTAACGAATACCGTATACAGAATAATCTGTGAAAAGAATATGAAACAGAAAAATACATTGGACTTAAATACCGTGCATGAATGCAATCGTTGTCTGGACTGCAAAACATTGCATCCTCAGGTGAGTCTTATTAATTTAGAGAATCCGTGCCTGGAGCAGGATACTGTCAAGTTCGAGTTCTACGCTATCTTACTGATAGAAGACTGTCCGGACGAATGTTCATGTTGCGGCCGGAAGTATTATGATTATTCCAATGCGACAATGGTCTTTCTTAAGCCGGGTGAAGTTTTCCGAATGAGCAAGGAAAAGACCTTACCCAGCAAAGGCTTTTTGCTGGTGTTTCATCCGGACTTGCTGTTTCAGACCACATTGAAGAACCATATCAATAATTACACCTTCTTCCACTACCACAAAGAAGAGGCATTGCATCTATCACAACGTGAAACAGAGAAAGTCACCTGCTGTCTATGGAATATAGAGGAAGAACTGCATCATTCGATTGATACACATAGCAGGACTATCCTTTCACGGCATATCGAACTATTACTGGATTACTGCACTCGTTACTACGAACGTCAGTTTATCACCCGTGAAAACAAGAATAAGACAATTCTTAGAAAAATGGAACAGTTGCTTGAAAATTATATAGAGTTGGGGAAATTACAAAATGGCAAACTCCCTACACCCGACTATCTGGCGGAAAGGCTCAATCTTTCTCCTGTTTATTTTACAGACCTGCTGAAATTTGAAACAGGCAAGACTTTGGAACAGTATTTCCAACTCAAACGATTGGAGACTGCCAAACGAATGCTGATGAAATACGGTGCCACACCCACTACCGTTTCCCGTCAATTAGGCTATCCGAATGTACAGCATTTCAGCCTTATATTCAAGAAAATAACAGGTATGTCACCAAGTGATTATCCCAAACAGGTGAATTAAAACTACTCTTTTTTCATATTTATCCTCCAAAAGCATTGTTATTCAACAAGAAAACAATACCTTTGTTTCCACTTATTACGATTAATAACGTAGAAGCGTTTAGAATATTATCTCTGTTCAGAATCTGGTAAATTTATAAGTTATTTTGTAAACAGCTGATATTTGCATATTTAGATATGCGAAATATCATTCGTTCTTAAAAATAGACCTTATTTGTTACTTTTTTAACTCTCTCGTAACTGCTCACAAATATAGACAAAATTCTAAGTAGCTTTCTATGCTCCGAAGATTTTTTTATCCGTCTAATAGCTCTTTTTTTACTCGGTTATTTTATGAAATAAAAAAAGACACCAAAAGAAAAAATAAATTTCTAATGATGCCTTTTTAGTAATAAAAAAGTGTTATTTCTTTCGTGTATAATTCATTATATCTTCTCCGTCAAACCACGACAATTCATTTTCTGTGATTTTCAAAATCTTCATAATCCCCGACTCAAATATGTTGTTATTTAAAGTCAGTTCTTTTGTTGTTTTATTATAACTATATGTTCCCTCTCCCCATTTTTCAGTTTCTTTATCGGGGTAACCAACTTCGATATAATAATCTACTCCCGTCCAACTCATATCAGAATTGAAAGTTACAATTTCCATTTGACGTGAAACGACATTGCCCTCTTCATCTGTAAAACTTGAAAGTTCGTATTCCCAACTTCCTATTAATAAAGCTAATGTTTTATCGTCCTGAATTTCGTCCTTTTCATCATCGCTACATGATGTAAAACTGACACAAAAAACAACCATTAATAAGGTTGCAAGTAAGTTGAATTTCGTTCTCATAAATCTTGTTTTTAAGTTATTTAATCTGTTAATTAATTTCTCAAACAAAACATATTTTCCTCCCGATAAATGTTATTTTAAGAATGAAATTCCACTTATAAATATAAAAAGAATGGTGTGGAAACATACTGCCTTATCTCGTGGTGGGCTTCTCGCATTGCCTCGGTACGGATAAAGCAATAGCCCACACCATAAGACAATATATCTTAACCCAAGACGGGTAAAATATAGTCATGATGTGGTGCTACTGCTATCATCTTCGTACCGTTAAATTTTGCGAGAATTTACCACGGAAGATAATTTCAATAACACCTTTCGTTAAATATGTCCTCCCATTGCTGAGATTGCGACAAAGATAGCGAAAAGTGTTTATATCTCAAAAGAACAAAAGAAATAATGCAAAAATGCCCCTCAAAATCGTTTATTGCAATCAGGTAACATTTGTGCATATTATTATATATGTTATAAATCAGGCTACATTTCAACGAGCCATTTACAAAATAATCAGGAGATTTCCTATGTACTCGCCAATTTGTAAAAGAGATTTTCAAACCAAAGAACTAGGGGGCATTTACATGGGTACAAGTACCTCACAGACCTCTTACACCGACTAAAAAAGTGTGCCACAAGAATGGTTTAGAACTGGTATTAACATGCTTTTTCCGTTTTATTTTCGGCTTATTTATCATGCTTTTACAAAATGATATATGCTTCATCATAAGTATTTTTAAGTGGTTGTTTTTGAGTAATATTAAAGCATTTGAAAATATATTCGTATAAGTCCCCATTTTTGAATTCGGAACATCTTTTATTTAGCTGTTCTTCCAACTTTAATAAAGGAAATTTATTTTTGATTTTATCCAGTTTGTTTTTCTCAAATGGTGGTGGAATAATTTCTCTATTTAAGCACATCTTTTCAATCATTCTATAAACTTTTTCTCTTTCCTCATTAGACGAGAATAAAATATCATTGCAATTCAAATAGTATTTGTCTATTTCAAATTTCAAGATATATCCCTTTTCAATTAACGTTTTTATAAGCTCATTATTTTTTCCGATTTTCAATAAAAACTTTATTTTTGTTTTATTGTACGGAATAATATTTGTGTTATTGACAGTTATTGTTTTCAATTTCAGAATAAATCCTTTTTCTTCCTCGCTCAGTTTACTATCGCTAAAAAATGTATTTTTAAGTATGAAATAATTTTCGGGATTGATTTCCATTTGATAGCGTATGCGATTATGCTCTAATTCATCTTTAAAATAATTCCATGATGAAAATATTCCAGTCTTTAATAATTTAGGGCGGCGCTTCTTTATCGTGCTTATCGGTATCCCTGAAAGTTCTGATAATTTCGTCTCAGCTATTTCCGAATAACCATTATAATAATTGCTATTCATTTTTATAACTGAATATAATAGTGCATCTTTGTTTTCAAGCATAGATATTTCCTTTGTTATTTTTGTTTGTCGTTCCATTGTTAGCAATGTGATTTTCTGTATTTATAAAGAGAATATCTTTTTGCTTTAACAATCTATTATAGTATGCACATCCTAAATATTTTTTAGCTTGCTTTCTGTCTTTAAATCGAATATTTTTTGATAATATCAAAATCATATTACTTTTATTAGATGTAAAATTCCAAGTCCATTTAGGACTTGAATTTTCTATTATATAGGTATCTTTTTATAATAGGTATCTTATATAAGTTCCATTATTGGGAGTTTTCCAAGTTCCAAAAACGGGACTTCTTATTTAAGTTCCAAAACTGGGAATAATGTGTATTTGGAATAAAAATATATCTGATGTATTATTTTTTTCTCACACATTCAGCTTGTTTGCTACATTGAAATAATATAGCTTTCTTAGTCCATTTATTTGTATTCGCCTTTTTAAATAGCCCATATCCGCTATATATTTACCAATTTGTGCTTTATTAAAACTCTTTCTTTCTCCTTTAGATAATCTTTTTTCTGCAATAGTACGCAATTCTTCATAAGTCGAATATCGAACACCTTTATAAAGCATT
>OGPV01002628.1_pt1 | contig 10334 bp, 9 predicted proteins | sample 1553001 | NCBI WGS metagenome assembly OGPV01 (sample SAMEA2580268, study PRJEB22360) | human gut metagenome | biome: human gut; feature: human-associated habitat; material: faeces | place: Denmark | collected 2008/2010
CTGCATAGTAAAAAGCCTGCCGACATAATATGCCGGCAGGCTTTAAATTTTACGATCAGCCAAAAACCACTACTGCATCTTTGCATTTGATCCGCAGCAAAGCTGTTTCAAATACACGGAATTCGTGATTCAGCTTAGCAGAACCCATATAACCGGTAATAAGGTCCTGACCTATAACAAGATCCATATTCTGCGGTTCAGCGCAGACCAATACGGCTTTATTAAGACCTAACGCCGGAGTCATATATAATCCGCCGCCAACCAGGGTTTTGATGCGTTCGCTTTCCAGTAATCCGGTGCTGACCTGTAAACGCTGTAACTGTGCATATAGGTCAGGGCTGACTGCCAAAGCATAACGGCCTCTCAAATTCTTGTCCGCAAAATGCTGCAGACCTTTAACAACATCGCTGAAAGCATTTTCATCTTTGCTCCAGTCGGATTTTTTTACTTTAAAAGCACCTTCTGCCGTAGCCAGGCCTTCATAACCGGCTTTCGGATTCCCTGCAAAAATCATCAGGTCTTCTTTCTGAGCGCAGGCATTTGCGGCAGCGCTGACCGCACCCAAATCGATCGGCATACCGATCTGTCTGGCCTGTTCCATATCTCTCCAGGATAATACAAAATCACGATAGATCATTGGCAGCTCTTTAAAACTGCGGCCTGTAACTTTTACAGCTTCCTCTTCCTCACCGAAGAAATCTACACTGCCTTTTTCAGCAGGAGTCAGCACATCTACATTCACACTTTGTGCACCGGCACCCAAAGGACCGTAAATCTGTAGAAATTTACGTCCAACCAAAACATTTCTTGCCGCTTGGATTACGGCACTATCAATAGACTGCCATTGCTCGGCAGACAGATTAACATCATCACGCATTAAAAATTCCATGACCATACCTCCTATTTATCCAGCAGGCTGCCTACGGTAGTCGCTTTATTGGTAACTTCCGTTTTGTCATCGGCAATCCCGGCAGCTTTCATACCAAGGCCTTCAAGCATTTCCTTAACTTCGCCTTCACCGGAAATGAAATGTTCTGCTTCAGCAGGATCAAGATAACGCAGCAAAGTCATCAACTCACCGACATGGGCTTTTTCTTCGTCACGAATATCGGAAATAACCATTTTTGCCACTTCGTCATCAGTAGCCTGTACATGGGCATCATACAAGTAAATAGCTTCCAGCTCACCTGCAATATCCAGACGTACGGCTTGGATCAATTCTTCTTTGGTTAACTTTCTGTTGACATTACCTTGAAACGGGTTTGCAAAATTTGGCATTACTGCCACCACCTTTCAAAATTTTGATTTATTTGCAGTGTGTAATCGCAACAAATAAAAATTATCTTTTACTATATTATAGCACTGAGAATTTAAAAAAGCAATTAACTTTTCGGCCCTAACCGCTGTTTTAAATTCTCCTTACAGTTTTATTATAACACCGCCACGTTTTTCTACAAGTCCACAACCTGTTTTATGACAGCTATTTTACACTTTGAACTTATTTTTTTGTTAAGATAATCACTTAAAAAAACTAAAAAACGGTCTCATTTTCAAATGAGACCGTTTTTACTCAGGAAAAACATTTTAAAAGCAGTGTCCAAACTGCAGGAACAATAAGTGCCGGCAGCATATTCAAGGTCTTAAACTTTTTTAATTCTAAAATCGCAAACCCGGAGCTCATAATAAAAACTCCGCCTATAATCGAAATTTCTGTCATCAGCTCAGCTGTCAAAAATGGCGCCAGCCAACCGGCCAGCAGATAGATCGACCCCTGCCAGCAAAACAGTACGACTCCTGCCAAGGCTATGCCGATGCCATATGCGGAAGCCAAAACCATCGAAGCTACAAAATCAAGCGTAGCATTAGTAAAAAGATAAGTGTTATTACCATACAGCGCGCTTTCTATCGGCCCCAGAATAGACAGGGTCCCGATACAGAAAAGCAGTATTGCCGTAGACAGCCCCTGACCAAGGTCGGACCCGCCTTTGAACCGCCCTGCCAGACGCTGAAAGCGGCCGTCGATATCAAGCAAAGTACCGATAATGCTGCCCAGCGCCAGACTAAGAATGAACAAGACGGGAAACCTGCTCTGCGGCATATTGCTGACTACTGCATTAGCTCCCAGAGCAACAGTAGCCAATCCCAACGCATCAAAGAGTGCTTTTTTGTAATTTTCTTTGATCCCCTGTCTGAACACACTGCCCAGCACGCTGCCGGCAATGATCGTGCTTGTATTGACGATAGTCCCCAGCATTAATCCATTCCCCCATTTATTACGCTTCGTATCTTTATATTATATGCGTTCCAGCGTCTATAAACAACTATAGAAGTTCTCCATAGCGCTTGATATAAAGTTTTTTCATCATCGTAGCCAAAAGCATATATGCCAAAGTAATAGCGGCCAGCCAGCTAAAATATTCACCAGGCAGCGAAGCCAGCCCGATAGCATGTCCCACCGCTGTAAACGGTATCACTGTCAGCACTGCGATACCAATAAATGTAAGTAATGTCACAGGCGCTGAAGCGCGGCTCTGCAGGAATGGAATCTTTGGCGTTCTGATCATATGGATAACCAGCGTCTGCGTCCACATTGATTCAACAAACCAACCAGCCTGAAAAACAGCGATATATAATGCCTGCTGGGCAGGATCACTCAGTTCGTGAAACAAATGGCCGCCGACAACGGCCGGACAAATGATGAAATACATCAGTGCATAGGTCAAAATATCGAAAACAGAACTTGTAGGACCGATCCAAAGCATAAATTTGCTGACACTGGAAGCATCCCATTTTCTGGGCTTGGTCAAAAACTCTTTGTCCACATTATCCCAGGGAATCGCCGTACAGGAGATATCGTAAATCAGATTCAGCAAAATCAGATGTATCGACGCCATCGGCAGGAAGGGCAGAAAAGCACTGGCGATCAAAACCGAAAAAATATTACCAAAATTAGACGAAGCCGTCATCTTGATATATTTAATCATATTCGCATAGGTTTTACGGCCTTCAAGAATACCCTTTTCCAAAACCAGCAAATCTTTTTCCAGTAAAATTACATCCGCCGATTCCTTGGCAATATCCACGGCCGTATCGACAGAAATACCAACATCAGAGGCTTTCATGGCCGCCGCATCGTTGATGCCATCGCCGAGATAACCTACAGAATGTCCATTTTCACGCAGCAGGCGTACTACTCTGGCTTTCTGCGCCGGAGCCAATTTGGCAAAAACAGTGGTATACTCTGCCGCTGCCGCCAATTCTTCGTTGCTCATAGCTTCCACCTCAGAACCCAACAGCATTTTTTCTGCTGCAAGTCCTACATGACGGCAAACACATTTTGTGACCTTTTCATTGTCCCCTGTCAGTATTTTCACGGCAACACCATGCTCCTGCAAAGCCCTGATTGCAGCTGCAGTCGTTTCTTTGGGCGGATCCAGAAAAGCCAGATAACCGATCAAAACCATTTCGTTCTCGTCTGCTATCGAAAAAGCTCCTATCGGCGAAGGATTGGTTTTCTGCGCTACGGCAATGACTCTCAAGCCATCGGCATTAAGCGCATCCACTTTTTCCATAACCAGCTTTTTCATAGAAGCCGTCAGCGGCACTACACGCCCTGCATATTCGACAAAAGCCGAAATATTAAGCATTTCCTCTACGGCGCCCTTGGTGATCATTTGCGTTTTCCCATTCCGGTCTTCTACTACCACACTCATCCGGCGCCGTTCAAAATCAAAGGGCAGCTCATCTACCTTCTGGTAAAAATGTTCCAGATCGCCCAGCTGATCTTTGTTTTCTTCCTCTTCCAGTTTCGTCCTGCTGATAATGGCAATATCCATCAAATTTTTCAGACCCGTCTGATAATAACTGTTTAAAAAGGCATGCCGCAATACCCGCGGCGCTTCTTTGCCTTCAATATCCAGATGATATTCCAGTACAACCTTATCCTGCGTCAGCGTACCGGTCTTATCAGTGCAGAGAATATCAATAGATCCAAGGTTCTGGATCGAATTTAAATTTTTGATAATAACTTTTTCTCTGGACATTGCGACTGCACCCTTAGCCAGACAGGTCGTCACAATCATCGGCAGCATTTCAGGCGTCAGCCCTACGGCCACGGAAATTGCAAACAAGGCCGCATTCATCCAGTCACCTTTGGTAAAGCCGTTGATAAACAAAACTACCGGCACCATGACCAGCATAAAACGTATCAAAACCCAGGAAACAGAATTGACACCTTTTTCGAAGCTGGTTTTCGGAGGCTTGCTGTTCAGCGCCTTGGCCATTTCTCCCAAAAGCGTATCATTGCCCACTGCTACGGCAACTCCTACCGCTGTACCGCTGATGACATTACTGCCCATAAAGGCCAGATTAGGTTCTTCTGTTATAGAAGCTGCCTGAACATCCAGGCAAAGATATTTCTCTACCGGTTCACTTTCACCGGTCAATGCCGACTGACTGACAAACAGATCCCTGGCAAAAATAATACGGATATCAGCAGGTACCATATCGCCCGCCGATAAATGAACAAGATCACCGACGACGACTTCGTCCAGTGGTATCTCCTGCTGACCCGTTTCCATTCTTTCCACACAGGTCGTAGTTTCGATCATAGCCGATAATTTAGCCGCCGCGTTACCGCTTCTCGTTTCCTGCACAAAACGCAGGATACCGGAAATCATAACCATCGTCGTAATAATAATCACAGTCACGGCGTCTTCTTCACCCGGATCAGCCAGCCAGATATCTGTAAAAGCCGATACTGCCGCCAAAACAAACAAAATCGCTGTAAAAGGATTAATAAAAGCTTTGCAGATACGCGTGAACAGAGATTCTTTTTGTCCATGCGTCACAACATTATCGCCATACCGTTCACGAGCCTGCTCTACCATACCGGACGGCAATCCTTTGCCAGTAGTTCCCAAATACTTCAGAACTGTGTTCACGTCATGAGCTGCAGCAAAACGCAGTCTTTCATTGACCTTCTCACGATGCAGGATTTCCTGCGGGTTATTTTTTAAAAACAGTAATTTCTTTTTCATTGTTTTCTACCTCCTTACGGTTTTACTGCATACTTTCAGGAAAGTAGGACACACAACGAAAAGACAAAGTATTTATATGTAATTGTCGCGGAAGAACAGACGCCCTGACGGCAGACCGCTTCCTGGTTCTTCGCCTTTTGGTTTTATGCCCCTACTGCCTCCTGCGTCCATTCTTCTCACCTCACTTTTTTATAAAATATCTATAATCAAAATTCTGCAGCTGGCCGCGGCAAATAAAAAAACCGCGTCAATGCTTAAACAAAGACGCGGCAATAAAACAAATTTACCTTACAGTTCAATCAGAACCGGCCCTGTTCAAGCTTTAACTCCACAGGGCGGTGAAATTGCATTAGATTATGCCTTGTTGTCGACATAGCCTGTTCAAACCTGCTCATGGTGTCTCCACCACTCCGCGGCAGCAATCCATATCCCTGTGGTAGCCTCACCTACCAGAATATCCAGCTCCTAAATTATATATTAGGCTATTTAAATTTGTCAATACTTTATTCATTTACAAATCATATTTTCTTTATTCTGCAATAAACCGCGCAGTAAAAACAGAAACTGACGGGTATCGAACGGTTTGGCAACATGTGCATCCATGCCCTGTTCCAGTGACTGTTCCACATCATTTTCCAGCACGTCTGCCGTCATCGCTATTATAACAACCGAGATAGCATCCGGACGCGGCAATGCTCTGATAGCAGCAGCAGCCTGATAACCATTCATCCTTGGCATTCTGATGTCCATCAAAACTGCGTCATAAGTAAACGGCTCTGCCTCGCCAAATAACTCGACCGCCTCTTCACCATCGCTCGCTGTAGCAAATTCGGCCCCGACATTACGCAACAGCTCACAAACAATTTCCATATTTATTTCATTATCTTCTACTACCAGCAGTCTGTAACCATGCAGATTGATCTCATCAGTTACAAACGTTTGCTGCAAAAAAGAGGCCTTGGCAAGACGCAGATCAAACCAGAAGCGACTGCCGACCCCAAATGTACTGACAAGCTTGATCTCACTGCCCATCATATGAGCCAGCTTCTGCGAAATGGCCAGACCCAGTCCCGTTCCTCCATAAAAAGCATCTGTACTGCGTCCGCCCTGATTAAATGCCTCAAAAATACATTGTCTATTGCTTTCTTTTATACCGATTCCCTCATCTTCTAAGACAAACCGGACCAGCATGCTCTCATCATCCTGTCCAAGCATATCGCATTTTAAAACAACTTTTTTATCTTTAGCTGTAAACTTTACTGCATTGGCTCCTAAATTTACCATGATCTGCTGCAGTCTTCTGCTGTCAGCGTACACAGAACAATCTGCAACATTTACCTTCCGCTGTAAAAGAACACCCTTTTTTTCTGCCAGCGGCTGCAGGATATCCAGGGTCGAAAAGATGATACTGTGCAGTGAAACTATCTGCGGCGTCAGCTGCAATTTGTCATTTTCTATTTTGGACATATCCAAAACATCATCTACTAATGCAGCCAGATGCCTGGACGCAGTATCGATCTTCTCCAAACAATCTAATACGGGCTGGCTGTCAGCAGCGCGCAGCTTTGCAATATCGCTCATTCCGACAATCGCATTAATCGGCGTGCGTATCTCATGCGACATCCGAGACAGAAATTCGCTTTTAGCATTATGTGCGTATTCAGCAGCGCTTCTAGCCCGTTCCGCTGCAGCCAGTGCTTCAGCCAAACTATTATTAAACCTGGCCTGCTGGCGGTTCTTCAAAAATAGGAAAATACCCGTAAAACTCAAAGCCAATACCGCAAAAAATACTGTTCCGGCAACAAGAAAATTATTTTTAATAAATTCCCGCCAGTCCAATGCTCTGTGTTTAACGATGCTGTTATCTAAAATTATTTTATCCAGAGCACCTGCATCCAGCTTTTGGATTGATTTATTAAAAATACTCAATACCTCTGGCGGACATTTTTTAGAAATGCCGAAACCTACAGGTATTTCCATACTTACCGTCATTACAGGCATCAGGCTGGCATATTTGCTCAGATACCTGTTAGTTGTCATCACAATAGAATTGCCCAGCATAATATCGGCCTTGCCGTTGACCACCATTTCCAGACAGCTTTCTAAAGTGTCGCCATCAACAATCTGCCACTGCGGGTATTTCTGCCTGATGTAATCTGCAGTGCCTATAAATGAAGTTTTCATAGCTACTTTCAAACGGCTGTTAAAATCAAAGCTTTCTCCGCGCCTACCCAAAATCAGATAATTTTCTTTTAGAAAGCTGTCTGTGTGCAGAAAATCGTATTGGGCCTCCAATTCTTTCGTCCAGACGATTCCGGAAATAACATCAGCTCTGCCGTCAGCCAGCAATTCCCACGACGAGGCCATATCAGGAGTGTAGGTCATTTCCATCGTTAAACCGCTGTTCTGAGCCAATAATTTCAGCACATCCTGATAAGTGCCTTTATAAACGCCGTTTTTACCGTCCAGCCATTCCATCGGATAATTATCGGCATCACCGACAACACGCAGCGGTGCGGCTGTCTGGATATAAGCAAGTTCCGCCCTGGTAAACCCCTTGGCCAACTTGTCGGCACGTCCGTAAAAATTCTCGTACAACGCAGCAGTAAAATAAGGATTTTCCAGCGTTATCGCCCGCATCGCCTGATCCAGCTGCTCCATTAATGCCGTATTGTTTTTTCCCGTAATGATATACGCAGGCAGATAATCAAATTTAGCAACCAGCTTTTTATCTTCGTCAAGCACACAATTCCCACTCATAATAGCATCGATCTTACCGGCAGCCAATGCTTCATTGACTTCTGCACCACTGCTATAATAAAATTTCTGAACGCTGATGCCTTTACTCCCCACAAACTTGTCAAAACATAAATTAAGATAGTTGCCTTTGATCATGCCTAATCGTTTACCCTGCAACGACTGATAATCCTGATATAAAATATCGTTGTTGGTACCAGACGTATAAATAGCAGCAAAATCTAAAATACAGTTCTGCCTGCTGAAAAGGAAATCCGCTGCCCGCTGCTCGCTGTACTGGGCTGGAAAAGTAAAATCGGCTTCACCGTTTTTCACCCACTCCAGACACTGTTCCCACGAACCGCTTTTATATTCATAAGTCCAGCCGGTATGTTCGGCAATTGCATCAAATAGAGCTACGCCATAACCTGCCAGCCGTCCTTCTTTGATACCGACAAAATTATCAATATCCGAATAGGCTATGCGTACTGTATTAGAAGCACCTGCACTGTTGACTACCAGCAGAACAAACAGCATCAACACAGCAGTCAATATTCTTTTCAGCATCCTAAATCCCTCCCCAGCCAAAACATCGAACAATATTATTCAAGTAAACATTTGCGTATAATAATAATTATATCACTTTTATTTGTTTATATAAATATTTATTATCTTTCAGACATTTATTATGATCGAAGATAAAAAAACAAAGGTCAACCAACTCCTGGCTGACCTCTGCTGCAAATCTTATTTATTGTCTTAAATTTTCTTCCTCAAATTTTAAGCATCTTTCCTCATAACCATCTATTTTCATATCTAACCGTTCCAGTACAGCCTGCATAGCTACTATCTTGTCGGCAAGCTGCTGTCTTTGCTCTACTAAAAGAGCTTTACGGGCAGCAATCGTCTCCTTGCCCAAGCGGAACATCGCCACATATTCAATCAGCATTTCTACCGGAATACCAACACCGCGCATGCACTTAATAAATTCTACCCAATTACAATCTTTTTCATCATAATCACGAATACCGCTGCTGCTGCGCTTGACCGGCGGTATCAGGCCAATTCGTTCATAATAACGCAGCGTATCAGCTGTCAAGCCAAACGTTTTACTGACTTCTGCAATCGTCATAGAGCAACACCTCCTCCTGCGATTATTTTAACACCTGGAGTCAACTCCAAGTCAAGCAATAATTTATTTTTAAGATTATTTACGTTATTACATACCAAACACTTTCACTGCTTCCTGCATATTTTGGATAACTGTAACTTTAAATGGACAGCGTTTCTCACAAGCACCGCATTTCACGCACTCCCCGGCATGATGCCGCAGCGCAGCATAATGTTCGCGTACTGTTTCAGGAACACTGTTCTGCGCTTTGGTAAGATTCAAAAATTTAGTTACTGCTGCCACATCTATTCCCTGCGGACAGGGAGCACAATGTCCGCAATACATGCAGTGCCCTTCCCAGCTGATTTTCGGTAAAGCGGCAAAAGCAGCCGCATAATCCTTTTCAACATCAGCAGCCGTAGTATATTCAAGACATTTTTCCAGCTCGTCAACAGTATGCGCTCCCGACATCACTGCCGCTACTCCGGGACGCGTCAAAGCATAGTGCAGACACTGATTAACAGTCAAAGCTTTTCCTGCCGGCGAAAGCTCTTCATCCAGCAAATCACCGCCGCCAAAAGCTTTCATTACGGTTATAGCGACGCCCAGGCGGCTGCAGGTTTCATACAGCGCTTCCCGCTCCGGATCCATATTCACAAGCTGCCTGTCATAATTTTTCCCATCCCAAAGCGCATAACAGTCTTCATTCGCCGGCTGCAGGTCATAGCAGGGATTAACGCTGAACATCAGTACATCGATCAAACCGCTTTGTACAGCCTGCATAGCTGCGGCAGGATTATGGCTGGGCACAGGCGGATTTTTTTTTTTTTCTCTCCTGGGTAAATGCTCAAGCCGATATATCTGATTTTTCCCTGAGCCTGCATTTCTCTTGCATACGCCATTACCGGGCCACCAGCTACCGCTTCCCAATCTTCCAGAGAGTCCACATAATGGATCATCCCAATATCTATATAGTCCGTTGCCAGCCGTGTCAGCAGATCTTCAAAGCTCGCTTTCACTTCCCCGATCTCCCTGGTCCGCTTATACTGTCCCTCCTGCCAAACCGTACATAAATGTGCCTGTAAAACAAATTTACCGCGGCGGCCACGCAGCCATTTACCCAAACGGCTGCGCATTTCCGGCTGCGGCGCATACAAATCAATACAGTTGATGCCGCCTTGCTCTGCCGCATTCAGCAGTTGCTCTGTTAAGGCACCTTCGTTGGCAACAAAGCCTTCGCACCCTAATGCTATCACACTGACTTTAATACCTGTCCGTCCCAATTCACGATATTCCATACTCTCAACACTCCTTCTCCTTAAAGCAATACCTTACCACCCAAAATCAACGTCAGCAGCAAGTACAAAAGCGGCTGATGCAGAAGATAGACTAACAAAAACCTCCGTCCGAAAAATCGTCCGGAGGTATGTATCAAGGGAGAGCATGAT
>OGPV01002629.1_pt1 | contig 10334 bp, 6 predicted proteins | sample 1553001 | NCBI WGS metagenome assembly OGPV01 (sample SAMEA2580268, study PRJEB22360) | human gut metagenome | biome: human gut; feature: human-associated habitat; material: faeces | place: Denmark | collected 2008/2010
CGGGTCCCATCTTTCTGACTTGCCCCGGCCAGCTGTGTAGCCAGTGTCTTTAAGCTGCTCTCCACACCGTCTGTCACCTGCTCATTGTTTCTTCCTGCTGCAAGCTGTGCCTTGATTGTGCTCTGTGTCTTGTGAAAGAGTGTGTCCTTTGCCCCACTCTTTGCATACAGCAGTTCCGCAAGCTGTGCACTTGTCATACCATCCGATACGGCATACATAACCGTTGACGTCTGATCGTTTGCCTGTGCGCCCTTTGCCCACGCTGCTTTAATGCCGGCTGCCGCCTGTCCTGCAGCTTTCAGCAATACCTGTCTTACCACTTCATTATACACGGTTTCTGCTGCATTTGCACTATAAGCGCCATCATAAAGAGAAGTAAATAATGCGCCATCCGTTGTGCTGCCATCTTTTCCTGTGCTGTAACGGAGTGCGGCATAGATCTGGTTTGCGACTTCCTGCGTTTTTCCGTTTGCAAACTCTTTTGCCACCGTCTCGGAAGCGGTCTTTGACGCTGCCTGTTTCTCTGTATCACTCATCTTTGTATTTAACGCTTTATCAAGTGTCTGGATTCCCTTGCTGATGGATTCTGCGCTGGTGTTTAATGTCTCCACACCTTTGCCCAGATCTCCGCTCTTTGAATTCAGCTCATTCATGCCGCTTGCATAATCCGCAAGATTTTTCTGTAACGTGTCCAGTCCATCGGATAATTCTTTTGATCCGTCTTTTAACTTGCTGCTTGCATCCAGCATGTCATCAATCATATCATCCAGAGAAGAAGAATCCCCGCTCTTCATGGAAATCATGCTTCCGGCATTTGCCACGATCGTCATTGCCGTATCCAGCTTGAAATCTTTTACATCGGCAGTCACTTCGAAATCTTCCGGAAGTTCCAGATCATCGATGAAATCAGAATCTTTCACATTCAGACTTTCTTTGATTCCCGGCAATGCATAGCCGATAACCACATTGCTGTCCCCGTTCTGGGAAACTTTTCCGTTCTTTACTTCCACATTGCTGAAACTGTCATCCAATACCAGTGCCGTTACTGCTGCAAACGGAACCTTTACCGTCTGCTTGTTTCCGTTTACGGTTTCTTCATAAGAAGAATTATTTGTGTAATCATAATGTATGGTAACTTTTCCGGATTTTCCAGCCAGATCCTTCGGTGCAATCTCATTTCCATCCAGATAATAAGTAACTTTCAGAGAAACCGGAGCTTCACTGTCTGTTTTTCCCTGATAGTAAATATCGGCTCCATCTGCCTGCCAGGTCAGCTTCTCTCCGTTCTGTGAGAACTCCTCGCTTCCCTTCACATTTTTGATATCTGTCAGATTGGACTGATCCTCCAGTGTAGCGGACTGGTTTTTATTGATCAGGTGATCGGTGACAATGGTATCATACACACTTCCCGTTGCATCGGAAATAAGGTAAACATTTTCATCTTTTCCGATTTCTTTATCACTGACAGATACCTGAAGCAGATCCTCAATATCATCCTTCTTATCGGAAGAATCCTCTTTCTGCTCTGTCTGAACTGCAGCATCTTTCTTCTGATCTGCCTGCACGGCAACTGCTGTCATGCTGCTTCCAAGAAGTGCAATGGTCAGCACACCTGCCACAATACGGACTACATATTTATTTTTCAGTCTGGTTTTTAACTCTGATAATTTCATAATTCCATCCTCCTATTTGATTTTGTTGCGAAATCCTGCACTTGATGCACAGATCACACGGTCAAATACCATGAACATGCTTGGCAGAATAAAGATTACGACAATCATACTGATGATCGCACCACGTGCCATCAGCATACATAATGAACCGATCATATCGATGTTGGAATATAATCCTACACCAAACGTTGCTGCAAAGAAACTGAGCGCACTGACAATGATCGACTGAATGGACTTGCTCAATGCATCGGTAATTGCTTCTTTCTTATCCATACCGCGGAAACGGTTCTTCTTATACTTGTTCGTCATAAGAATTGCATAATCGACTGTCGCTCCCAGCTGTATGGTTCCGATTACAATGGATGCAATAAACGGCAACACCGTTCCTGTATATGCCGGAATACCCATATTGATGAAAATTGCAAATTCAATAACACATACCAGAATGATTGGAAGTGAAATGGACTTAAATGTCAGTAAAATAATAATAAAAATAGCTGCAATAGAAATAATACTTACATTTTTGAAATCCACATCGGTAATCTCAATCAGATCCTTGGTACATGGCGCCTCACCGATCAGCATTGCGGTATTATCGTATTTTTTAATAATCGCATTGATCTCATCACACTGTTTATTTACTTCATCCGTTGCAGATGCATATTCCGAAACAATGACCATCATCTGGTAATCTCCACTCTTGAAGATATCCTTCACATCGTCCGGAATGACATCCTGCGGAACCATCGGTCCGGTCAGGGAATCCATCGAAACCGCAAGTTTTACACCGTCTACTTTTTTGATCTCATCGATCATATTCATACTGTCTTTTTCAGACAGACTGCTTTTTGCCAGAACCATGTGGGTTGCACCCATATGATACTGTTCGGACAGCTTATCATTTCCGACTTTACTGCTGAAAGTCTCCGGCAGCGTACCAGTCAGATCATAATATACATTGGTATGTGTATATCCGTAGATTGCAGGAATCAGCACAACCAGAAACGCAATGACAAATACCACATGATGTTTTGTGATAAACCCTGCAATTCTACTAAGATCCGGAAGAATTACTTTATGTCTGGTCTTTTCGATTGCCTTATCGCAGACAAGAATCAGGGACGGAAGAATCGTTACACATCCGATAACACCAAAGACAACACCCTTTGCCATAACGATACCAAGGTCTTTTCCAAGGGTAAAGCTCATAAAACACAGTGCGATAAATCCGGCAACTGTTGTAATGGAGCTGCTGACCACGGAAGTAATTGTATTGGAAATCGCATGTGCCATGGCACGGTTTTTATCTCCGTCAAACCGCTCCTTCTGCTCCTGATAACTGTGCCACAGGAAAATGGAATAATCCATTGTAACACCGAGCTGAAGAACAGCTACAAGTGCCTGTGTAATATAGGAAATCTCTCCAAGGAATACATTCGTTCCCATGTTGTAGAGAATAGATATTCCGATACTTAATAAGAAAAACAGCGGAACCAAAAACGAATCAGTAAACAGCTGCAATACGATGAAGCAAAGAATTGCGGCAATCACAACGTATGCCGGCATCTCGCTTAATGCCAGGTTCTTAATATCGGTAACAATACCAGTCATACCGCTTAAGAAACACTGATCATTACTGATCTTTCTCATTTCGGTAAGTGCTTCCATAGCTTCATCAGATGATGTCGTGTTGTCAAACAGCACAAGCATCATGGTCGCATCACCTTTAAAGAACGCCTCTCGCAGATCCTTTGGAATCATCTCGACTGGAAGACTTAAATCAGCAACATCATCATACCAAAGAACATCCTTAACGTGATCAATCTCGCTGTATGCATCTTCTAGCTTTTGCACATCCTTTAGTTCCATGTTTTCCACGACGACCATGGAAAACGCGCCCATTCCGTATTCATCAACCATAATATCCTGGCCCTTGATTGTCTCAAGCGTGTCTGGCAGATAACTTAAGATATCATAGTTGACTCTTGTCTTTGCCATACCGATCACGGAAGGAATCATAAGCAAAATGCTGATCAATATGATCAGATATTTATGTTTTGCAATCCATTTTCCTACTTTAACCATAGCAACCATCTCCTATCTTTTTTTCACACTACGCATTATATGCAGAAACTGACTTTTGGTCAATATTAAAAGTATCCGAAAAATATATGGTAACAAAATGAATTTTGGTCAGTTTTTAATAATTGACTTTTAGTCAGTTTTGTAAGATAATAACTCTAAGATTCAAATTTTTAAACATTTACACCTTTACTATTACTTAGTATCTTGATATAATGATAGCTTAGGATAAATTACAAGTATTACAGGAGGGGTTCTCGTATGGGAAAAGTGGATATCAATAAGAAACAAAAGAAAAACGCTTTGCTGCAGACGGCCTTTGATTTGTTTCGCGATAAGGGCTTTGCAAAGACGACTATCTCTGATATTGTTTCAGATGCCGGCCTTGCAAAGGGAACTTTCTATTTATATTTTAAGGATAAATATGATTTGAGGGATAAGCTGATTGCCCACAAAGCAGGGCAGCTGTTTGCAGATGCTCACCATGCACTGCTGGATCAGAAGTTTAATAGCTTTGAAGACCAGATTATCGCAGTTGCCGACTACATCATCGGCCGCCTGAATGATGATCACGGTCTTTTAACCTTTATTTCCAAGAATTTATCATGGGGGATTTTTAAAACAGCTTTTGAAAATACACTGCCAGATGAGTCTTTACAGTTTTATGATTATATATTTGAACAGATGAAAAAAAATTCATATGTCTGTCCAGAGCCTGAGCTAATGCTCTTTACAATTATCGAACTCGTTGGTTCTACATGTTACAGCTGTATTTTGTATGGCCAGCCAGTATCAGTTGAAGAATATCTTCCTTATCTCCATACTGTAATACGCCAGATTCTGGCTGGATTTTTGGTTCAGCAGTCGGCACAAATTGAAACAAAAACTGCTTCGTAATAAATTTTCATATTTTTTTGTGCAAAAAAGGAATGGTCATTTTCGTGACCATTCCTTTTTTCGAATCATTTAATTGTTCACTTATAATTTTCTCCAGATTATTCGTCCTTCTTTGGCTCTTCTTCAGTTTCTGCTGTCTCTGGCTCAGGTACTGCTGCATTGTGTGCTACATTTAATGCTACTACAACCGCATCTGGATCTGTCATAATAGTAATCTTCTTATCTGCATAAATTGGAAGATCCTTTACACGAATAACATCGCCAATCTTCATGTCGCCAACATCAACTCTGACCTCATCAACCAGATCTGCCGGCAATGCCTTATAGGCAATCTCTTCAAGGCTCTCCTGAAGTACACCTTCTGCAATCTTGTCATGATTCTCTAAGACAACCTCAACAACAGAATGAACTTTTTCTGTGCTTACAAGTGCCTGAAAATCAATCTCATCAATTCTTCCTGCAACAGGGTTATATGCGACGTCCTTGATCAGTGCATCATACTGAGTTCCCTCAACATCAAGCATGATCTGACTTCCTTTATGTGCTTTCTTTAAGAATTTCTCTAACTCCAGTTTCTGAAACTTTACTGGGATAGAACCTTCAATTTTCTTTCCGAACACGTTGCCTACAACGTATCCCTCTCTTCTAAGCTTCTTTGCTTTGATGTCCATGCTTCTTTTTTCAGCTTTTAAAGTATTCATTTTGTCTTTTCCTCCAAAAATCTGATTCCTTAGCAGCCTTCGACAAGAGGTTTTGTTAAGAAACTGACCTGTCTGGTCATTTCCTTTGTTCGATATGTAATATAACACCACAAACTCAAAAATGCAAGAGTTTTTTTGTGAAGATTTTGTGAACAGTTCACGCGTCATGCTAGACAGTTTCTTTTATTTTGCTGCCACAATTGGCTTAAAATCTGCTGTATCTGCACAAAAATATCCGCCAAGCTTTTTTGTTATAAAAAGCATAATCTCTTTTGCCTTTTCATAATCATCTGGACGAATTGTAGCTGCAAATACGGTATGAATACCATTCTGAAGCAAATAAGCATCGCCTTCGTCATCACCAAGTGTGCCTTCTAAATCTTCCATATCCAGTGTACCGCTCTCTGGCAATGAAATTTCAAGTACACCTGCTGCCTCCCAATATTCAGCATTCTGCGCTTCATTAAACAGCTCATAGATTTTGCGAAGCGGCAATTCTTCTTTGTTTAAATACAGCCATTCACCTGGCATTTTGGCAGCCGGTTTCTTACTAGTTTTTCCGTTCTTTTTTAAATTTGAGTGTGCCATAAATTTCTCCTATCAAACATTCTAACTGTTTATGAGGGTATCTATCTGACAGATCTCGATTAATACAGCTTCTTCACTGATTCCTTAGCATCTGCAAACGGTCCTGGGATGACATCGACACCACGATGCGTTCCAAAATAGTCACTGTCAAATCGGATTGCAGTTCCATCAGGATTTTCAAAGCGTTCCTCTGGCTCAAATGCCTTTCCGAGCACATCTGAATCAATCATTCTATTTTTAAAGCCTTCGATCAGTTCGTATACGTTTGTATCCAGATAATAGCCGTCCTCTTTCTGAACAAGCTCTACGCGCACATCCTCACGTGCGACAGCTGATATCATGGCATTGACATCCTTCTTACTTGGCTTTGCACCACCAAGATAAGCGTTGCCTTCAATCCATACTGGCAACTTTCCTTCGTGTGCGCCATAAAGTTTTGCCATATCAGCAGGCTTACTAAAATCAAACTGAGAAATCCACTCATCATATGTCGGATACTCATCAAACATCCAGGTACCTGCTGCACGATTTTCTGTGTCAAATCCATCATCTGAATCGTGCATTGTTATAATATCATCTGATGGCCATTTCTGTACAAAGATATTATTATAGAAACGATCATCACCATGAAGTACGGTCATAAAGCCCATTACCTCAGTACGATGCGGCATATGATACGGTGTATAACGCGGTCCTGTTCCTCCGCCCACACAAGTAAGTGCACCACAGATCAAATTGTGGACAAGTGCTACACCCTCTGTTGCAAAACGAAGACTTGCATCGGAAAGCATAATGTTATTATCAATCAATGTCGGACCATGTCCAACTTCAACAAAGATATCCTGTGACATCATGCCGCCCTTTAATACAGACGCAAACGGCGGACGCTGATTATCATGCAGCAGGTTCTGGCTCAGTCTTGTTCCCTGTGCTTCCCAGTCACACCAAATACCCATTGTACAATGATGAATGTGATTGCGGCGCATTGTCACATCGATTGCAGCATGCATCTTAATTCCAGCAATCTCAGCACCGCCTAACTCCATCATGTTGTTGATATGATGAATATGATTATCCTCAATAATACTGAACACACCACCCATACGGCCTATGATTCCGCCCTGCTCGCAATGATGAATGTTGTTTCGGCGAATGATATGGCTTCCAACTTTTTCTTTCAGCCAGCCATGATACTGACCACGACATACAGCATCACGCTCCATCTGTGTCGGGCTCTTTACATATTTTGTAGTAAAGTAATGGTCATTCTCTGGATCAAGATATTTGCCAAGCGAAATTCCTGCACACTTGCTGTTTGAGATCTCGCAGTCCTCGATGATCCAACCCTTGCTCCAATGTGGTCCAATCATTCCATCCTGATATGCAGCAGGCGGTGCCCATGTTGTTGCAGCCTTTGTCACAGTAAACCCGCTTACTGTAATATAGCCAACACCTGTCTTTGACGGCATAAAGCACTCACGTCTTACATTAATTTCTACATTTTCCTTGTTCGGGTCTGCTCCCTTAAAATTCGCATAAATAATAGTCTCATCTGTTTCCTGATCCTGTTCTGTATACCACTTGTAAACAGATTCCTCTGGAACCCAGCTGCACTCATAAACTTCGCCCTTAATACAATCCTCAAGCGAAGATGTCTCATACAATGCTCTGTCATTTAAATAAACACATCCAGTATGCTTGTCTGCCTTGGCAAAATACCAATCGCCATATACAAATGTAGTATACGGATTATATGCACCAAAGGTACTGTTTGGCACTCGGCACACCCATACATTGTCCTGATAATGCTTCCAACTGGTGATACGCTCTGCTCCTGTAATAACTGCTGCTAATGGCTCTGTACTCTTATATGTAATGCGTGCATCTGGCTCTCCTGCAAAAATAGGATCCACATACTCACGATATACACCAGGTGCTACAAGCACTGTATCACCTGGTTTTGCGACCTTTGCAGCCTCATTAATACGGCGAAATGGCATTTCCTTGCTTCCGTTTCCATCACGTCCTGCACGGACATCAACATAAATATCCATATCATTTTTTCCTTTCAATATTAGAGATTCTTATTTTTAGATGTTGTATATTTTTACTTACACAACAGCTTGACACGGTCTGATTATGTATATTTATTGACTCTAAGAATCAAATTGTGTCTACCGCGATTATACATCATTGCTATCAAAATGTCTCTCTTTTTCTTTATTTTTAGAAAGGTTTTTATAGTAAAACGTTACTCTTTACGTGAGATTTTACTGTATCTTCAACCTCTGAAAAAACGCTTCAATTGTTTTCATTATTTTTCCGCCTTTTCTCTCGTTCATGTAATACTCTAACTGCCTTTATTTTATCCTGTTCTTTCTGCTTTCGTCAAGATAATTTTTCATTCAGTAAAAGATTCCGAAAACACCTGCGTTGTCACAGATATCTCGGAATCTTATCTAGGTTTATAGGTTTATAGGGTTTACAAGTTTAATTATTTTCCAAGAAGTCCTTCTAGTGCACGGTATGCAATGCAGAATGCCTTCTCAGTATCATTTTCAGCACGCACTGCGGCATCCTTTTCAAGACTTCCTAATCCTGCAAAGTTTGCCAGATGCGGTTCAAGACTCAAATAGCCCTTGTAGCCAGACTGGTCAAGTTTGTCAAAGATTGCGGATAACTGGCCATCTCCTGTTCCTGGAGGAACAACCTCACCGTCTGCCATACGTGCATCTTTTACGTGAACATACTCAATATATGTTTTTAACATTTCGTAAGCATCTGCTGTATTTTGTCCACACTGAATGAAATTTGCAAAATCAAAGGTCGCTTTAAAATGATCTCCATAAAATTCTTTCATCAGATCAAGACAGCGTGCTGCGTTGTCACCATAAATACCTTTCTCATTTTCATGAAGTAATACAAGACGACTAGCCTTTGCCTCCTGCACCATGCGATCCATACGTTTCATAACTGCGTCACGAGAATCCTTCGGATCGGCATTTTCTGGCAGATAAAAACTGAACATACGAATATATGGTGTCTCAAAGATATCAGCTATGCGCTCAATACGCTGCAGCTTTTTCATATGAGCTTCAAAATCATCCTCAATGCCAATTTTTCCAATTGGAGAACCAACTGCGGATACACGGATTCCAGCAGCGTCAAGACTTTTTTTTGCTTTCTTTGCCTGCTCATCGGTAAAATCTGCTACGCCAGTGCCATCAGCACTTCTAAACTCCACAAATTTAATTCCAAGCTCATTTAATACCTGAATCTGTCTGTCAAGTGATACACTGATTTCATCAGCAAAACAGCTGACTGGACAGTTTGAAAGTATTTTTCTCATGTTTTCTCCTTCTTAGTCACAAAACTTAACTATTCAAAACTACATTCACAGCAAGTAATTTTACATGACTCTGAATAGTTACGAAAATTCCACAACATGATGCTCACGCGCTGACTCATATGCACCAAGCATCAAACGAATACTATTTTCTAACACTGGAAGCTCCAACGCAAAGTCGGTATTATTTTCCAATGCCTTATAAAAATCACCAATACATGCTGTATGACCGCTTCCCCAGTAACTTTTTCCAATTGGAACAGGGCGCTCCACGTCTGGCTTTGTAATTGTTCCATCCGGATAACGATAAGAAACATCCAAATCCTCAATGCGAACTGTTACCTTCTCGCAGGAAATCTCAATTAACGGCGGAACATCTGCACAATATGCATTCGTTGCATAAAAACATGCAACTTTTTCACCAAATCTAATATATGCCTCCAGCGTATCTTCAACCTCGATAAGCCCTTTTAAATGATGATTTGAAAGTGAAGCATCAATCCAATCTGGCTTTCCTAATAAATCAGAAAGAAGATCTAATGTATGTACAGCCTGATTAATCAATACACCGCCGCCCTCTGTTGCAAGCTTTCCTCTCCACTCACTCTGCGTATAATATGGTGCCGGACGATTCCAAGTGACAAGTCCACGTGCGCCTAACACTTTTCCTGCCGCGCCTGATGCAATAAATTCTTTTGCTGCGCGATAGCTTGGATTATAACGATTCTGATAGCATAAGCCCAGCTTTGCCTTTGACGCATAAACTGCCTGCTTTAACTGATCCAGCTGCGCCAATGTGATTGCCGGTGGTTTTTCCATAAACACATTTATGCCGCGCTCTAGTGCATACTGTGTCATAGGTACATGAAGATAATGCGGCGTACAAACATGAAGCACATCAGGCTGCTCTTTTTCAATCATTTCCTCTAGTGAGGCATATGGCTTTGTATGAAATCTTTCGGCATAATCCTGGGCTTTCTCAAAATGAATATCTGCCACAAGTGGAATATGAATCTGCTTCTTGATCTCACCAATTGCTTTCGCTGC
>OGPV01002651.1_pt1 | contig 10270 bp, 8 predicted proteins | sample 1553001 | NCBI WGS metagenome assembly OGPV01 (sample SAMEA2580268, study PRJEB22360) | human gut metagenome | biome: human gut; feature: human-associated habitat; material: faeces | place: Denmark | collected 2008/2010
TTCATCCATGTTCGTCATCTACCTCCGATGTAATTATTCGACACATCCCTTACATATCGAGATACCTCTTCAGATACTGTCCTGTATATGACTGAGGTATCTTCGCAACTTCCTCAGGAGTTCCTCTGGCAATGACCGTTCCACCGCCTGCGCCTCCTTCAGGTCCCATGTCAATAATATAATCTGCGGTCTTGATAACGTCAAGATTATGTTCGATAACCACCACTGTGTTGCCGCCTTCACTGAGCCTTCTGAGTATATCCACAAGCCTGTGAACATCAGCAAAATGAAGTCCGGTGGTTGGCTCGTCAAGCACATATATAGTCTTTCCCGTTCCACGTCTTGACAGCTCAGTTGCAAGTTTGATTCTCTGTGCCTCTCCTCCTGACAAAGTGGTGGACGGCTGTCCAAGCTTGATATATCCGAGTCCCACATCACGGAGAGTCTCTATCTTCCTCAGTATCCTTGGCACATTTGCAAAGAACTCGCACGCCTCATCAACTGTCATATCGAGAACTTCATTGATACTCTTGCCCTTGTACTTGACCTCCAAAGTCTCTCTGTTGTATCTCTTTCCTCCACACACCTCACATGGCACATATATATCTGGCAGGAAGTGCATCTCTATCTTGATGATTCCGTCTCCACGACATGCCTCGCATCGTCCTCCGGATACATTGAAGCTGAATCTTCCCTTACCGTAACCTCTTGCCTTGGCATCCTTTGTACCGGCAAACAGGTCTCTTATCAGGTCAAACGTACCTGTGTAGGTAGCCGGATTGGATCTCGGAGTTCTTCCTATAGGTGACTGGTCTATATTTATGATCTTGTCCAAAGCATCATAACCGATGATATGGTCATGCTTTCCTGCCTTAACCCTGCTTTTATTGAGTCTTCTCGCAAGTTTCTTGTACAGGATCTCATTTACCAGAGAACTCTTTCCCGAACCTGATACACCTGTAACGCATGTCATGACTCCAAGTGGTATATCCACATCTATATGCTTGAGATTGTTCTCATAAGCATTCTTGACAGTGAGCCATCCAGTTGGCTTTCTCCTCACATCCGGAACCTCTATCTTCTTCCTGCCGCTTAAGTAGTCACCGGTGATAGAATTCTCACATTTCATAATGTCTTCAGCCGTACCCTCAGCTACCACATATCCACCATTTGCACCGGCTCCCGGTCCTATATCTATGATGTGATCCGCCGCCCTCATGGTATCCTCGTCGTGCTCTACAACTATCAGTGTATTTCCAAGGTCTCTCAGATTCTTGAGCGCTGCGACCAACTTGTCATTGTCTCTCTGATGAAGTCCGATACTTGGCTCATCCAGAATATATGCAACTCCGACCAGACCTGAACCTATCTGCGTGGCAAGTCTTATTCTCTGTGCCTCTCCACCTGAGAGCGTGCTTGTACCTCTACTCAGACACAGATAGTCAAGTCCCACATCAATAAGGAAATGCAGTCTCGACCTTATCTCCTTGAGTATGGCCGCACCTATCATCTTCTGTCTGTCAGTGAGCTCCAGATCTTTCATGAACTTTGCAAGTTCTGTGATAGGTAGTTCTGTAAGTTCGGCAATATTCTTATCTCCAACTGTAACAGCAAGGGCTGTCGGCTTAAGTCTCTTGCCACCACAGACCTCACACGGAGTTACAGTCATGAATGTCTCATACTCGGCCTTTGTGGACTCCGCAGATGTCTCCCTGTATCTTCTGGCAACACTCTTTATGAGTCCCTCAAATGTTATATCATACACTCCCTCCCCGCGCTGTCCCTTATAGTACACCTTAACCGGGCGAGAGTTCTTTCCATATAATAAGAGATCCTTGATATCCTGTGGATAATCCTGAAATGGCGTATCAAGAGAGAATCCATACTCCGCACTGAGTGCCTTGAGTATTGCATTTGAATAGCTTTTGCCATCATTGCACGACTGCCATCCCAGAACCACTATGGCTCCATCATTTATCGACAAACTCTGATCGGGTATCATAAGATCCGGATCAAATTCCATCTTGAAGCCAAGACCTGCACATGTCGGGCATGCGCCAAATGGATTGTTGAACGAAAAGCTTCTCGGCTCTATCTCATCTATGCTGATTCCGCAATCCGGGCATGAAAAGCTGTCTGAGAAATTGATAATGGTATTCTCCTTCTGAACACCATTCTCATCCCTCTCCCCGATCACCTCAATTTTCATAAGCCCCTCTGCAAGCTGAAGTGCGGTCTCTATGGAATCTGTGAGTCGCCTCTCCACATCCTGTCTTACAACCAGACGATCGACTACTATATCTATACTGTGCTTCTTGTTCTTATCGAGCTTTATCTCCTCCGACAGCTCATACATGCTGCCATCGACAACCACTCTGACAAATCCGCTCTTCTTTGCCTTCTCCAGCAGCTTTACATGCTCTCCCTTTCGGCCTCTGACCACAGGCGCAAGCACCATGAACTTTGTCCTCTCAGGTAGCTTCATGATCTCATCCACCATCTGGTCAACCGTCTGTCTGCTTATGACCTTACCACAGTTCGGGCAGTGTGGTATTCCCACTCTGGCATAGAGAAGTCTGAAATAGTCGTATATCTCAGTGACAGTGCCAACTGTGGATCGAGGATTTCTGTTTGTTGACTTCTGATCTATGGAGATTGCAGGGGAAAGTCCCTCTATCTTGTCCACGTCCGGCTTCTCAGCCTGTCCAAGGAACTGTCTCGCATAGGAGGACAGCGACTCCATGTATCGTCTCTGTCCCTCCGCATATATCGTGTCAAATGCCAGTGAAGACTTACCTGATCCCGAAAGTCCTGTCACGACAACAAATTTGTCCCTTGGAATCTTGACATTGATATTCTTCAGATTATTTTCACGTGCGCCCTCAATAGTAATATACTTCCTGTCAATATTCCTGCTGGCGTTGAAATAATCATCATCTTTCATGCTCGCATCCGTTATATTCTCCAGATGCTCACCACGTTCATAATTCTTATTGTCTTCCATCTTGATCTAACCTTTTCTCTTTATTATTTATATTTGTTATATCCTAATTATCTACCCTGCATCCATCTATTCTTTATCATAATCTCTCAGTGCCGCCTTATACACCTTGAGCTGATCCCTGATCTCTGCCGCCACCTCAAAGTTGAGGTCTGCTGCCGCCATATTCATCTTCTTGGTCAGCTTGGCGATAACCTTCTGAAGCTCCTTCTTCGTCATGGACTCAGCGTCCTTATCCTCCTCTGGAAGTTCCTCCTTCTTCACCTCTATGGTTATGAGATCCCTTATGCTCTTCTCTATAGTCTTAGGGGTTATTCCATGTTCCTCATTATACTTCTGCTGTATCTCACGACGTCTGCTCGTCTCATCGAGGGCATACTTCATGGAGCCCGTGATAGTATCCGCATACATGATGACATGTCCATCCACATTTCGGGCTGCTCTTCCTATGGTCTGGATGAGTGATGTCTCCGATCGCAGGAAACCTTCCTTATCAGCGTCAAGTATGGCTACCAGTGTGATCTCCGGTATATCAAGACCCTCTCTCAGAAGGTTGATTCCAACAAGCACATCAAATACTCCAAGGCGGAGATCTCTCACTATCTCAACTCTCTCCATGGTGTCTATATCCGAGTGCAGATATTTTACCTTTATATCATTGTCCCTCATATAGCTGGTGAGATCTTCAGCCATACGCTTGGTAAGTGTTGTCACAAGTACCTTGTGTCCCTGCTCGGTCTCCTTGCGGACCTCTTTCAGCAGATCATCTATCTGACCTTCCACCGGTCTGACCTCAACCGGCGGATCAAGAAGTCCTGTAGGTCTGATGATCTGTTCAGCCATAAGCATCTGGTGCTCCTCCTCGTATTTGCCCGGTGTGGCTGATACAAACATGACCTGATCAAGCTTCTGCTCAAATTCCGAGAAGTTGAGTGGTCTGTTGTCAAGTGCCGATGGCAATCTGAATCCATAGTCCACCAGATTCATTTTACGGGAACGGTCTCCAGAATACATCGCACCGACCTGAGGCACCGTCATATGTGACTCATCTATAATAAGAAGAAAGTCATCATCAAAGAAATCCAGCAGTGTGCTCGGCGTCTCTCCGGCTGATCTTCCAGCCAGCGGACCGGAATAGTTCTCTATACCAGAGCAAAATCCAGTCTCTCTCATCATCTCCATATCAAAGTTAGTTCTCTCCTCTATACGCTGTGCCTCGATGAGTTTATCCTTTGACTTGAAGTAAGCAACTCTGTCCTTGAGCTCCGCCTCTATCCTCTTCAGCGCCTTCTCCATCTTCTCCTGTCCAACTACATAGTGGGATGCCGGAAACAGGCATGTATATGTCAGATCTCTCTTTCCCTCTCCGGTGAGCGGATCAAACTCTGTGATCCTGTCTATCTCATCCCCGAAGAATTCTATCCTTATTCCATCGTCAAATGTTGACACAGGAATTATCTCAAGTACATCCCCGCGCACTCTGAACGTACCTCTCTGCAGATCCATGTCATTCCTATCATACTGTATATCTGTCAGTTCATCGATGACCTGATCTCTGTCCTTTATCATTCCGACTCTGAATGACAGCATCTGATTCCTGTACTCGTCCGGATCACCGATACCATATATACACGACACAGATGCAACCACTATGACATCTTTTCTGTCTATGAGTGCTGCTGTGGCGCTATGTCTCATCCGGTCAATATCGTCATTGATAGACGAATCCTTTGCAATATAAGTATCCGTAGACGCCACATATGCTTCCGGCTGATAATAATCGTAGTATGATACAAAATACTCCACCGCATTGTTCGGGAAAAATTCTTTCATCTCCCCATAAAGCTGCGCCGCCAGAGTCTTGTTATGTGCAAGTATAAGCGTGGGCTTATTCAGCTGCTGTATGACATTCGCCATGGTAAAAGTCTTACCAGATCCGGTTACACCCAGCAGCGTCTCAAACTGATTACCTTCCTGAAAACCCTTTACCAATTTTTCAATAGCCTCCGGCTGATCTCCGGTAGGCTTGTATTCCGATACCAATTCAAAATGATCCATAAAAGTCTCCTACTCTAGGCTAAAGCCTGCATCTATTATATCGAACATTAGTTCCCATATCAAGTAAAAACACGGCAGTTGCTCAAGTTTATTTATCCCCTGAACAACTGCCACTATACTTCATCTGTTTGCTCACAACACCTTCTATGCCGCTAGTTCATCCCTACCCAGGCTTATCTCATAGCAGCCTTTCTCATCGACAGTCACCACGACCCTCTCAAATCCTGTGTAAAATCTTAATATATACAGATCATCTGCCCTTGAGATAACCACCTCAGCATTCATCTCCGCCAGATCTGTCATATTGTCTTTCAGCACACCCTCGCTGACTCTGATGATCTGTCTCTCTTTATCTATCTGTCTGCGTTCTCCAAGCTCTTTATAATAAAGGAAGAGATTCTCCTCCAACGCCTTTGATCTGCAGCTGCATCTGTGAAAATAGCTGCCGATGATCATGTAAAGCATGTATGCTGTCTCCTGCTGTCTGTGTGATGTCTTTTCTGTAAATGAATATCTCATAATCGTTACCTCCATAATGAAAAAATAAACCTAAAATAAATCTACAAAATGTTGTCAATGTGTTATCTGAAGCTTCACCAGCTCACACCTCCATGGTGCCCGCTCCCGGTCTGTCATTTTTCAGCCGACGACAGTCGCTGTGTCCGTATTCTTTGCTGCCCCGGATACCGGGCAGATGCATATTCAGTTTTCATTTGAAATCTGCCCCATGCCCAAAAGGCAACAAAAAAAGAGTCATGATCGCAGACTTGTAGCACTTGCTACTCATCATGTTTTCAAACTCTTCTACTTAAAATATGATTTATTCAATTTTCATTATGGATATCAGCAATCGCTGATGTATATGTTATATCAAAAACTAATTGTGGTGTCAACATATTTATAAATATATCTATAAAACACAAGAGAGCCAGATTTCTCCGACTCTCTTAAATATGCATCCACAAATGCATACCCCAATTAGTATCTATAATTTCCTACCTTATCGCATCCTTCATGCTCTTCACATAATCTCTCACATAAGGCACACAGTCCTTGCCGTACTGGGCGCACAGCTTTACGATGGCTGAACCGACGATGACACCGTCTGACTTCTCCGCCATCTGCTTTGCCTGCTCAGGTGTGGATATTCCGAAACCTACAGCGCAAGGGATGTCCTTCGCCTTCTTCACCAGATCGACCATTGCTCCTATGTCTGTGGTAATCTTGGTTCTGGTTCCGGTTACACCGAGTGATGACACGCAGTATACAAATCCACTCGCATCATTTGCGATCATGGATATTCTCTCATGGGATGTAGGTGCGATGAGTGAAATGAGATCCACATCATACTGCTTGCAGATTCCGTCGAACTCATCCTTCTCCTCGTAAGGAATGTCAGGAAGGATCAGACCGTCTATGCCAATCTCCTTGCATGTGCTGATGAATCTCTCCGAACCGTACGAGAACACGACATTTGCATATGTCATGAACACCATAGGTATTGTCACTTTCTTGCGGAGCTTTCTCACAAGGTCAAATACCTTGTCTGTCGTCACGCCGCCTGCAAGCGCTCTTATATTTGCGCCCTGAATGACCGGACCCTCGGCTGTCGGGTCTGAGAATGGGATTCCCAGCTCTATAAGGTCTGCACCGGCCTCCACCATTGCGTATACTACCTCCTCTGTCACATCCAGCGACGGATCGCCACATGTCACAAATGGTATAAATGCTTTTCCATGCTCAAATGCTTTTGCTATATTACTCATGAAGATCCTCCCCTCTGTATCTTGCGATGGCTGCAACGTCCTTATCGCCACGTCCTGATACATTGATCACTATTATCTTATCCTTGTCCATTGTAGGTGCCAGCTTCATGGCGTAAGCCACAGCGTGTGCGCTCTCTATTGCAGGGATGATTCCCTCGATCCTTGACAGATACTCAAATGCATCCACAGCCTCGTCATCTGTGATCGCCACATACTCTGCACGTCCTATGTCGTGAAGGTACGCGTGCTCAGGTCCGATTCCCGGATAATCAAGTCCCGCTGAGATAGAATATACAGGTGCGATCTGACCAAATTCATCCTGACAGAAGTAAGACTTCATGCCGTGGAATATACCAAGCTTTCCAGTCGCAATAGTTGCCGCTGTCTCAAATGTATCAACACCTCTGCCTGCTGCCTCACAGCCGATCAATCTGACGCTCTCGTCAGGTATAAAATCGTAGAAAGCTCCGATGGCATTTGAACCGCCGCCCACACATGCCATGACGACATCAGGAAGTCTTCCCTCCTTCTCCATGAGCTGTGCCTTGATCTCTTTACTGATCACAGCCTGGAAATCACGGACGATCTCAGGGAAAGGATATGGTCCCATGACTGAGCCGAGTACATAGTGTGTGTCATCAATCCTGCTTGTCCACTCACGGAATGCCTCAGATACAGCATCCTTCAGTGTGGCTGTTCCGGTCTTTACCGTATGAACCTTTGCGCCTAAAAGTCTCATTCTATATACATTGAGAGCCTGTCTGATCGTGTCCTCCTCGCCCATGTATATCTCGCACTCCATGCCCATCATGGCTGCAACTGTAGCTGTTGCAACTCCATGCTGTCCGGCACCGGTCTCCGCGATAACTCTTGTCTTGCCCATTCTCTTGGCAAGGAGCATCTGTCCGATTACGTTGTTGATCTTGTGCGCTCCTGTGTGGTTCAGATCCTCTCTCTTGAGGTAGATCTTTGCACCGTCCAGATCCTTTGTCATTCTCTCCGCATAGTAAAGTCTGCTAGGTCTTCCCGCATACTCGTTGAGCATCTCTGTGAGTTCTCTGTTGAACTCCGGATCATCCTTATATTTCTTGTAAGCCTCTTCCAGCTCCAGCATCGCATTCATCAGAGTCTCTGGAATGTACTGGCCGCCGTGAACGCCAAATCTGCCTTTTGACATATGTTTCTCCTCCTGTTTTTGTCTTCTCAGATATATTTTCAAATGTAATTTCTACACTTTTGTATTGTGTTTCTTCTATATAATATGTTACTCGCCTCTAAGTTCCGCAAACAACTTCTTCTTGTCAGGACTTCTCATAAATGTCTCACCTATGAGCACCGCATCAGTTCCATTTGCCTTGAGCCTGTCTATGTCCTCTTTTGCCTTGATTCCACTCTCAGACACATACACCATCTTCTGGGGTGCTAAAGTGTCAGCCGCAGCTCCTGTACCAGTGACAGGTACCTCCGTCCCCATATGGGTGGCTGGCACCGTATCCGGTATCAGCTTTCTAAGACGAACGCTGTTCATGATGTCCACCGTAAATGTTCTGAGATCCCTGTTGTTCACTCCGATGATGCCGGCTCCGCAGGCTATCGCCCGTCTGACCTCCTCCTCATCGTGAGCCTCAACCAGAGCCGACATCCCAAGTTCATGCGCAAGCCGAAGATATGAGGCAAGCTGCTCGTCATCCAGTATTGCGCAAATCAAAAGCACCGCCGAGGCTCCTATGACCTTTGCCTCATATATCATATACTCGTCAACTGTAAAATCCTTCCTCAGCAGCGGTATATTTACCTCCTTCTTTATATCCATCAGGAACTGATTGCTTCCCTGGAAATAAAACGGCTCAGTGAGCACCGATATGGCTGAAGCACCAGCCGCCTCATATTCCTTTGCAATCTCAACATAGGGAAAGTCCGGTGCGATAAGCCCCTTGGAAGGCGATGCCTTCTTGACCTCACAAATAAACGATATTCCATCCGCTGCCAGATTATCCTTAAATGGGAACTTACTATATGGGCTGCTGCCGTTATCCGTCTCTCTGGCAACTATATCAAGTGCCTGTCTCTTCATCTCCTCAAGAGGATCTTTTTTCTTCTGCTCCGCCACACGTTTCTTTGTCTTTGCAGCTATCTCATCTAATATCATCTCTTACCTCTCTATACAACTTTCTATCATAGTCTGCGATAAAACTTATCTACTCATTTGTCAGTCTTACAAATGCATCAAGCGTCTCAGCAGCCTTGCCACTGTCGATCACGTCCTCTGCAACCTTGATTCCATCCGCTATGGAGTCTGCCTTGCCTGCGATGTAGATACAAGCTGCTGCGTTCAGTACAACTGCATTTCTCTTGGCTCCTTTGATCTTGCCTGACAGGATATCGCGGGTAATCTGCGCGTTTTCCTCAGGATCGCCGCCCACCAGATCCTCCTTGCTGCATCTCTCAAATCCGAAATTCTCTGGCTTGATCTCGTACTTTGTGATCTCGCCATCTTTGATCTCTGCAACTGTTGTAGGTGCGCTCATGGATATCTCATCCAGACAATCCTGTCCGTATACGACAAGTCCCCGTTTTACGCCAAGACCAACAAGTACAGGAGCCATCTGATCAACAAGCTCCTCCTTGTATACTCCCATGATCTGCATCTGAGCCTTTGCCGGGTTGGTAAGAGGACCAAGGATATTGAATACTGTCGGTATTCCAAGTGCCTTTCTGACCGGACCTGCATATTTCATCGCCTTGTGATATACCTGGGCAAACATAAAGCTCATGTTGCACTCAGCGAGAACCTTGCCCATCTTTTCAGGTGATATGGAGATATTTACACCAAGAGCCTCAAGTACATCCGCTGCTCCACTCTTGCTTGATACGCTTCTGTTACCGTGCTTTGCGATCGGTACTCCGGCCGCTGCTGCAACTATACCACTCGTTGTCGATATGTTAAATGAATTCGCACAATCTCCACCTGTTCCCACGATCTCAAGAACATCTATTCCGTCATGTGGAAGAGACTCCGCATGGTCTCTCATTCCATTTGCACTGGCTGTTATCTCGTCAAGCGTCTCGCCCTTCATGTGAAGCGCTGTGAGATATCACCTACCCCCTTCAGGTGAGGCGCGGGGAGATACCCCGCCGTTGTCTCTCCCGGCACCTGTCCACTGAATATCTCATCCATGCTGGCATATGCCTCATCGTATGTAAGATCCTGTCCTGCTGCTATCTTCTTAAGAGTTTCCTGTATCATCGCCATATCCTCCTTATTTTATATCATTTTATATCTCTAAAAAATTTCTAAGTATTATCTTGCCCTTCGGTGTCAGTATCGACTCCGGATGGAACTGAACTCCATATACCTCATAATCCCTGTGTTTCACCGCCATGATCTCTCCATCCTCCGTCCTGGCTGTGACCTCCAGACATTCCGGGAAATTCTCATCGGCTG
>OGPV01002652.1_pt1 | contig 10265 bp, 8 predicted proteins | sample 1553001 | NCBI WGS metagenome assembly OGPV01 (sample SAMEA2580268, study PRJEB22360) | human gut metagenome | biome: human gut; feature: human-associated habitat; material: faeces | place: Denmark | collected 2008/2010
ATTTCATTTCTTTCCACCATTTCTCCTTTCTTCTGAATTACCCTTCAGAAAGGATACAATTTCTCGCAATTCCAGCCGGTGTTACCAGAAACGGGTTCGCCGGTTTGATCGTCCTGATTCCGGTGACCTTCTCGGCCAGCGGCGCCATCACCTCGTCGAGCCGCGGTGTGGTTTACGTGATTGTAACGCCCGTTGAGGAGCTCTTCCGCAGCAACTTCACGCTTGCCGACATCGAGGGCTCGCTCGTCGAGGACCGCTCGGGTTGGACCATCGAGGGCGAATCGGACCTCTACAACGAGAGCTACGACCACACTTCGCTGCTCGACGGTGACGGCAACACCTACGTCCGCACGTGGGGCGGTCCGGTAGTCTTCAAGATTGACTTCGGCGAGGTGCTCGACGTAACGGCCGTTTCGCTGCTACCGCGTCAGGACTACGACTGGTACAAGAACTACCACCCGCACACGATTCTCATCGAGTACAGCGAGAACGGCGAAACGTACAGCGAGCTGGGTGCTGCAACCTCGGGTAGCGGCCAAATCGTAACGCTCGACGGCGCAGCCTACGCAGCCCTCTACGGCAGCCAGAAGATACGCTATATCCGAATCACGGCATCCTACAACAGCAACATGGGTACGGCCGAGTTCAATGTTTACAGCAAATAATCGCACACAACCATGAAATTCAATAAGATTCTTTCCGCAATGGCTCTGGCCGCCACGATGCTGGCCACCGGATGCCACAAATCGCTGGAATACTCCGACGTGGTATTCTTCACCGGCACGGAGAGCTCTCCCGTAGCCAACATGTACGTCGACGGTCCTTCGTCGATGGGTGTCACGGTGACCTCGTCGTGCAAAATGACCTCCGATGTCGACGTCACGCTGGCCATCGACCCGGCAGCCGTCGATACCTACAACGCACAGACCGGTGCATCATACAAGATGCTGCCGGAGGGGAGCTATCAGCTCTCCTCCGACCGGGTGACCATCAGCGCCGGCAGCAACGTGTCGAGCTCCGCACTCTTCGAAATCACCACGATGGAGGATTTCGAGGACGGCGCACTCTACTGCGTGCCTCTGAAAATCACCAGCACGTCGAACGGCATGGGCATCCTCGGCGCCTCGCAGACGCAGTACGTGCTCATCAACCAGATTATCACCACCAAGTGCGTCAACCTCGAGCAGTCGTGGTACTTCTCCGTACCGTCGATGATGGGCGACGCCTCGCTAAGCGACATGGGCGTATGCACGATGGAGTGCCGCGTCTTCATGAACAGCTTCTACTCGGCCTCGTCGAACCCGGGCATCGCCTCGGTTATCGGCGTCGAGGAGAACTTCCTGCTCCGCTTCGGTGATATCTCCTGCGACAAGAACCAGCTGCAGTACGCCGGCCGCGGTGCTTCGGTAACCTCGTCGACCCACTTCAACACGGGCCAGTGGTACCACATCGCCGTTGTCGACACGGGTTCGGAGCTGACGCTCTATATCAACGGCGAGGCCGACCAGACGCTCGACTCTTCGACCAAGAGCGCCATCAACCTGGCCTGGGACTACATGGAGGGCTTCCACATCGGCCGTTCGGAGCGCGGACGTTACATGAACGGCTGCGTGAGCGAGGCCCGCGTATGGAACCGCGCGCTGACGAGCGTCGAGCTGAAGAACAACCAGTGCTACGTAAGCCCCGACTCGGAGGGTCTGGTTGCCTACTGGCGTCTGGATGAGTCGGAGGACGGCTCGACGGTCAAGGACCTGACGGGTCACGGCTACGACGCCGTATCGTCGAAGGGTTCGATTACCTGGTTCGAGAACATCAAGTGCCCGGTTGTGGAGTAATCCGTCCGGAGCCAACGAACAACTACCGGGAGGATGCGGCGCTCGGCCGCCGCATCCTCCTTTTTTTAAAAAACTGCCAACCATGCATTACAACCTGCTGTACCGTACACTTCTGCTTGTGCTTGCACTGGGCTTTGCAACGACCCTCCGGGCACAGACCGCCCGTATCCTGAGGTTCGAACAGCCGACGATGGACGTCGGCCGCATCAAGGCCTCCGACGGCAAGGTCAAGCTGCGGTTCGTCTACACGAACATTGCCGATGCCCCGGTCAGCATCCTCACGGTCCACTCGCAGTGCGGTTGTGCCGTGCCCGAATACTCCAAGGCCCCGGTTGAACCCGGCAAGCAGGGCGTCGTCGAGGTGACGCTCGACCCCACGGACCTGTTCGGCGAACAGAAGCGCGGCCTCACGGTGGTCGCAACCAACGGCTCATACCGGAAATTCAACACTCTGATGATACTCGGCTACGTGGAAGGGAGCATGACGGAGGAGGAGCTCCGCTTTCCCAACGAAGTGGCCAAAGGTCTTCGTACCGACGTGAAGGCGGTCGGCATGCGCCTCTCCAAACGCGGAGAGAGCCCCGTACGCACCTTTACGCTCTGCAATACGTCCGAGGCCCCGATGCGGCTCAACTGGAGCGCCAGCTCGCCCGACGTACAGGCTGAAATCCCGGCCTACCTTGCGCCCGGAGCGCGCGCCGAAGCGACCGTACGCGTCGCAACGGACGGAAAACCTTCGGGACCCTATACGGACACGCTCTATATCAGGCTCTACGGTGAGCTCTGCGCACCCCTCCTGCTGAAGGGTGCCGTAGAATAGTGCGCGGAAATCTGCGACAAACCCACTGCCTTCGGAGAAGACAGGAGGCGGCCCGGCAGAATCAAATTGCGAAAAGCTCCGTTTTTCTTTTGCCTCTGCGCTCGCCTTTCACTATCTTTAGAGAAGACAGGAGGCGGCTCGGCAGAGTCAAATTGCGAAAAACTCTGTTTTTCTTTTGCCTCTGCGCTCGCCTTTCACTATCTTTAGAGAAGACAGGAGGCGGCTCGGCAGAGTCAAATTGCGAAAAACTCTGTTTTTCTTTTGCCTCTGCGCTCGCCTTTCACTATCTTTCGGCGACAAAACGCCGTACGTACCTTAAAGAAATACGTTGCCGTCCGCACCCCGAACTGCAGCGCCCTTCCCGGAATTATCCGAACGGGAGCGCATGCCTGCGGCCGCGGACGACGCCAAACGAACCATGCGCTGACCCGCATCGGCACGAGTGGTCACGGCTCCCCTCCCACCCCGGCACGCTCCGGAACGGAAACATGCGGCCCGACCCGTGCGCCTCGCTGCGAGGCTCGTCCGAAAGACGGCGTCACGCTTCAGCCACAAGACCGTTAATGGCTTCGGTCACCCCACCTTGCGTGGGGACCGGCAGAGGGGACCCCGACAACATGCCGCATCAACCCATGGTGAGGGATTTGAAAATAAGGGTGGCGGCAGGTCGGAGGTTCCCCGAATCCGGGCTCGCCCCGTCGGGAACGGTCCGGCTCATCCGAAACAACAAAGAAAAAACACGATAACTGACCAACGATGAAAACCCTGAAAACCCTGATGGGAGCGCTGCTGCTCGGGCTGGGCTCCTGCCAAACGACACCGCTCTACCTCGATGCGACGCAGAGTCCCGAGGCACGCGCCGCCGACCTGGTGCGGCGCATGAGCCTCGAAGAGAAGGTCGGGCAGCTGCAGTGCCCCTACGGCTGGGAGACCTACGAACGCCGCGGCGACTCGGTGCTGCTGACCGACCGCTTCCGCGAGCTGGTCGACGAGCGCCACATCGGCATGTTGTGGGGCACCTTCCGCGCCGACCCCTGGACGCAGCGCAACCTCGAGACGGGGCTCTCGCCCCGCATGGGCGCCGAGCTGGCCAACCGCATGCAGCGCTACGCCATCGAGCACAGCCGCTGGGGCATTCCGCTCTTCCTGGCCGAGGAGGCGCCCCACGGCTTCATGGCCATCGGCGCGACGGTCTTCCCCACGGCACTGGGACAGGCCTCGACGTGGAACCCCGAGCTTATCCGCCGCATGGGGCAAACCATCGCCTCGGAAATCCGCACCCAGGGAGCCCACATCGCCTACGGGCCGGTGCTCGACGTGGTGCGTGACCCCCGCTGGTCGCGTACCGAGGAGTCCTACGGCGAAGACCCGACCCTCTCGGCCGCCATGGGACGCGCCTTTGTCGAGGGTCTGGGCTCGGCCGACCTGAGCCAGGAGGGCCACGTCCTCTCGACGCTCAAGCACATCGCCGCCTACGGAGCCTCGGACGGAGGCCAGAACGGCAGTGCCAACCTGCTCGGCGAACGTGAGCTGCGCCGCACCTTCCTGCCGCCCGTCGAGGCGGCCGTCCGGGCGGGCGCCCGCTCGGTGATGACCGCCTACAGCTCCATCGACGGCGTTCCCTGCACGATGAACGACTACCTCATCGGCCAGGTGCTCCGCGGCGAGTGGGGCTTCGAGGGCTTCGTCATCTCGGACCTCTTCAGCATCGAGGGACTCTACCAGACGCACGGCGTGGCCACGTCGGTCGACGACGCGGCACGCAAGGCGCTCACGGCCGGAGTCGATGCCGACCTCTGCGGCGAGGCCTACCTCACGCTCATCGAGTCGGTGCACAAGGGACTTGTCGACCCGGCGCTCATCGACCGGGCTGCCGAACGGGTGCTGCGGCTCAAGTTCGAGATGGGTCTCTTCGAGAACCCCTACGTCGATGCTGAGGCCTGCACGTCGGGCAGCGACGCCCACCGCCAGACGGCGCTCGACGCCGCGCGCCAGAGCATCGTGCTGCTCGAGAACAACGGCGTGCTGCCCCTTCGGACGGAGGTGGGCCCGGTGGCCGTCATCGGTCCCAACGCCGACAACGTATACAACCAGCTGGGCGACTACACGGCCCAGCAGTCCGACGGCGTGACGACGCTGCGCCGCGGCATCGAACGGCTCATCGAAGCCGACCGCATCCGCTACGTCCGCGGCTGCGCCATCCGCGACCTCTCGTCGGCCGAAATCGACCGGGCGGTCGATGCGGCACGCCGCTCGGATGTCGTCGTGGTGGCGGTCGGAGGTTCGAGCGCCCGCGACTTCGACACCGAATACCTCGCCACGGGAGCCGCCGTGGCCTCGACCCGCAGCCTGAAGGACATGGAGTGCGGCGAGGGTAACGACCGCGCCTCGCTGGCGCTGCTCGGCCGACAGGAGGAGCTGCTGCGCGCACTCGAACGGACCGGCAAGCCGCTGGTGGTCGTCTACATCGAGGGACGCCCGCTCGACATGCGCTGGGCCTCGGAGCATGCCGATGCACTGCTGGTGGCCTGGTATCCGGGCCAGGCCGGCGGCGATGCGCTGGCCGAGGTGCTCTTCGGACGCTACAACCCCGCAGGACGTCTCCCCGTCTCGATTCCCCGCACCGAGGGACAGCTGCCCGTCCACTACAACAAGCTCGTGCCGGCCAACCACGATTACGTCGAACTGGAGGCCACGCCGCTCTACCCCTTCGGCTTCGGCCGCAGCTATACGCACTTCGAGTACGGCGACCTCGAGGTCGAGACGCTCGGAGCGGACGACTACCGCATCCGCTGCACGGTGCGCAACACCGGAGCACGCGACGGCGAGGAGGTGGCCCAGCTCTACATCCGCCATCTGGAGGCGCCGCTGGTGCAGCCCGTACGCGAACTGAAGGCATTCGAACGCGTCGCCATCCCGGCCGGTGAGGCGCGCGAGGTGGAGTTCCGCCTCACGCCCGGCGACCTGCAGATTATCGGCCGCGACTACCGTCCGAAGAGCTACGAGGGACGCATACGCATCGAGGTGGGACCCTCGTCGGCCGAGCATCCGCTCGTCGACACGCTCCGCGTAAGCTGAGCCGGGGCAGGATTCCGCCGGCTCTCCGCAGGAGCAGGCCGGGACGGAGCCCGCACCCGCCGGTCAGACTCGCGACAGACATTGCGGCCCGGACCGTCATTCAGCCCTGAGGCAGACGGGTCCGCCCGATGGAACGGGACGGCCGGAGTGCACAAAAAAAGCGGGAGACTCTCCAGAAGAGTCTCCCGCTTTCCGTTTCGGGTGATTCCGTTGGGATTCGAACCCAAGACCCACAGCTTAGAAGGCTGTTGCTCTATCCAACTGAGCTACGGAACCATCGCCAACCGCCTCAAGGCGATTTCGGGATGCAAAATTAATACAAATCCCCCGATTCTCCAAACGTTGGCCTCATATTCGGACCGCGCGGGGAGCGGCGGCCCGCAGCCCGCGGTCAGCCGCAGCCTCCGCGGGGGTGCCGGGCGACGCCGCGCCAGCCTACTTCCGCCGTTCGTCGCTTTCTGACTTCTACCACACTCTGCCGTCAGCCGACCTTTGCCGCAACCCGTCGACTTCCGCCCCGCTATCCGCCGCAACCCGTCGCCTCCCCGGCAAGGGATGCATCCGGAGCCGGCATGCCACCGGGAATCTCCTCAGGGAAGAGAGCTCCGGCGCGCAGGACCGTGAGGCGCCGAGGGCGTCGGACGAGCCGCATCCGACGCTTTTTCAACGAATTATTTTGCCATCCGAAATATTTTGCCTACATTTGCAGGCTTAAAAGCCCAAAGTGGGTGAGCGTTTTATTAATTTTAATTTTATAGCAAATGGCTGTTAAAATTCGTCTGGCACGCCATGGCAAGAAGGGTTACGCCTTCTACCACATCGTTGCCGCAGATAGCAGAGCGCCGCGTGACGGTAAATTCATCGAGAAGCTGGGTACCTACAACCCCAACACGAATCCTGCTACGATTGACCTGAACTTCGAGAAAGCTCTGGGTTGGTTACTCAAAGGCGCACAACCTACGGATACTTGTCGGGCAATTCTCTCGTACAAGGGCGTAATGTACAAGAAGCACCTGCTGGGTGGTGTCGCCAAGGGCGCATTCACCGAGGCTGAAGCCGAGGCTCGCTTCAACAAGTGGCTCGAGGCCAAGGCCGGCAAGATTGAGGCCAAGAGCAACAAGCTCGCATCGGATGCCAAGTCGGCCCAGAAGGCCCGTCTGGCTGCCGAGGCCAAGGTCAACGAGGAGCGCGCAAAGGCCATCGCCGAGAAGAAGGCCGCTGCCGAAGCCGCTGCCAAGGAGGCCGCTGAGGCTGCTGCTGCCGAAGCTCCCGCCGAGGGCGCCGAGGCTCCCGCTGAGGCTTAATCGCAGGTCTCTCTTTCGAAAACGCCCGGTAACTCTCTTCGGAGATTTATCGGGTTTTTCGTTTCCGGCAGGTCCGGCGGACAAGGCCCCGTCCCGGACGCCCGCCGCCACAACCCATGCCATCACACACCAAAACACCCCTACCATGCTTGTTCCCGCCGGCAGAATCAACAAACCCTTCGGCACCGAGGGCGGACTGATGCTCTCGCTCTATGCCGACTTCCCGGAGGAGTTCACTCCGCAGCAGACCCCGCTTTTCGTCGAAATCGACTCGCTCGACGTACCGCTCTGGTGCGAACGCTTCGAACGGCGAGGCATCTCGGGCGCCGTCGCCTCGTTTGCCGACTTCGATACGGAGCGCCGCGCGGCGGAGCTCGTCGGTCTCGAGTTCCGCATCGAGAGCGGTGAGCGGGACGACGACGAGTTCTACCTCGAAGACCTCATCGGGTTCCATGTCGAGGGCATCGAGACGCGCCACGAGGCCGAGCCCCTCCATTTCGAGGGCCGGCTGACCGACTACTACGACAGCGAAGCCAACCCGCTCTTCGAGCTGGAGACGGGCGGACGACGGGTGCTGGTCCCCGCCGTCGAGGAGTTCATCGCCCACATCGACTTCGAACAGCGGAGCGTGAAGCTCGTGCTTCCCGAGGGTATGACCGACCTCTGAGGGCGGAATCCTGCACCGATGCACCTGCGGGGCGGACGGTCGCAGCCGTCCGCCCCGTCGGTGTTTCGGGTTGTTGAATATTTTTCGTAATTTCGCAACCGGCAGCGCATACCGACAGCCTGCCCCAAACGCGACATCCATGAAACGAATCCTCGCACTATACGCCCTGGTCCTGCTGCTGAGCGGCTGCTCGGCACCGCAGCCCGAAGGCGAAGCGCTTATCGTCCACCGCATCCGTCTGGTGCGCGAACTGCGCGACGAGGCGGGCCGCCGATGGCCCGCCCTGCTCCGTCCGCAGTGCGACGTGCCGATGCTCTACTACACCGACTCGGTCTGCTATGCCGTAAACCCGACCCGGACCCTCCGCGACAGGCTGGCGTGCCGCCCGATGCACGAAGAGGAGGGTTTGAGCATCTACAAGTGCGCCCGCGTGGATTCGCTCCCCTTCCACATGCATACGTGCCTCACGTTCGACGATTCGACCCGCTTCGACTACCGCTCGCCCGTCCTGCTCTGCAGCTCGCCCGAGACCACGGCGCAGTTCGTCGCCGGGACCGATTCCGACGAGGCCTGGGCGCTCATGGCGCTTCACGAGTACACCCACGGCTTCCAGCTGATGCACCCCGAGTTCGTGCGTGAGTTCGAGCAACACTGCCTCGACTTTCCGCAGGGCCCCTTCCGCCGCCACTACCAGGGTACGGACTGGCTGCGCAGACTGATTGACCGCGAAAACGAGGCGCTGCGCGCTGCTCTTGCGGCCGGCGACACCGCACGCCGCGACTCCTGCCTCCGCCTCTACCTCGACACCCGCGCCGAGCGCCGCGAACGGATGCTCCGCTACAACGACCCGCGGATGGTCGAGGCCGAACGCCTCTACGAACTGATGGAGGGGACGGCCCGCTACGTCGAGGCCACGACCGGCCTCCGCCTGGGCATCTATACCGAGCAGGACACCTGGCTCGACGACCCGGTGCGGACGACCTACTTCTACGCCACGGGCTACAACCTGATGCGGGTGCTCGAGCTGCTCGGAGCCGACACCTCGCGCCTCTTCACGGAGCCCGGGCTCGACCTGACGGGGCTCCTCGCCGAAACACTCGAACGACAGCAAAGATGAAACGTGTTGTAATAGGACTCTCGGGCGGCGTCGATTCGTCGGTAGCCGCCTACCTGCTCAAGCAGCAGGGATACGACGTGGTGGGACTCTTCATGATTAACTGGCACGACACCACGGGCACACTCGAGGGCGACTGCCCCTGGCACGACGACCGCCTCTTCGCCGAGCTGGTCGCGCGTCGGCTCGACATTCCGCTCCACGTGACGGACCTCTCGGCCGAATACCGCCGGCGGGTGGTCGACTACATGTTCTCGGAGTACGAGCGGGGCCGCACACCCAATCCCGACGTGCTCTGCAACCGCGAAATCAAGTTCGACGTCTTCATGAAGGAGGCCTTCCGCCTGGGGGCCGACTACGTCGCCACGGGCCACTACTGCCGCAAGGCCGAGGAGGTGCGCGCCGACGGCGGCACGACATGGCGGCTGCTTGCGGGCAGCGACCCGGGCAAGGACCAGAGCTACTTCCTCTGCCAGCTCTCGCAGGAGCAGCTGCGCCCGGCGCTCTTCCCCGTAGGCGGGCTGCTCAAACCCGAGGTGCGGCGTATCGCCGCCGAGCAGGGGCTGGCCACCGCCAAGCGCAAGGATTCGCAGGGCATCTGCTTCGTGGGCAAGGTCGACCTGCCGCTCTTCCTCCAGCAGAAGCTGGCCGCACGTCGGGGCAACGTCCACGAAATACGCGCCGAGTGGCCCAAATACGCCGGCCGGCCTACCCCTCCCGCCCCCGGCACCGAACCCACGACCGAACAGCTTGCGGCCCTGGCCGAGCCGTGGCACTACACCGTGCGCGACGGCAAGAAAATCGGCGAACACAACGGCGCCCACTTCTATACCATCGGCCAGCGCAAGGGGCTCGGCATCGGCGGCCGCCGGGAATCGCTCTTCATCCTGGCCACCGACGTCGAACAGAACGTCATCTATGTCGGCGAAGGCGATGCCCATCCGGGCCTCTACCGCCACGCGCTGCACATCCGCCCCGAAGAGATGCACTGGGTCAACCCCACGCGGGAACTCGCCCCGGGCCGGAGCGGCCGCTTCCGCGTGCGGATACGCTACCGCCAGCCGCTTCAGGATGCCACGCTCTACGTCCGCGACGAGGGCGGCTTCATCCTCTTCGACGAGCCGCAGCGGGGCATCACCCCGGGCCAGTTCGCCGCCTGGTACGACGGCGAGGAGCTCGTCGGCTCGGGCGTCATCGACCGATAAGCGCCCACGGCTTCAGCACCTCATTCCCGCAACATGAAGTTCCGCACCGAAATAGAACCCTTCAGCCTCGGCACCGACATCGACTACACGAACCGGATGCTGGCCCTCGGTTCGTGCTTTGCCGAGCTCATTCCGGCCCGGCTCGCACGGGCGAAGTTCCGCATCGAGGCCAACCCTACGGGCGTACTCTTCAACCCTCGCTCCATCGCCTCCACGCTCGGCCGGCTGCTGCGCGCCGAGGC
>OGPV01002654.1_pt1 | contig 10261 bp, 10 predicted proteins | sample 1553001 | NCBI WGS metagenome assembly OGPV01 (sample SAMEA2580268, study PRJEB22360) | human gut metagenome | biome: human gut; feature: human-associated habitat; material: faeces | place: Denmark | collected 2008/2010
TCCGGGTGAAACCAGCCATCGTCTCCTGAAGCCGCTCCATCATGCGCACCAGCTCGGCGCTGGTCAGCGCTTTTGTCAGTTCCAGCGCTTCCTTGTCCGACGCCACGCCGGAAAGCATGGTGATCCCGGCGTTTCCGGCGGTTTTCAGCACCAGAAGATCCCGGGTCAGACAGGCCATTTCATCCAGCATGGCGCCCAGGTCTTTGCCCTCGGTATAGAGCCGGTTAAACAGCTCCAAGGCGTTTTTCGTATCGTGGGCGGCAATATAGCCCATCATTTCCCCGCATTTCCGCTCCCCGGCGATGCCCAGGCAGGCGTATACCCGCTCCGCCGTCAGCTCTCCCGTGGTCGCGGAGGCGCACTGGTCCAGCAGACTTAGGCCGTCCCGCATTCCGCCGTCCGCCAGCCGGGCGATCACCCGCGCCGCGCCGTCGTCCAGGTCAATGTTCTCCTGATAGGCAACGTATTGCAGCCGCGCTGCGATGTCCTCCTGACTGATGCGCCGGAAGGAAAACCGCTGGCACCGGGACAGAATCGTCGCCGGAACCTTGTGAAGCTCCGTGGTCGCAAGAATGAACAGCAGATGCTCCGGCGGCTCCTCGATAATCTTCAGCAGCGCGTTGAAGGCCGAAATGGAGAGCATATGCACCTCGTCGATGATATACACCCGCATTTTCACCTGAGACGGCGTATAAATGGCGTCGTCCCGCAGATCGCGGACGTTGTCTACGCCGTTGTTGGACGCGGCGTCGATCTCCAGCACGTCCATGCAGGAGCCGGAATCGATGGCCTTGCAGGCTTCGCAGACGTTGCAGGGGTTACCGTGGTCGGGATTCAGGCAGTTGACCGCCTTCGCCAGAATCTTAGCGCAGCTGGTCTTGCCCGTGCCCCGGGAGCCGGTGAACAGATACGCATGGCTCATTTTCCCGGTCATGATCTGGGTTTTCAGGGTCTGCGTCACCGCCATCTGCCCGGAAACGTCGTCAAAGGTCTGGGGGCGGTATTTGCGGTATAACGCCTGATAAGCCGACATTGTGCTTCTCCTTTCTGCAAAAGTCCATTGCGAGCCTAAAAAGCCATCCGGCCCATAACAAGATCGCACACCCACATTTGAACAAGGCGAATACCCGAACCTGACACAGTTAGCTCAAGAACGGCAACCCCGCGGCACACGAGAAGATCCGCTTAATGCTGCTTGGTTCCCCACCTGACATGGTTCACGGGATCTCGTTGCGCAAGACCAATCTATCAACACCACTTGCGCAGGTCAGACAATATTCAAACTTGCCCGGGTGTGGGAATTCATCCCTGCTGTAGCGGATTGCAGGTACAGGGCACCGCTATCTCCCCGACTAGTGCGACCTTGTTATAAGCCGGACAGCTCAATACAAGGAAATTTTGAAATTTGTGAAATTGCAATCAGTTGAGCTTCGACTCGATGAAGTCGGCCAGCTCTTTGAAGGTGGTGATCTGCTGATCCTCCAGATCCAGCTCCACGCCCAGCTCGGACTCCAGATCCATAATCATCTCAACGATATCCAGAGAATCGATGCCCAGACTTTCAAAGGTAGCATCGGGAGTGATCTCGGCGGGGTCCAGCTCCAGCTGCTTGGCCGCGTAGTTAACCAGTTTCTCGTACATGTGTAAGTCCTCCTCTCAGTATTTTCTGCGGAACTATCTTATCGTATTCTATTACAGGAACCCGCGTTTGTCAATGCCCTGTTTTTACCCAACCGCCATCCCTGCGGCATAGGCCGTCGCCCATGCGATCTGCAGGTTGAAGCCGCCGGTGTAAGCGTCGCAGTCAATGACCTCCCCGGCGAAATACAGCCCGGTCACGCGCTTGGATTCCATGGTTTTGGGGTCGATTTCCGACACCTTCACGCCGCCGCTGGTGATGATTGCTTCAGACACGGGGCGCTTGCCCGTGATGTCAATGGGGAAGGCTTTCAGCAGCTCCACCAGTGCGCGGCGCTTCTGCTTCGTCAGGGAATTGGCCTGCATTTCCGGGGAAATATCCAGTCTGCGCAGCACCACGGGGATCATGCTCCGGGGCAGCAAGTCCACCAGAGCGTTTTCCATGCTCCGGTTCTGATACTGCTCCAAATCCCGCAGGATGCGGGCTTCCAGCTTTTCACTTTCCAGCGCGGGCTTCAAATCCAGCACCAGACGGCAGCCGTCTCCTTTCAGGTGGCAGCTCGCCGACAGCACCGTGGGGCCGGAAATGCCAAAGTGGGTAAACAGCAGCTCACCAAAGTCCTTGTACAGCACCTTTCCCTTGGCGTTCAGCAGCTTGACCCCCACGTTCCGCAGGCTCAGCCCCTGCATTTCCTGACAGTCGTTTCCCGCCGTCTCCAGCGGCACCAGACTTCCCTCCGGGGGGATGATCGTGTGTCCCAGAGCGGCGGCGATGCTGTAGCCGTCGCCGGGGGAGCCGGTGGCGGGGTAGGAAGCGCCGCCGGTCGCGAGAATCACCCAATTTGCGGCAATTTCCTCATTTTGCGTCCTCACCCCGGTAACATGCCCGTCTTGGGTGAGAATATCCCTGACACGGGCAGTTTTCACGGTGATTTTCTGCCTGTGCAGCTCCGATTGCAGGCAGTCCAGAATGGACTGGGATTTGTCCGTCACCGGGAATACCCGGTTTCCCCGCTCGGTTTTCAGGCGGCAGCCACGTTCCTCAAAAAAGGCCATCGTCTTTTCCGGCGGGAACGCCGTCATGGCGCTGTAGAGAAACCGCCCGTTCCGGGGGACGTTCTGCAAAACCTCCTGCCCGGTGCAGTTATTGGTCACGTTGCAGCGGCCCTTGCCGGTAATCAGAAGCTTCCTGCCCAAACGGTCGTTTTTTTCCAGAAGCAGCACATTCTGCCCCCGCTTCGCCGCCGTAATGGCCGCAAACATCCCCGCCGCGCCGCCGCCGATCACGATACCGTCATAGCGCATCAGCCGTCCACCCGCTTCTCATACACGTCGTATTCTTCCCAGATACGCTCCAGATTGGCGAAGGTTTTGGAGAGTTCCTTCTCCTTCTGGGCGGCAATGGCGACGATCAATGCGTTGACGATACTCAGCGGCGCCACAAGTGAGTCCACCAGACTGACCATGTCGCTTTTGGCGATCAGCACATGGTCGCAGCTGCTGCCTAAGGGGGACAGCTTGCTGTCCGTAATGCCGATGACCGTCGCCCCGGCAGAACGGCAGTATTTTGCGCCCTTGGTCGTGGTGGAGGAATACCGGGGGAAGGAAAAGGCGATGACCACATCACTGCTGTTCACGCTGACGATCTTTTCAAACATCTCCCCCGCCCCGAAGCCGGAAACGACATGGACGTTGTTGAACATATAATTTAAGTAGTACCCCAGAAAATTCGCCAGCGGCTCCACGGAACGGACGCCCAGAATGTACACCCGTTTTGCCTTTAGAATGGCGTTCACGGCGGCGGAAAATTCCTCCCGGCTCACCATTTCCTCCGTCTGGCGAATCTTTTCCATGTCGGAACGAAGCACCGTGGAGACCACGTCCTGATCGCCCAGACGGTCGTTGGCAACCTCGATGCGCTGCACGGAGGTCAGGCGGTTGAGCACCATTTCCTGCATGGCCTTCTGCATGCTGGGGTAACCGTCAAAGCCCAGATCAACGGCAAACCGAACCACCGTGGATTCCGACACGCCCACCGTCTTTCCCAGACGGTTAGCCGTCATGAACGCGGCCTTGTCATAGTCCTCCGTAATGTAACGCGCGATCCGCTTCTGCCCCTTGGAGAAGGTAGGCTCCATCTCCCGCAGAGTGGACAATATATCGTAACTCATAGCTGCCTCCTTGTGCGGCGCTGTATCGTTTTTTATGGCCATCGGTCAGGGCAATCGCCCGTTTCTGCCGAAAAGCCGCCTTATATTATACTAGCAAAATCGGCGGCATTTTGCAAGAGACAACCGCAAAAAATGCAGGAATATTTCAAATAGTGCCGGATGTTCCCGGTGTCCGCACCAATCCTGCAACCTCCGCCTCCGTCAAATAGCGCCATTTCCCCAGCGGGAGATCTCCCAAACGGAGACTTCCCTCCTGAATGCGGCGCAGCCGGGTGCAGTGCATTCCGGCTGCATCGCACATCCGCCGCACCTGCCGGTTGCGGCCTTCGTGGATGGTCACCCGGAATTTTGCCGACTGACCCTCCGCTTTTACCAGCTTCACTTTCGGCGAGCGGATGGTGTAGCCGTCCAGCGTGATGGGCTTCGCCAGACGGCGCTCCCCGCCGGGCGTGTAGCCGGTGACCCAGACGTCATAGGTCTTCTCCACCTCATGCTTCGGGTGCATCAGGGCGTTGGCGAACGCGCCGTCATTGGTCAGAAGCAGAAGCCCCTCGGAATCCATGTCCAGCCGCCCGACGGGGTACACCCGCTCGCCGCAGTCCGCCACAAGGCCGGCCACGTCCGGCCGCCCCTTTTCGTCAGACAATGTGGTGACGTAGCCCCGGGGCTTATTCAATAAGATGTACACGTTCTTTTCCCGGACGGCCAGTGGCTGCCCCGCCACCCGGATATCGTCGGTTTCCGGGTCGGCGCAGTCCCCCAGCGAAGCGGTGACGCCGTTGACGGTCACCTGCCCTGCCCGGATCAGCTCCTCCGCCTTCCGCCGGGAGGCCATGCCCCGGGCGGAGAGTATTTTCTGCAAACGTTCTGTCACGGTTCTTCCTCCCCGCATGGTCGTCCGGGAGCGGCATGTCAGCCGCTCCCTCTGTGGAATAGTTTTTGCCAGAAGCTCTTTTCCTCCGGCTGGGTCTGCTCGATGGTCGCGCCGTAGACGACCGGGACTTTTCCTACAGCCTTGCCCTCTATCAGCACGTACACGACCCCTGCGTCCGCCCCTTCCACTGCCGGGGCATAGACGAACCCCGGGCCGGGCAGCGCCAGACAGGGGTGTTCCTCCGGCGCAACGGAATAGTCAAAATCCTCCGCCGCCAGCACTTCCACCCGCCGTTCCTCGCCGCCCACGACCTCCACGGTTCCTACCCGGTCGCCTTGGTTCACGACCCGCTGAATGGCATACCGGGAGAAGCCTTCTTCCATCAGCGCGGCATGGTCAGACCAGTCGCTGGGGTCGTCGATGGTCACGACGATGACCCGTCGCCCGTCTCTCGTGGCGCTGGACACCAGAATCCGTCCGGCGGCCTTGGTAAAGCCGGTTTTCACCCCGTCGGCGCCCGCTACCCGCCACAGCAGCTTATTGTGGTTGGTCAGATACCGATCCCCCACCTTGACGTTTTTGGCGGAAACGGTCTTGTAGAAAATGGGATTCTCCATGGCGTAGGCCGCCAAAGTTCCCAAATCCTTCGCCGTGGAATAATGGCCGGGGCTATCTAAGCCGTTGGGATTTTCAAAGTGCGTCCCGGTCAGGCCGAGATTACGCGCCTTGTCGTTCATCAGCTCCGCGAAGCCCTCCACAGTGCCGCCGCAGTAAATGGCCAGCGCCACGGCGGCGTCGTTGCCGGAGGACAGCATCAGCCCGTAGAGCAGCTCCTGCAAGGTAAGCACCTCCCCCTCTTTCAGGTACATGGAGGAACCCTCGATGCCCACCGCTTCCTTGGGAATGCGCATTCTGTCCAGGACGTTACACTGCTCACAAACGATCAGCGCCGTCATGATTTTGGTGGTGCTGGCGATCAGGCTCCGCTCCGTGGGATTTTTCTCGTAAAGCACTCGCCCACTGACGGCATCCACCGCATACGCCCGCCGGGCGGACACGGCACCCGCCCCCACAGGCAAAAACAGGACGGCGGCCAGCAATGCAGCCGCCGTCCCGGCGAAAAATCGTCTCATTTCTTCTCACCCGTGGCTATTGTGTCCCATTATGGGGAAACTATGCACCACGGACGTCCGCGCAAATCAGTCTTTCTTTTTGGAATCCAGATAGGCGGTAAGCTTGTCCAGCGTGTCCGGCACCATTTCCACGATGCGGTCGGCAGTGGAGCTGGCAGGCTCCGCCACGGGCATCATGCGCACATTGCCGTCCTTGACAATGAGGAAGCAGATGGGCGTCACCTTGACGCCGCCGCCCACGCCGCCGCCAAAGGGATTGTCGCCGGCCGCCGTCTTCTTGGTGAAGTCGGAACCGCCGCCGCCAAAGCCGACACTGACCTTGGACACGGGGATGATGGTCACGCCGTCGGGCGTGGAGATGGGTTCGCCGATGACGGAATTCACGTCCACCATCTCACGAATCTTCTGAATGGTACTTTCAAGCATATTGGGAATCTGGCTCATGGGTAGCACCGCCTTTTCGTTTTTTCTGAAGTTTTAGGAATTCTCTCAGCGCCCGGATGCCGTACACGATGGCAAGACCCAGAAGTCTTCCCAGCGTAATGGTCAGATCCAGCCGCGCAATGACCAGTGTTTCGGACGCGGTAAAGTCGCACTCGACCTCCACATCCCGTTTTTTTATCACGAACAGCCGTTCCAGCTGGGGCATCAGATTGCCCACTGCCGTCCAAGCCCTTCCGTAATTGACCGCGAGGTCGCAGGGGTCGCCCCCAGCCAGTATCAGCTTCAGCTCCAATCGGTTCACCCGAAGCTTCCGCCGGAAATCTCCCAGAAAGTCCAGCGCGACCTTCACCAATGGCAAAAAGTCCAGCAAACTGCCGCCCTTTTCTTTCTTATCCGCCGCAGGCTCCTGCTTGGGGGGCTGGGGCGGCTTTTGGAGAGGTTCTTCCTGTTTTTTCGGCTGTTCCGCCGTTTTTTTCGCAGGTTTTGGCTTTTTCTCCTTCTTTTTTCGGGGGAACAGGGTCAGCCGGACGGGGCCTATCACGACGCGCAGCAGCGGCCCTTCCCCGCTGTACCGGGCGCTGACGCCCAGGGGCAGGATTCCCAGAAGGAATATCACGCCCAGCGCAATCCACCAGCCCATTATGCTTCCTCCCCGGTTGGGGGCTGCTCGGGCAGCTCCACCGGCTCGCCGAATGTGATCTTCTCAATGGGGGGCAGCTCTTCCAGAGAGCTGAGGCCGAAGGTGCGCAAAAAATCCGATGTCGTCTTATACTGAATCGGACGTCCCGGAACGTTCAGACGCCCCGCCTCCTCGATGAGCTTCTTATTGAGCAGCGCCGCCACGGAATAGGCGCTGTCCACGCCGCGGATCTGCTCCACCATGGCCTTCGTCGCCGGCTGGTAGTAAGCGATGATGGTCAGGGTTTCCAGCTGAGAGGAAGACAGCTTGGGGGGCTTTCGGGTCTCCAGCGCCTTCGTCACATAGTCCGCCATTTCCCCGGAGGACACCATCTGGTAGCCCTTTTCCAGCTTGAGAATGCGGATTCCCCGGCGCTCAAAGGCATATTTATCCGCCAGATCGTCGGCAGCCTTTTCCACATCCGACGCGTCCGTTTCCAGCGCGGCGGCGAGTCTTCCAATATCGATCCGCTCGCCTGCGGCAAAGAGAATGGCCTCAATGGCACGCTGTAGCTGTTCCGATTCCATCAGGTCATCTCCTCTCTCGGGTGCTTGTCCAGCAGACGGACGTTGGGGTTTTCCCCGCCGGGGTCATCCTCCAGCGTCACGGAGTTCGTCTTGCACAAATCCAGAATGGCGAGAAAAGTCGCCACGACCTCCGAGCGGCTCCCGCTGAAAGAGCCGGGTTTTTCCAGCCGTCCCCCCCCCCGCAGCAGCAGCTGACGCAGCACCTCGCCGGTTTTCCGGCCGATGGGGTACGGCTCTTTTCCCACGATGCCCCGGAAATTCGCCGTGGGCGGGGGCAGCTGGCGCTGACTGCGCTCGGCAATGATGTCCAGCGCCCGAAGCAGGTCGATCACATCGTGCTGATAGCGGTAGCCCTGCTCCCTGCGCAGGGGTTCCGGCTCTTTGGTGAACAGGCACCGGCCGATCTCGTTTCTCGGCTCCAGCACCGCCACGGCCTGCCGGATCTGCTCCATGGCTTCCTTCCGCTTCCGCTCCACCAGCGACTGGCGCAGCAGGTCAAGCTCGCTTTCCGCCTCGGCCTGTTCCGCCGCCGACAGGAGCATTTTGGTTTTGATCAGCATCAGGTGGGACGCCATGGTGATGAACTCGCTGGCGATCTCCATGTCCATCCGCTTCATTTCGTCCAGATATCCCAGATACTGCTCCAGAATTGCGGAAATGGACACATCCTGAATTTCGATTTTATTCTTGCTCAGCAGCTCAAAAATAACATCCAGCGGCCCCTCAAAATCCTCCAGCACGTCGGATTTGGTATGGACGATGCCCTCCAGACGGTATTGCGGTTCTCCCATAGCGGCTTCCTTTGCTAAAACTAAATCAATACATACTTGCGGACATTATAGCATTCTTTTCCCCCGGGCGCAACCCTAATATTCCATTAACTTTCATGAACTTTCTTTCAGAAAATGTTGCAATTTTCGATTTTATGTGGTATCATGTTTGTAACCGAAATTCGGAGGGATGAGAAGTGGCAAAACGGAATCGTTATCGTGAGATGGAGAGTTTGATGACCAGGGTCATTATTGGCGACGCGCTGGTGTTTGCACTATACCTGCTTTGCGCCGGTCTTGGCTGGACCGTTCTGAAGGTGACCTCCGCCATTATCGCCATTCTAGGTTCCCTTTTATGCCTTGGCTGGCTGGTCATCACCGGCGAGTTCTCCCGCCGCCGGAGTCTGTGGATGGTAACGGGCTTCATCGCGATCGTTCTGTGCGTGCTGGTGTCCCTGCTTCTTGGCTATCCCGGCCCTGCGCCTACGGTGTAATTTAAGATTTGATAAAGGGGGTATGTGCCTTGATGGTACATACCCCCTTTATGGTGTTGTTTTATTTTCTTTTCCTATGTACTTATCAATTTTGGTTCATGCCAAACGGCTCACGGGTCAACAGCTTTTTCTTCCAGAGCGTTTCCGCATCTCTTATTTGATCACCCTGAAGTGATTTTGACAAAACCTGCAACACCGAAAACTGCAAATCGTGGCAACTGTGTTTCCCGGACTTCAAATGTTCAATCATTCCCTTGTTATTTCCGTGGCCACCGGTAGATACGTAGACAGTCCAACGCCCTAACAAACCATCATAGCCATAAGTCGAGCCAACATATCTGTCACCTGTCTTGGTGTCAACAATAAAATAGACTGCATTGACGGATGACATGGCTGCCTGCCACAACTCATAGTCCGTATCATTTTCGACAACCTCTTTCAGTTCATCAAAGGATAAAATGAGATTTTCAAAGCCGACAAATGGTTTCTGGTTCTTCGATTCAATCGATATGATTGGCTTTTCGGTTGTAGCCTTCTGATGCCACATTCGAGCCGCCCCGCCCCAGTCAATGACCAGTTTCCCCTCATATTCTTTCAGAATGTCAACATATTGCAGATCAAAAAAAGCATTTTCACCGCGATACTCCTTGGATTCGCAATCAGGCAGTCCAGCGGGACAAACGTCCGGTGTATCAGGCACCGAACCATTTACACAATAGCAGGAATGTAATCTCGCATATGTGCCGCCATCGCTGATAAAAGTAACCCAATAGTCGTATCCCTTGCTGAATTCTTTTTTCTGGTGGCGTGTGTATTCATGTGCCATTCCAGCTTTGTAGCACTCTCTGAATCGTTCGTCAGACAATGCGTGTCGTATCAGTTTTACCTTTTGGGGGTCAAGTCCCACTTTCTTCAAAACATCGGAAAAGTTCAGGATTGCCATGCCGGTTACCTCCTTTTATCTATAGAACGTATTTCCTCCGATAAACTCCCGCACCAGACTGGTGGGGGGAATTTCGTCATCTACGTCCGCTTCCTGAATGTAGTTGAGAATTTTGACGATGTTGCGCACCTCGTCGTAGCATTCGTCCTCCGGCTGAACTGCGGTGAGCAGGGGGAAAATGTGCTTTTTCAGCACCGCCAACTCATACAGCGTGGAGCTGTTGAAAATCACGTCGGCATTCTCCTGATAAGGGAAAATCCACCGCTTTTCCCCCCGCTGCACGCTGTCCCACATGGTGAGCGTATGCTGCACCGACGCACCCCGGGTCTCGTAGTCCCGGACAATGCGCCGCAGGAGCCGCAGATAACTGGTGGGAATCCGGTTGTGATTGTCAAGGTTCAGGGGCAGCAGCGGGCTGACGTAAAGGCGGAAAATCAGCTTTTTGTCCACGCTTTCCGGCAGCATGGCGGGGTTCAGACCGTGAAGCCCCTCCACAATGATGACGGAATCCGCTTCCAGACGCAGCCGCTTGCCCCGCCACTCCCGGTTTCCGGTAAGGGAGTTGAAGGAGCGAAGGCCATTCTCATG